>Ga0335084_10000250_pt1 | contig 42327 bp, 44 predicted proteins | sample Lox_Sample_44_FD_206721 | JGI IMG/M metagenome (GOLD analysis project Ga0335084, IMG submission 206721) | Soil microbial communities from Loxahatchee National Wildlife Refuge, Florida, United States - Lox_Sample_4.4 | ecosystem: Environmental > Terrestrial > Soil > Wetlands | place: USA...
GATCCCGATCAACGACGCGATGATCGCCCGCTACACCGCCGACGAGTGGCGCGCGCGCGCCTACTCGGTGCGCTACGTGGTCTCGTTCGGCGCGAGCGCGACCGCGGTGCCGCTGATCGCGTGGGTGCACCGGACCTACGGCGATTTCCAGCCGCTGTTCGCGCTCCTCGCCGCGGTCGCCGTCCTGACCCTGATCTCGGCGCTCGCGTTCCCGGGCGAGCGGGTGACGGCCGGGGCGACGGCACCGGCGAAAGCGGCGGCGGGCTGACGCGCAGCCGACGCACGTCGGCCTTATGACACGCGCATTATGTCGCGCCGGCGCCACGGCCGGCGGCGAATCCGCTTGCCGCGCACGCGGCGGAGGACTAACTTAACGTCCATCGCCTCTCGGGAAACAGGCCATCCTATGCACCGGACGTTCACCAGCATCCTCGCCCTCCTCAGCGCGCTCGCCGCGCCGTTCGCCTTCGCCAACCCGGACGGCGACGAGAGCGTCGTGATCGGCACGATCAACTATCGCGGCGCGACCTCGTTCCCGAAGAACGCGAAGGTGGTCCTGCAACTCGTCGACCTGTCGCGGCCGATGACGCCCGCGAGCGTCATTTCCGAGCTGACGTTCCTCGATCCGAAGCCGGTCGCCTGGCCCTACCAGCTGGAGTACCCCGCGCAGGCGATCAACAAATCCGGCCTGTACGGGATCTTCGCCAAGGTCGTCGTCGGGGCCGAGGTCTGGTTCGCGACCCTGCAGGCGGCGCCGGTGATCACGCAGGGCAACCCGACCCGGCGCGACCTCCTCCTCGAGCCGGTCCCGCGGCACGCCGCGACCAAGTAGCTGCCGGGACGCCGGCGCGCTAGGGGTTTTGACGCTGCGCGGGGGCACACCCTCTCGCGCACCCCGAATCCAGAGAGCCCGGCGCCTGCGGCACCGCTTCCTCTTAGTAGAACGCCCCGCGCGCCGCGACCGGCCAGAGCGCTTCGACGCGCTCGCCGCGATAGCACACGAGCCAGTCGTAGAGGTTCACCGTCGGGTCGCAGTGCCCCGGGATGAGCCGGAGCTTCTCGCCGAGCGCCGGCGCCCGCGCGCCCGAGGGGACCTTGAGCACGCCGTGCTCGTCCGACCCGCGGATGTACTCCACGCCCGGCCAGCCGGCGACGAGCGGGTTTCCCGAGTCGAAACTGTGCGCCTTGAGCCCGGCGTCGACGATCACGCGGCCGGGCGCCGGAACGCTCATCGCCGTCGTCCAGATGTACAGGCTCTGCTCGAAGCCCGGGAACGAGATCCCGGGGGACCCCTTCCCTTCCCCCGGGGCTTCCCATTCGTTCCGGCCGTAGTCCGCGTCCATGAAGATGTAGGACCCAGGCTGGAGCTCGGTCCACACGCCGCTCCCGCGCTCGAAGAGGAACGTGCCGGTGCCGGCGCCGGTGATGCTCTCGCATTCGAGACCCTCGTCCTCGAGGAGGTCGCGGGTGCGGCGCGCTTTCTCCGCCGCGACCGCAATCGCGGCGCTCCGCTCGGCCACCGAGCGCAGATGCTGTGCCGCGCCGTGGTAGGCATGGATCCCGGCGAAGCGGAGATTGCGTGAACCGCTGACCGCGCGCGCGAGGCGCAGCGCCGGTTCGCCCGGCTCGACGCCGCACCGGTTCGCGCCGACGTTCACCTCGACCAGCGTGTCGATCCGCACGCCCGCGGCCCGCGCCGCGTCGTCGAGCGCCCCGACGTTGCCGGCGTCGTCGACGCAGACGCTCACCCGCGCGCGCTGCGCGAGCTCCCCGAGGCGCGCGAGCTTGGCGGCCCCGACGACCTCGTTCGACACGAGCACGTCGGCCACGCCGCCGTCGACCATCGCCGCCGCCTCGCTCACCTTCTGGCAGCACACGCCGACCGCGCCGGCGGCGATCTGCCGCAGCGCGATCTCCGGGCACTTGTGCGATTTCGCGTGCGGGCGGAGGCGGATCCCGCGCGTCGCCCCGGCCATCGTCGCGACGTTGCGCTCGAAGCGCTCGAGATCGAGGAGGAGCGCCGGGGTGTCGACCTCGGCGAGCGGCATTCCCGGTGCGGCGGGCGGCGGGAGGGGCATCGGGTGATTCTAGACCGAACGCGCAGCGGTTCACGCGGGCCGGTTAAACTTCGCCGCCCCCGATGCTTAAGACCACGCCGTTTCACGACCGCACGGCCGCGCTGTGCGCGAGCCACGCCTGGCGGCGCTGGGCGGGCTACGTCGTCGCAAGCTCGTACGAGCTCTCGCACGAGCGCGAGTACCACGCGATCCGGAGTGCGGCAGCGCTGCTCGACATCTCCCCCCTCTACAAGTACCTCGTGCGCGGCAAGGACGCCGCGCGCCTCCTCGACCGAGTGATGACGCGCGACGTCGCGCGCTCGCAGCCTGGCCAGGTGCTCTACACGCCATGGTGCGACGGCGCCGGGAAGGTGCTCGACGACGGCACGGTCACCCGGCTCGGCGAGGAGGCGTTCCGCGTCACGTCGGCCGAGCCGAACCTGCGCTGGTTCCAGGACAACGCGCTCGGTCTCGCCGTCGGGATCCAGGACGTCTCGGACTCGATCGCCGCGCTCGCCCTCCAGGGACCCTCCTCGCGCGCGATCCTCGAGGCGCTCTGCGATGCCGATCTCGCGCGCCTGAAGTACTTCCGCATGACCGCCGCGAAGCTCCGCAACGTCCCGGTCACGATCACGCGCACCGGTTATACCGGCGATCTCGGCTACGAGATCTGGATGAGCGCCGGCGACGCGCTCGCGGTGTGGGACGCGCTCATCGCGGCGGGGGCGCCTCACGGCATCACACCCGCGGGCATGCTCGCGCTCGACGTCGCGCGGATCGAGGCCGGGCTGATGCTGCTCGACGTCGACTACGTGCCGGCGAACAAGGCGCTGATCGAGAGCCAGGCCTCGTCGCCGTTCGAGCTCGACCTCGCCTGGGCGGTCGACCTCGGCAAGGAGCAGTTCGTCGGCAAGCCACCGCTCGCCGGGGAGGCGGCGCGCGGTCCGGCGTGGCAGTTCGTCGGCGTCGAGGTCGACTGGCGCTCGTTCGAAGGGCTCTTCCTCGAGGTCGGCCTCGCGCCGCGGGTGCCTGCCGCCGCGTGGCGCACGAGCGTCCCGCTCTACGCGGGCGGTGAGCAGGCTGGCTACGCGACGAGCGGGGTCTGGTCGCCGCTCCTCAAGCGGTACCTCGCCCTCGCGCACGTCGGAACCCGTTGGGCCGCGCCAGGGACGGCGCTTGAGATGGAAGTGACGGTGGAGCACCGGCGCAGGCGGGCCGCGGCGCGAGTCGTGAAGAAGCCGTTCTTCAACCCGGAGCGGAAGCGTGGCTGACCGCTACGACGCGATCGTCATCGGCGGCGGCCACAACGGCCTCGTCGCGGCCGCGTACCTCGCCCGCGCCGGCAGGCGCGTCGTCGTCCTCGAGCGGCGCGAACGGGTCGGCGGCGCGGCGATGAGCGAGCAGGTTTTCCCCGGCTTCACGTTCTCGGTGTTCTCCTACGTCGTGAGCCTGCTCAGGCCCGAGATCATTCGCGACCTCGACCTCCCGCGGCACGGCCTGCACGTGTTGCCGCTCGAGAGCACGCTGACCCCGCTGCCGAACGGCGACTACCTCGCGCAGTGGAACGACCACGACCAGAACCGGCGCGAGCTCGCGCGCCATTCGGCGCGCGACGCCGAGGCCTACGACGAGTTCGGGCGCCTGATGCACCTCATGGCGCGCGCGGTGAAGCCGTTCCTCGGCATGGTTCCGCCCGATCCGGCGTCGCTCGCGCCCGGCGATCTCGCCGGCATGTGGCGGCTGGCGAAATACTTTCGCGGGCTCGGCCCCGAGCGCTTCCACACGCTCCACAAGCTGCTCACGATGAGCGCGGCCGACTATCTCGACGAGTGGTTCGAGACTCCGGCGCTGAAAGGCACGAAGTCGGCGAGCGGGATCATCGGCACGCTCCTCGGCCCGCGCTCGCCCGGCACCGCGTACGTGCTGCTCCACCACTACATGGGCGAGCTCGACGGCGTGTTTCGCGCGTGGGGGTTCGCGAAAGGCGGCAACGGGTCGGTCAGCGCGGCGATCGCCGCCGCCGCCCGCGCCGCCGGGGCGGACATCCGCACCGAGGCGCCGGTCGCGCACGTGCTGGTCGAGAGCGGCCGGGCGACCGGCGTGGCGCTCGCCAACGGCGACGAGATCCGGGCGAACCTGGTCCTCTCGAGCGCCGATCCGCGGCGCACGTTCCTCGAGCTCGTGGGCGAGAAGCATCTGCCCGGCGCGTTCACCGAAGGGGTCCGCCGCTTTCGGTTCCGCGGCGCGTCGGCAAAGGTGAACCTCGCGCTCGGCGAGCTCCCGGACTTCACTTGCCTCCCCGGGCGCGGGGCCCATCACCGCGGTGCCATTTCGATCAGCCCGAGCGTCGACTACCTCGAGCGCGCCTACGACGAGGCGAAGTACGGCGAGTTCTCGCGCCGCCCGTACATGGACATCGTGATCCCGTCGATGATCGATCCCGGCATGGCGCCGCCGGGCAAGCACGTCATGTCGATCTTCGCGCAGTACGCGCCCTACGATCTCAAGGGCGGCTGGACCGACGCGCGGCGCGAGGCGTTCGGCGACGCGGTGGTCGATACCCTCGCCGAGTACGCGCCGAACCTCAAGAGCGCGATCCTGCACCGCCAAGTGGTGACCCCGGCCGACATCGAGCGCGTCGTCGGCATCACCGAGGGCAACATCTTCCACGGCGAGCTCAGCCTGCAGCAGATGTTCTTCCTCCGGCCGGTGCCGGAGTGGGCGAAGTTCCGGACGCCGGTCGCCGGGCTCTGGCAGTGCGGCTCGGGGACCCACCCCGGCGGTGGGGTGATGGGCGCCCCGGGCCGGCTCGCCGCGGCTGCGATCCTGGGCACGGGCGCCTGACGAGCCGATGGCGCTCGAGAAGCCAGCCGCGCCGCCGCCTTCGCCCGGAGAGGCGTTCGCCGACCTCGGCGCCGTCTACGGCGTCAACGCGCTGGTCGGGTTCATCTTCGCCGCGTCGGGGCCGGTCGCGATCGTCCTTGCCGTCGGAACGCAGGGCGGGCTGACCGCGTCGGACCTCTCATCGTGGATCTTCGGTTCGTTTTTCGTGAACGGACTCATCAGCATCGCCTTCTCCTGGCTGTACCGCCAGCCCCTCGTGTTCTTCTGGACGATCCCGGGGACGGTGCTGGTCGGCCCGGCGCTCGGGCACCTGACCTTCCCCGAGGTGATCGGGGCGTTCCTCGCGACCGGCTTCCTCATGCTCCTCCTCGGCCTCTCCGGCTGGGTGCGGCGGGCGATGGAGGCGGTGCCGATGCCGATCGTGATGGGCATGGTGGCGGGGGTGTTCCTCCGCTTCGGGCTCGACCTCATCCATGCGCTCCGCGACGATTTCTGGATCGCCGCCCCGATGACCGCCACGTTCGTCGGCCTCAGCGCGTGGCCGCGGCTCGGCCGGATCATGCCGCCGCTGATCGGGGCGTTAGTGGTCGGCGTTGCGCTGGTCGCCGCGCTCGGCCGCTTCGACCCATCGGGCGCGCAGGCCTGGAGCCTCGCGCGTCCGAACCTGTACGTGCCGGCGCTGTCCTGGCCGGCGATGCTGGAGCTCGTCGTCCCGCTCGCGATCACCGTGCTGGTAGTGCAGAACGGCCAGGGCATCGCGATCCTCCGCGCCGCCGGGCATCAGCCGCCGATCAACGCGATAACCGTCGCCTGCGGGGCCGGCTCGATCGCGACCGCGTTCGTCGGCACCGTGTCCACCTGTCTGACCGGGCCGGTGAACGCGATCATTTCGGCTGCGGGCGAGAAGTCCCGGCACTACACCGCCGGCATCCTGGTCGGCATCCTCGCGCTCGGCTTCGGCCTCGCCTCGCCAGTGTTCGTCGGGCTGATGCTCGCGACACCCAAGGCGTTCATCGCGGCGCTCGCCGGGCTCGCGATGCTGCGGGTGCTCCAGACGGCGTTCGCGATTTCGTTCAGGGACCGGTTCACGCTCGGCGCGCTGGTGACGTTCCTCGTCACGGTGGCCGACGTGGCGATCTTCAACATCGGCGCGCCGTTCTGGGGGCTGGTCTTCGGATTTGCGATCTCGTGGCTGCTCGAGCGCCGTGATTTCCGCGCCGCGGGACGCTGACGCCCTCCCGCGGCGCGGGGATCGAATTACGGACTTACTTTGGTCGGCGCCTTGCCGCAGTACTGCTCGAGGTAGGTCGCGATCGGCTCGATGTCCGACTCCGGGATCGGCGCCCCGAACGCCTAGATCATCTTGGTGACGGAGGCCGTCCAGCCGGCCATGTCCATGAACTTCGAGTTCATCGCGATGTAGTCACCGCCGTGGCGGGCGATGCACTGCTGCGCCTTATCCTTGCTCGGCCCGTCGGCGAGCAGGACCTTGGACTCCTGCGCGACCGCCGCAACCGCGACCGAAGGGGACGACGACCGATGCGGGGCTCGCTGACCCTGCCAGTCGTCTCTCCGCGATGTCGGTCGAACCGACATCCGGCGCCGTGGGAACTGCTTGGCGCCCGCTCTCGTGCGCGATCGGGGTCCTCTGGGGACTGCCCGATTTGTATGCTCGCACTGAACGACCATGTCAGCATACTCATCCCTGATCTGGCGACCGCCCGCCGCGTGTCCGCGGGTTATCGCCCGCGAGGTCGCGTCGCGAAGGGGATCGCAACGCACCCGATCCGGCTCGGCCCGCCTAGGTCGCGGTCTTGAGAAAAGCCCGAGCCACCGCGACCAAGACGATCAGCAGCACGATTCCAAGTCCCAAGCTCCACCCGATGAGTTTCTTCTCGATCGGCAGAAGCGGTTCGTACTGCATCTTCTGAATCTCTTCGCCAACTTTGGGCTGTTCCACCTGTTGACCCTCCTCTCGGTCAGCCGGCAACCAGCGGCGGCTTGACCCCGCCGTAGAACATCCAGGAGATGACCAGACCCACCCAGACGATGAACCCGAACAGGCACACCAGGTAAACCGCGGCGAGCTTGCCGATCCCCTCCTCCCAGAGCCTGCGGAAATTGGACATCACGCCGATCGTGAAGAACGTCAACACGAAGAAGATGCCGCGGAAGGTGTTGGCTTCGCCCATCGCCGCCTTGATCTTGCCCAACATCGCCGGGGTTGCGCCCAGCGCGAGGAGCAAGATCAACAGGAATGTCACGACATAGCCGATGACGAACTTCGGGAAGCGATCCCAGATCTCCATCGCTCTGGGGCGGTCGCCTCCGCGCATCTCGATGCGGGTGGTCCAGATGTAGGCAAGAACGAACGCCCAGACGCCGATGAAGATGTCGATGAACACCTTGACAGTCGCCGCGGTGCCCAATATCCAGCCTTTCTCGAAGTTGATGCCATCGGCCGCGTTCTTCGCGAGGATCAGTGATTCGGTGATGGCACCGCTTGCGACCGCCGCGCCGTCGGTCTTGACCGAGAGCGCCATCCACGCGCCGGCCACCATGGGCTCGTGCGAGAGATACGCCTGCGCAAGGAACGGCAGGAACAGCAGCTCGACGACCGAGAAGATCACCACCAGCGAGGACACCATGATCGCAACCACCGGCCGGGCGCGGATCGCGGCCCCGGTGGCGATGGCAGCGGACACACCGCAGATCGAGATGCCCGAAGCAAGGGGCGCTGCCCATTCACGGCTGAACTTGAACCACGTCCTGGCCACGTAATAGACCACCGACCAGAAGATCAGGTACGCGCAGATGATCGCCGCAAGCCCGAGAAACATCAGCGACGTCGCAAGGCTCAGTTTCTCCGCCGCCGTGACACCGAGGAAGCCGCCGAGAAGGACGATCGCCGTCTTGACGTAGAGCTCGGGGCGCACCGCTTCCTTCATCCACCCGGCGAACCCGGGCATGAAGTTGCCCACAAACAGGCCCGCGAGCAGCGCCACGATGAAGCCGCCTTCGGCCGTGAGTTTGAGCGACCAGCTGATCCCGAATTTCTGCATCTCGGCGGGCGTGTTCACCGCGAAATTGGCCCAGCTGCCGATGATCCAGCACACGTAGCTCAGCCAGAAGACCGCCGTGAAGCCGAGCGCAAAGCGCTTCACATCGGCTTTGAGCAGCGCAGCACCTGCGGTCATCAAGACCAGTAGCGCTACGAAGGTGGCGACCAGCGCGCCCACACCGCCCAGACTCGCGTAGGCCTTGGAAGCGGGCGCCAGGGCCTGGGAGGCATCGGTCCACACCCTCGTCGTGACAACCCATCCCAGCAGGTCTGCCCCGCCCAGGACCGCTAGCGACAACGCGAAAATGACCAGGCCGATCCAGAGCGACAACCAGTCCTCGTTGATGCCTTGGGTGCGCTGCTTCATGTGTCCTCCCCCGATTCAGTTGGACGTCTGCGATCCCGGCAAGACTGCTTCTTTTTTCTTCGTGCAGTGCCGCTGAAATTTGCGCCGAACTACCGGCGGCGTCAAGCGTGGTACTCACCCGAGACGAAGTGCTCGCCGAAGCGCGGCGAGGCTGATGCCGCTGCCGGTCGTCGGCGCACCCGCTGCGCGGTGTCGGCCATGCGGTTCTGCATGTCCCGCAGGAACTCGAGCAGCTCGGCGCGCGCGATGCCGAGCGCGGCAAACGCCCCAGCGCCGGCCGCGCCCCCGACGAGTCGGCGTCGCGAGCGGCCGTTCATGTTCAAAGTCTTCGAGTTGATCTTCATGGCCTCCTCCTATAGATGGGATTGGGCCGCAAACGCCCGTTCCCGTCGATTGGGATTTACCCTAACTGCAGGACAGCGGTCGATCACGCGAGCCGGTGCGTCCGACGCCCGCTTGCAGGTAGTCGATGAGCGGTCAAAAATGCAGGCTCTCGGCCCATCGGCAATCCTTATGCGACTCGCACCCCTCCTCCTCGGCGCCGCGCTGCTCGTCGCCGGCTGCGCCGCCACCCGCCCGGTCGGCTCGCCGCCGCTGACTCCCGGCCCTTCGGTCGTGCCCAATTTCGCCGTCCCCAGCATGCGTGCGCGCATGGTCTTCCTCGCGCAGCAGGAGTGGGAGCTGTTCGGCCGGGGGGTCGTCGTATGGGACGTGAACGGCACGCCGCAGGTCGCGTTCGAGGGGTCGGCGACGCACGAAGCGCAGCCCGCGATGCTGTCGCGGGTGCTCATGTACTGGTACGCGGTGAGTCGCTCGCCGATCGTCGGCTACCAGGGCGAGCTGGAGCCGTGGTCCGCTGCGTTCATCTCGTGGCTCGCGCAGAGCGCCGGCCTGACGCCGGAGGAGTTCCCGCCCACCGTCCTGCACTGGGACTACATCGAACGCTTCCTCTCGGCCGGTGACGGCGCGCGCTTCGTCACGCGCGACCCGCGCGCCTACGCGCCGCGCGTCGGCGATCTGGTGTGCGTCTCCCGGTCGGACGCGGTCACCGACTTCGCGTCGCTGCGCCGCGGTCCCTACCACTGCGACCTGGTCGTGAGCGGGAACGCGGGCGGGATCGAAGCCGTGGGCGGGAACGTGGGCGACACCGTAGCGCTCGCCCGCTTCCCGGTGGACGAGCGCGGGTTGCTGCTCGCGCGCGACGACCGGCGATGGGTGGCGGTGATCGAGCAGCGTGATCCGCGCGAGCGGGCGGTGATGCGTCGAGTTGACATCCCGGAGAAGGCTGCTAGCCTAGCCGCCGCACTCGCGCCACCAGACGCGCGCTAGCCAGTTCAAACCAGAGGAGCCCTCCAATGCGTCGCAAGTTCGTCCGTGCCCTGCTCGCCGCGCTCGCCGTCGCGCCGCTCGCCGCGCTGCCCGCGCCCGCTGCCGCGCAAGGCGCGGCGGAGCCGATCCGGATCGGTTTTCTGACCGTGCGCACCGGTCCGCTAGCCGCCGGCGGCAAGCAGATGGAGGAAGGTATCCTGCTCTTCCTCAAGGAACGGAACAACACGATCGCCGGGCGCAAGGTCGAGCTGATCATCGCCGACACCGGCGGCAACCCGGCGGGCGCGCGCACCAAGACCCAAGACCTCGTCGAACGCAACAAGGTGCACGTGATCATCGGGCCGCTCGCCGCGTTCGAGGCGATCGCGATCGACGACTACATCCGCCAGACGAAGACGCCGATCGTCTCCTGCTCGGCCGCGGCCGAAGACCTGACGCAACGCAAGTCGAACCCCTGGTTCACCCGCAGCGCGGCGAGCTCCGCGCAGCCGAACCACGCGCTCGGCGAGTACGCGGCGAAAGACCTCGGCTACAAGCGCGTCGTGATCATCGCCGACGACTTCGCCTACGGCCACGAGACCGCGGCCGGGTTCCAGCGGGTGTTCGAGGACAATGGCGGCAAGGTGGTGCAGAAGCTCTGGTCGCCGCTCAACGTGCCCGATTACGGCACCTACATCGCGCAGATCAAGCCAAACGTCGACGCGGTCTACGCCGGCTTCGCCGGCGCGAACGGTTTCCGGTTCCTCAAGCAATACAAGGAGTACGGGATGAAGCTCCCGGTGCTCGGCAGCATGACCACCGCCGACGAGGGGATCCTGAAGCAGATGGGCGACGAGGCGCTCGGCGTCGTGACCGGCGGCTGGTACGCCGCCGGCATCGAGTCGCCGGAAAACGCGCGCTTCGTCGCGGCGGTCAACAAGGAGTACGGCGCCGATCCCGGCTACTACACGCTCGGCGCCTACTCCGCCGGCGCGCTCGTCGAGGCGGCCGCGAAGGCGGTGAACGGCAAGGTGGAGGACAAGGACGCCTTCATCAAGGCGCTCCGCAACCCGGGCGCGGTCAGGGATCCGCGCGGCGACTGGCGGATGGACGAGTACGGCAACCCGGTGATGAACATCTACATCCGCAAGGTCGAGCGCAAGGGCGGCAAGCTCGTGAACACCGTGGTGAAGACCTACCCGCAGGTGAGCCAGTTCTGGACCTACGACCCAAAGGCGTTCCTCGCCAACCCGGTGTACTCGCGGGACTTCCCCGCGTCGAAGAACCTGGAGCCGTAACCGGTCGCCGTGAGCGCGCCGGCGATCGTCATCGGAGCGGGCGCGAACGAGCTGGTCGCGGCCCACTACCTCGCGCGCGCGGGGCACCGCGTCCTCGTCCTCACGCCGACTGCCGATGACGCGCCGGCCGGCATCGGCTGGGTGCCGGAGCCGATCGTGCACGAGCTCAGATTGGCGGGACGAGGCCTGGAGATCGTCCGTGCGGATCCGTGGGCGACCGTGCCGCTCCCCGACGGCGGCCGGCTCGAGCTCTGGCACGACGTCGCGCGCTCCGCCGAGTCGATCCGCGCCTTTAGCGCCAAGGACGCGGCGAAATGGCCGGCGTTCTGCGAGCGGATGGCACGGCTCGCCCGGCTGCTCGAGGCGGTGTACCTCGCGCCGCCGCCGCAACCGCTCGCGCGCAGATCCCGCGACCTCGCGCAACTCGCCGGCCTCGCGCTGCGCGCCCGCGGCCTCGGGCGGCAGGGCATCGAGGACCTGCTCCGTACGCTCCCGATGCCGGTCGCGGACCTCCTCGACGACTGGTTCGAGAGCGACGCGCTGAAAGGCGCGCTCGCGGCGGCGGGCGTCATGCATCTCGCGCAGGGTCCGCGCTCGGGGGGAACCGCGTTCGGCCTGCTGCATCGCCACGTCGGCAGCCCGCCAGGCGTCTTCCGCCCGCCGCGCTCGAACTTCCGGCGCGCGCTCGCCGGTCTGCCCGGCATCCAGATCCGCCCCGGAGCGGAAGTCGTGCGCATCGACGTGCGCGAAGGGCGTGCGAGCGGCGTCGTGCTCGCGAACGGGGAAGAGATCCCGACATCGATCGTCGTCTCCGGGGCCGACCCGAAGCGTACGCTCCTCGAGCTCGTCGATCCGGGGTGGCTCGACCCGGCGCTCGTCCGCGCGCTGCGCGCGATCCGCGCGCGCGGCGTGGTGACCCGGGTGACGCTCACGCTCGACCGGACGCCCGGCTTCGCGACGCTCGTGATCGCACCCTCGCTCGATCACCTCGAGCGCGCACACGATGATGCGAAGTACGGCCGGGTGTCGGGCGCACCCTGGCTCGAGGCGACGAGCGACGGCAAGCGCATCGAAGCGCACGTGCAGTACACGCCCTACGAGCTCGCCGAGGGCCGGTGGGACGAAGCGCGCTGCGCGTCGCTCGGCGAGCTCGCGGTCCGGATGCTTACCCCGCATCTCGGCGCCTCGATCGTGGAGCGGCGCGTGCGCTCGCCGGTCGATCTGGAGCAGGACTACGGCTGGCCCGGCGGCCAGGCGCACCAGGCCGAGCTCGCGCTCGACCAACTGTTGTGGATGCGGCCGATCCCGGCGCTCGCGCGCTACCGCACGCCGATCGCGGGGCTGTACCTCTGCGGCACCGGTATGCACCCGGGGGCAGGGATCGCGGGCGCGCCGGGCGCAAACGCCGCCCAGGCGGTCCTGCGCGACGGAGCGCTCAGCGCGGGGCGATGACCGGGTCGCCGCTGCAGAGGTTGGCGCGGCTCACCGCGCTCGTCCCGCCGCGGTAGACGAACTTGACGTCCCACTGGCAGGGAGCCCCGGGCGCCCGGTCCGACAAGCTGATCCGTGCGGTCTCGCCGTTCGGGAGGTCGGACCGGCCGAGCACGTCGTCGCCCCAGCTGCGGACCGTGGCGGGCGACACGTAGACGAGGACGATCGGCCGGCCGCTCGCGTTCTGGATGGTGAACTCGATCTGGCTCGCGTGCGCCCGCGAGGCGGTCCAGCCGGCGAGCATCAGCGCAGCCGCCGCCGCGAAGGCGAGGTTCCAGAAGCTCAGCCGCTTGCGATCCCGGTCGTTGCGTCCCATGGCGTCCCCACTTTCCTAGCGAACCCTCGGAAGCAACGCTACCCCCGTCCGGGCGCCGCGCCTTCCAACCTACGGATTAGGCCGGGGTGGAGATTCGATCCCGGCGTGGATTAGTGCCCGCGGTCCGCCGGGGGGACTAGAATCGGCGCCACCCGGAGGTGCGGAAAATGTCGCAGCAGCGGATCGATCCTTACGGCACGCGGCTCCCGATCAAGCTCGACACGACCTCGAACGGCGAGTTCGTGCCCGTCCGGCTGTCGCCGGTCAATCTGGCCGCGAACCGCCTTGCCCACGAGGCCGCCACGCGCAACGCCAAGCGCCTCGCCCTCGCCCGCCGGGCGTTCCTCGTCTCCGCTTGCGGCGCGGCGAGCACGCTCCTCGCGTTCAACGCCGCCAACGCGGCAGCCGGGCGCCGCGGCGGGTTCTTCGAGCTCGCGCCCGAGGCCGCGCTCGAGCCGCAGCTCGCCGCGGCGAAACTCGGCGACGGCGAGTTCATCTTCGACGTGCAGGGGCACTTCGTCGATCCGAACGGCGCGTGGGTGCGCGGCGCCTCGCCCGACGCGTTCAAGTGGTCGCCGAAGGCGGCATGCGCGTTCGCGAACGAGCCGGGACCGCGCAGCCACCTCCGCTGCCTCGGGCCGGAGGAGTTCGTGAAGGACGTGTTCCTCGACAGCGACACCGACCTGATGGTGCTGTCGTTCGTGCCCTCGCGGCGCGATGCCGAGCCGGTGACGATCCAGGCGGCCGACGCGGTGCGCCGCATCGTCGAACGGCTGCAGGGCACGCATCGTCTGCTTGTGCACGGCCGGGTGAACCCGAACCAGCCGGGCGACCTGGATGGGATGGACGAGCTCGCGCAGCGCTGGAAGGTCAGCGCGTGGAAGACCTACACGCAGTTCGGCCCCGGCGGGAAGGGCTTCTTCCTGTCGGACGACGTCGGCATCCGCTTCATCGAGAAGGCGCGGGCGCTCGGCATCAAGGTGATCTGCGTGCACAAGGGCCTGCCGTTCGGCCGCGAGTCCTACGAGCACAGCCAGTGCAGCGACATCGGCGTGGTCGCGAAACGGTTTCCCGACGTGAGCTTCCTCGTCTACCACTCCGGGTTCGTCACCGGCGTCACCGAGCAGGCCTACGCCGAGGGCGCGAATCGCGACGGCATCGACACGCTGATCAGGTCGCTCTCCGAGAACGGGATCCCGCCGAACTCGAACGTCTATGCCGAGCTCGGCAGCACGTGGCGGTTCCTGATGCGCGACCCCGAGCAGGCGGCGCACGCGCTCGGCAAGCTCTTCAGGTACTGCGGCGAGAGCAACGTGCTGTGGGGCACCGACTCGATATGGTACGGCTCGCCGCAGGACCAGATCCAGGCCTTCCGCACGTTCCAGATCTCGCCCGAATTGCGGGCGAAGTACGGTTACCCGGAGATCACGCCCGCGCTCCGCGCCAAGGTATTCGGGCTGAACGCGACGCGGCCGTACCCGATGAACGCGGCCGAAGTGAAGAAGTACACCCAACGCGACCGCATCGCGCGCGAGCGGCTCGCCTATCGCGAGCGCCCGGAGCCGCATTTCCGGACGTACGGTCCGAAGACGCGGCGGGAGTTCCTCGAGCTGCTCGGTTCGAACGGCGCGACGCCGGGCTGAGAGGAGGCCCTCCCGCCCCGGCTCAATCGACGACCGCCACGACCTGGATCTCGACCAGCTGCTCGGGTTCGCCGAGCTCGAGCACGGCCATGTTGGTGGTGGCCGGCTTGTGGTTGAACGGCGCAAAGTAGGAATTGACGACCGCGCTCGCCTTGCCGATGTCGCCCATCCGCGGGCGCGTCCGGAAGATGAACACGTGGACGACGTCGCGCGGCGATCCGCCGGCGGCCTTCAGCGTCTCCATGATCCCGTCCATCGCCGCGCGCGTCTGGGCTTCGAGGTCGTTCCCGAGGTACTTCACGACCTGTTCGCGCTTGTGCGGATGGTCGTGATAGACCGGCAGCGCGGTACCGCCAGCGAGCCAGAGCAGCTTCCCGCCCTTGATCTTGATCGCGGGCGAGAACGGCATGAAGACCGTCTTGTCGTAGTTCGGGTGGTGAATGATCTCGAGGTTCGGGCTCGGCTGCGCGCGCGCGGGCGCGGCGACGACGATGATCACGCCCAGGGCGAGTGCGGCGGCGATGCGAAGCGGACTCCTACGGGTCATGTTGCGCTCCTTGTTGTCGGCGGTTGAGGCCGTCGCTTCACTTCGGCGGCGCGGGGAACTGCACGAACGGCGGCTTCGGTTCCTTGTCCGGCGGCACGTAGTCGGGCGCGGGAGTACCCGCCGGGCCAGCGGCCTTGAGATAGCGATAGATCGCGCGGGCGTCGGCCTCGCTCATGTCGCGCACGTTGAACCAGGGCATCGGTGGGCGCAATTCGCTCCGCACCCGTTTCATCCACTGCACCTCGGTCATCGACTGCGCCACCAGCCTGAGGTTGGCGGCGTACGTCGTCCCCCACGGCCCGCGCCAGCCGAGCGGACTGCCGGTGAGCCAGACCTTCTCGTCGACCTTGCCGTTCGACTCCGGATAGCCCGGCGTGTGGCAGTCGTTGCAGCCGGCGATCTGCACAAGGTAGCGGCCGCGCTTCAGGTCCGCGGCCGACGGCTTGGCGCCCTTGTCCTGCGCCACGGCGGTGCCGGCACAGGCGCACGCGGCCGCGATGAGGATTGCCGGAAGACGCTTCGTCATATGGAACCCCTTTCGTCTGGCTGGTTGGTCAATCTGCCCGGATGTTCCCCGCCCGCGCGAGGCGGGTGAAGGTCGCGATGTCGTCCGCGATCAATTTGTCGAACTCTTCCGGCGTGGTGGGGCGCGGGTCGAGCCCGATCGGTGCCCAGCGCGCCTTCGCCTCGGGGTCGCGGAGGAAGCGCGCGGTCTCGCGATTCAGCTTCGCGATCACCGCCCGTGGCGTCCGCGCCGACGTGAGGAGCCCGAACCACAGAATCGAGTCATAGTCAGGCACGCCCGCTTCGGCGAGCGTCGGAACGTCGGGCATCAGCGCGTCGCGCTGCGCCGAGGACACGCCGAGCGCGAGGAGCCGGCCGTCCTTGACGAGGTTCATGCCGTTCGCGATCGGCGCCATGAAGAACTGCACGCGCCCGGTCACCGTCTCGGTGAGCGCTTCGGGAATGCCCTTGAAGGGCACGTGCACGACGTCGATCGATGCCATGCTCTTGAAGAGCTCCGCAGCGAAGTGCGTGCCGCTGCCCACGCCTGCCGAGGAGAAGTTGAGATGACCCGGCCGCGCCTTCGCCATGGCGATCAGCTCCTGCACGCTCTTCGCGCCGAGCGACGGCGGCACCACCAGCAGGTACTTCGACGTGGCGGTGAGCGTAATGCCGGCGAGATCCTTCTGCGTGTCGTACGGCAGCTTCGCGTAGATCGCCGGGGCGACCGCATGCGCGGACGAGACCGAAAGCAGCGTGTATCCGTCGGGCGGTGCGGTCGCCACGAAGTTCGCCGCCACCGTGCCGCCCGCGCCCGGCCGGTTCTCGACCAGCACCTGCTGCTTCAGGGACTCGGCGAGCTTCTGCGCCAGGTAGCGCGCGGTGATGTCCGGCCCGCCGCCGGGGGTGAACCCAACGATGATGCGGATCGGACGGCTCGGATAGTCCGCGGGATCGCTGCTCTGGGCGTGCGCGGCGAGCGCAAGCGCTGCAAGCGCCGCCGCCATGGTGCCCCGCACCCCGCGCATCCCGCCTCTCCCCCCGGGTTTTGGCCCCGATTAGAACACCGTCCGTTTCTTCACCGCCTGTTTAGTCGCGAGCCCGAATCGCGGCTCGGGCGTCCCGCCGCCCGTCAGCCGCTCGGCGACGTACTCGCCGACCGCCGGCCCGTGCTTGAACCCGTGCCCCGAGCCGCCGCCGACGAACCAGACGTTCTCGGCGTCCGGGTGACGGTCGATCAGGAAGTCCCCGTTCGACGTGTTCTCGTACTGGCACACGCGCGTCTCGACCAGCGGCGCCGAGGCGAGCGCCGGAAAGCGCCGGCCGAGGAACGCGCGCACGCGCTCCACGCTCGCCGGCGAGGCGAGCCGCTCGTCGGTGTCGGGGTCGATCGGCTCGCCGTGACGATCCGGCGCGAGCTTGAACCCGCGCGACTCGAGGTCCGGCAGGCCGTAGATCTCGGCGCCGAAGTCGATCCAGGCCGGCATCTGCGGCGCGGCAAAGCGCTCGTCGCCCGGCGGCGGGCCGAAGAAGAACACCTCCTGTCGCGTCGGAAAGATGCGCGCGCCGAGGAGATCCGGAAACATCTTCGGCAGCCAGGGCCCGCAGGCGAACACGAACGTCCCGGCCGCGATTGCCGCGCCATCGCCGGTTCGCACTGCGGCTACGCGTCCGCGCGCACCCGGCGGCACGACGTCGGCGCTGCGATACTCCGCACCCGCCTGTACCGCTTCGCGCACGAGCGCGTGCACCGCGCGGCGCGCCATCAGCGCGCCGCCCTCCGGCTCGAAGATGCCCGATGCGTCGTCGTCGAGCACGAACTGCGGGTAGCGCGCGCGGATCGAGCGCGCATCGAGCCCCTCGTGGGGAACGCCGACGCGGGCGAGCGTGGCGAGCGTGTCGGCCGTATAGCGGTCCGCGGTGCGCGCGAGCCAGAGGACGCCGGTGGCGTGGAAGATCGACTCCCGGGCTTCCGCGCCGAGACGCTGCCAGGCGCCGAGGGAACGCAGCGACATGCGCGTGTAGAGCTCGTCGGGGCCGTAGCCCATGCGGATGATCCGCGACTCGCCGCCGGAGCTCGCGCGCGCGCTCGCCGGTCCGTACTTGTCGACGAGGAGGACGCTCAGCCCCTTCCGCCGGAGGCTCAAGGCCGTCCAGGCGCCGAAGCAGCCGGCCCCGACCACCGCCACATCCCAGGTCTTCATCGGCGCGCATCCTACACCGGCCCCAACCGCGCTCCGCGTTCCCCGGATTTGGCTAGGATGAGGGCGCAGGCAATGGGAGGAGGCCCATGATCGTTCGCGTACTCGGTTCGCTGCTCGCCTGCGCGATGGCGGTGCACGTCCATGCGCAGACATTCCCGTCCAAGCCGATCAAGCTCGTCGTCGGCTACCCGCCCGGCGGCTCGGGCGACTTCCTCACCCGCGTCATGGCTGACGAGATGTCGAAGGAGCTCGGCGTGTCGGTGGTCGCGGACAACCGGCCCGGCGCGGGCGGGAACATCGCGAACGAGCTCGTCGCGAAGGCGCCGGCGGACGGCTACACCGTGCTGAACGCAACCCACTTCGCCGTGAACAAGGCGTTGTACAAGAGCATCGCGTACGACGCCGACCGGGGATTTGCCGCGGTGTCCAGAGTCGCCAACGGTCCGACCGTGATCTGCGTGAACAACACCCTCCAGGTGAAGGACCTGAAGGAGCTGATCGACTACGCGCGCGCGAACCCGGGCAAGCTCTTCAACGCCTCGGCCGGCTACGGCTCGGCGCCCCATCTCGCGTCGGTGCTCTTCGAATCGGTGGCGGGCATCAAGTTCACGTCGGTGCAGTTCAAGGGCGGCGGGCCGGCCGCGCAGTCGCTGCTCTCCGGCGACACCCAGGTGATGTTCGCCACCGCGCCGACCGTCATGGGCTTCATCCGCGCCGGACGCATGCGCGGGCTCGCGGTCAGCACCCGCGCCGCATCGCCGGCGGTGCCGGGCATACCGGGCGCCGAGGAAGCGGGCATGCGCGGCTACGACTTCACGTTCTGGTTCGGCTTGTTCGTTCCCGCCGGCACGCCGCCAGCCGTCGTCGGGCGCCTGCACGAGGCAGCGGTCCGCGGGCTCGCGAAACCGGAGACGAAGGACAAGATCGCGCTCCAGGGCATGGACGTGGCGCCGTCCGCCTCGCCCGAGGCCTTCGAAGCCGAGATCAAGGCCGAAGCGCCGATGTGGGAGAAGCTCGTGCGCGAGTCCGGTGCCAAGGTGGAGTGAGAGACGGCCGTGCGCCTCGGCTACTTCACCATGCCCGTGCATCCCCTGCACCGGGACCCGCTCGAGACGCTGCGCGAGGACCGCGAGGCGATCATCCTCGCCGACCAGCTCGGCTTCCACGACGCGTTCGTCGGCGAGCACCTCGCCGACAAGGCCGAGAACATCACCAACAGCCTGCTCTTCCTCGCAACGCTGATCCATTCGACGAGGACGATCAAGCTCGCGACCGGCACGACGAACCTGTCGCAGGCCCACCCGGTCCTCGTGGCGGTGAACTCGGCGATGTTCGATCACCTCGCGGCGGGCCGCTTCATCCTCGGCGTCAGTCCGGGCGCGCTCCCCTCCGATGCGGAGGCGCTCGGCATCCTCGGCGAGGACCGCAACCGGCTATTCGCCGAGGCGATCGACGTCATCCTCGCGATCTGGGAGCGCGATCCCCCGTACGACATCGACCTGCCGGGCAACCGCTTCAAGGTGACCACGCGGACCACGCTGTGGCCGGAGGTCGGGACCGGCCACCTGTACAAGCCATATCAGCGCCCGCGCCCCGAGATCGTCGGGACGGTGGTCGCCCCGTCCTCGAAGGGCGTCATCGCGATGGGGGAGCGTGACTTCCACCCGCTGTCGGCCAACTTCCTGCTGCCGCACTGGCTGCCGTCGCATTGGGCGAATTACGCCGAGGGCGCACGCAACGCGGGCCGCACCGCGGATCCCGCCGACTGGCGCATCGCCCGCACCGTCTTCGTCGCCGACGACGACAAGACCGCGGCCTCGTACGGCCGCCTCGATCCCGCGAGCCCCTACCGCTTCTACTATCACCAGATCCAGGCGAAGCTCACCCGGGGGAGGCGCCACGTGGTCTTCAAGGAACGCACCGACCAGCCGGACGCGGAGCTCACGCCGGATTTCGTGCTCGACCGGCTTGTCATCTGTGGCGGCGTGAACAAGGTCGTCGACGAGATCCTCGCCTTGCGCGAGCGGGTCGGCGACTTCGGCGAACTCGTGTACGCCGGCATCGACTGGGCCGATCCGCGGCTCGCGAAGCGCTCGATGGAGCTGATGGCGACCGAGGTCATGCCGCGCGTGAACGCGGCGATCGGGCGCGCGCGGCCGGTCGCGCGCGCGGTCTGACCGGAGGCGGGCGCCGCGCGCGGACGCTCACGCGACTTCCTATGACAGACGACCTCGAATCGTTCATCCGCGGCATCCCCAAGGCGGAGCTTCACCTGCACATCGAGGGCACGCTCGAGCCCGAGATGGTGTTCCGGCTGGCGGGCCGGCACGGCGTGAAGTTGAAGTACGGCTCGGTCGAGGCGCTGCGCCGAGCATACGACTTCGCGAACCTCCAGTCGTTCCTCGACATCTATTACGAAGGCGCCGGCGTCCTGCGCGACGAGCGCGACTTCCACGACATGACGCGCGCCTATCTCGAACGCGCCCGCGCCGACGGCGTCGTGCACGCCGAGATCTTCTTCGATCCGCAGACGCACACCGATCGCGGCATCGCGTTCGGCGCCGTGATCGACGGCATCTACGCCGCGCTCGAGGGCGGCGCGCGCGATTTCGGGATCTCGTTTCGCCTCATCATGTGCTTCCTCCGGCACCTGAGCGAGGACGCCGCCTTCGCGACGCTCGGACGGGCAATGCCTTACCGGGACCGGATCGCGGCGGTCGGCCTCGACTCCTCCGAGGTGGGTCACCCGCCGGCCAAATTCACGCGCGTGTTCGCCAAGGCGCGCGAGTCGGGTTTCCTGACAGTCGCGCACGCCGGGGAGGAAGGCCCGCCCGCGTACGTCTACGAGGCGCTCGATCTGCTGAAGGTCTCCCGCATCGACCATGGCGTTCGCAGCGAGGAGGACCCGGCGCTATGCGCGCGGCTCGCGCGCGAGCAGGTGCCGCTCACCGTGTGCCCACTCTCGAACGTCAAGCTGCGCGTCTACGATGCGCTGAGCGAGCACAACCTCAAGCGCCTGCTCGACAGGGGGCTGTGCGTGACGGTCAATTCCGACGACCCCGCCTACTTCGGCGGCTATGTCGCCGAGAACTATCGCGCCGTCGCGGACGCTCTGGGGCTCGGGCGTACCGACATTACACGCCTCGCCAAGAATTCCATCACCGCATCGTTCCTCGACCCGGCGGAGAAGCAGGCGTGGTACGGTCGGATCGAAGCGTATTCACGCAATGGAGGAACCCCCGCATGAAAGCCGTCGCCCTCACCCGCTACCTGCCGATCTCCGACCCCGAGTCGCTCGTCGACGTCACGCTGCCCGATCCGAAACCGGCCGGCCACGACATCCTCGTGAAAGTCGAGGCGGTGTCGGTGAACCCGGTCGACACGAAGCAGCGCGCGCCGAATCCGAAGGTGGAAGCGCAACCGCGCGTGCTCGGCTACGACGCCGCGGGCACGGTGGCCGTGGTCGGGCCGGACGCGACGCTGTTCAAACCCGGCGACGAGGTCTACTACGCCGGCGACGTCACGCGGCCCGGCTCCAACAGCGAGCTGCAGCTCGTCGACGAGCGCATCGTTGGCCGCAAGCCGAGGACGCTCGACTTCGCGCAGGCAGCAGCGATCCCGCTCACCGCGATCACCGCCTGGGAAGCGTATTTCGACCGCATGAAGATCGACGCGGGCGGCAGGCATCGCGGCGCGAGTCTCCTCATCATCGGCGGCGCGGGCGGCGTCGGCTCGATCGGGATCCAGATCGCGAAAGTGGTCGCCGGGCTCAAGGTGATCGCCACCGCTTCGCGCCCCGAGACGATCGCTTGGGTGAGGGAGCTCGGCGCCGACCACGTCGTCGACCATTCGCAGCCGCTGCGTCCGCAGATCGAGGCGCTGGGACTAAAGCACGTCGACTACATCGCCAACTTCAACGACACCGACCGCTACTGGGAGCAAATGGGCGATCTTGTCGCGCCGCAAGGTGCGGTGTGCATGATCGTTGCGTCCAAGGGGCCGCTCGCGCAGGACGGCGTGCGCGCCAAGAGCGCCTCGGTCTGCTGGGAGCTGATGTTCACGCGCCCGCGCTTCAAGACGCCCGACATGATCGAGCAGCACCGTCTGCTCACCCGGGTGGCCGAGCTGATCGACGCGAGGAAGATCCGCGGCACGATGCGCGAGAGCCTGCGCCCGATCAACGCGGCGAACATGCGCGCCGCGCACGCGAAGCTCGAGTCGGGGACAACGATCGGAAAGCTGGTGGTCGCCGGCTGGCGTTGACGCCTCGCGCGGCGACAACGCTCCGCGTCCCTGGCGCCGGGCACGCGGGGCACGTGAACATTCATCGTTCGTACATCTCGCCTCAACATCTGCAGCTTGTCGTCTGCGCGTCGCAAGGAGACGTATCGCCAATCTGCGCCGAAGGATGCGAGGTGCTTCGACGGATATAGGAGCAACCTATGCAGCAATAGGGGAAGCCGCCGCTCCTACTGCGGCGGGCGGACCCCGTCCTTGCTGACCTGGACGCGGCCGATCGCGGTGAGCCGGTCGTCGGCGCCGACCTGGGCGTTCAGATAGACATACTCGCCGGCCTTGAGGAACGAGCGGTCGGCATCGACGCCGCTGACGATCGGAGTGCCCGGCGGTACCAGGAGCTTTCGCGAGCCGTCCTTCCAGGTGAGCGTCAGCTCGCGTCCATCCGCGGCCTGCACGAGCGCCGACACCCGGGCGTTCGTCATGCTCGCGCCGGCATCGTCCCAGGGCCGGTGCCCCTCGTTCGGGACGCCGAGCGAAGGCGGGAACGTGTGGATCTCGCGCGCCACTAGCGTGCCGTCCGGGCGCGCCACCGCGGTGGTGCCGAGGCCGTCGCCCGGCTTGATGTCCGCGATCGTCAGCGCCGTCACATAGGCAACGCCGGTCTTGTCGGTGAGCTGGATCTTCAGGTCCTGCCCCTCGCGGGATTTCACCGCGAGGACGTTCCCCTCCAGGCTCACGATGGTGCCGCGCACGCGGACGGTGTTCTGCCCATGAACGGCGACGCTCGCCAGCGCGAGCGCGCCACAAAGCAGCGTAGTGGTCAGACGGTTCATATGGCTACTCCATCTTGGCGCCGGAGAGTTTCACTACCTCGGCGTAACGCACGGTCTCGGCCGCGATGAACCGAGCGAACTCCTCCGGCGTGCCGCCGCCGGGCTCGCCGCCGAACTCGGCGAGGCGCTTGCGCATCTCCGGGGTGCGCAGCATCGCGTTCGCCTCGGCATTCACCTTGTCGATGATCTCCCGCGGCGTTCCGGCCGGCGCCATCAGGCCGTACCAGGCGCCCGACAGCACGCCGGGGACGCCAAGCTCGTCGAACGTCGGTACATTCGGCAGCGCCGGGTTGCGCTCTTTCGCCGCGACCGCGAGCGCCTTCATCTTACCGGCGGCGACGAACGGGAGGCAGGCTGTGGTGTCGAGCAGCAGCGCGATATGCCCCGCGATCAGGTCGGTCTCGGCGCCGGCGGTCCCCTTGTACGGCACGTGGACGATGTTGATCCCGGTCGAGGCGATCAGCATCGCCGCGGCGAGATGCTGCGACGAACCGACGCCGGCGGAGCCGTAGTTGAGCTTGCCCGGGTTCGCGCGCGCTTCGGCGATCAGCTCGAGCGCGGTGTTCGCCGTCGAGTTGGCCGGGACGACGAGGATGTTCGGCACCGCGGTGACGTACAGGACCGGCGCGAAATCCTTGACCGGGTCGAAACCGAGCCGCGAGTACAAGTGGACGTTGATCGCGTTCGGGCTGACCGAGCCCATGAGGAGCGTATAGCCGTCGGGCCTCGCGCGCGCGGCGAGCTCGGTGCCGATGTTGCCGGCGGCGCCGGGCCGGTTCTCGATGACGACGCTCTGCCCCAGGCGCTGACCGAGCGGCTGCGCGATGATCCGCGCCGCGGTGTCGACGCCACCGCCGGGCGGCCACGGCACGATGAGGCGGATCGGCTGGGATGGATAGGGCTCGCCCTGCACGACTCCGGCGCACGCGAGCAGCACGGCGCCGAGCCATCTTGCTCCGGTCATCTTTGCGCTCCTCCCTTGCGAGCGCGAAGCTTACGCGCAGGACGCGAGCAGCGCGGTCCCACTTCAGACCCACGGTCGCGAGGGAATAGAATGCCCCGGCGCCGCAAGGCCAGGCGAAGGGCCAAGACCAGCCCGAAGGAGAGGAATCGAATGTTCGTGCGCAAGCTCGTCCGCTGCACCGCAGTGCTCGCCGCCGCTCTCGCCGGCACCGGTGCGGCGGCGTTCCCCGACAAGCCGATCCAGTACATCATCCCATTCGCGCCGGGCGGCGAGTCGGACATCACCGCGCGGATGCAGGCGCAGGTGTTCGCGGCGAAGTACAAGCAGCAGATGATCGTGCTCAACCGCCCCGGAGCGGGTGGCGGGCTCGTATGGGGACAGCTGAACACGATGCCGGCGGACGGCTACACCGTCGCCGGCGTGAACCTGCCGCATATCGTGCTGCAACCGCTCGAGGGCAACGTCCAGTACAAGACCGACGACATCGTGCCGGTGTACTTCTTCCAGTACACCGCGGACGCGATCGTCGTGCCCGAGGCGAGCCCGTTCAAGACGTTCCAGGACCTCGTGAAGGCGGCGAAGGACAGTCCGGAGAAAATCACGCTCGCCGGCTCGGGCACGTTCTCCGCCAATCACATGGCGACGGAGCGGCTGAACAAGCTCCTCGGCATCAAGACGACGTACGTGCCCTTCAAGGGTACCGGCGACCTGTCGGCCTCGGTCGCCGGCGGGCACGTGAGCGGCGCGATGAGCTATCTGCCGTTCGCGATCCAGCAGAAGGGCAAGATGCGGCCGCTCGTGACCGCAACGGAGAAGCGGCATCCGGCGTTCCCCGACGTGCCGACCTTCCGCGAGCTCGGCTTCAACTGGGTGGATGGCGCCTATCGCGGGATCGCAGTGCCCAAGCCCACGCCGGCGGCGATCCAGAAGCAGCTCTCGGACATCATGTTCGCGCTCAACCAGGACCCGGCAATGCGCACGCAGCTCACCGACGGCGGCTACGACGTGATCGACGTGACGCTCGACAAGATCCCCGCGTTCCTGGCGGCGAAGCGTCGCGCCTACATCGAGGACGCGAAATCGGCGGGGCTCCTCAAGTAGGGCTCGCGCGCAGCGTGAACGCGAGCAGCGCCATGACGACGGCGAACAGGGCCATGGCGGAGAGCGCGAGCGACCAGTGGATGCCGATAAGGCCGCCCACCACGCCGATCGTGATGCCACTGAACGCGCGCATGCCCAAGGCGCCCATCTGATACAGCCCGATCACGCGGCCGCGAATGGGCGCGGGCGCGCGGAGCTGGACGAGCGTCTGCGCCATCGTGTTGAACGACAGCTCGAGGAAGCCGGCCGCGAACAGCAGCGCGAGCGCGAGCGGGTAGACGGTCGACGCGGCGAAGCCGGCGATCGCCAGGCACCACAGCAGCGCGAGGACGAACGCCGCGCGCGGGCTTGCCTGGAGCAGCCCGCGGCTCTCGAGCGCAAGCCCCGCGACCAGTGCCCCGGCGGCGTCGGCGGCGAGCAGCGCGGTATAGGCGACGTCGGCGTCACCGTGGCCGAGATTGTGCGCGAACTCGGGCATCTGCGGCTGGTAGCCGTTGCCGACGAACAGCGCCGCCCCGGAGGCGAGCAGGATCATCGAGACGATGGTCCGGTTGCCCGCGATCTCACGGAGCGTCGTCACGATGTCGGCGAGCCCGCGCACTGCGCGCGGCGGTGCCTGCTCCCTGCGAAAACGCGGCCCGTAGGGCGCTTTCCACAACCACCACGCGAGCGGAACGTAGAAGAGCACGTTCGCGAGGATGCCGTACGCCGGCCCGAGCAGCAGCAGGATGCCGCCGCCCACGGCCGGGCCGAACAGCAGGCCGAGCCAGCGCGAGGTCACGGCGAGCCGCACCGCGCTTTGCAGGTGCTTCGCGCCGACGATGTCGTGGATCAGGAGCTGGGAAGCGGGGTGCCACAGCACGCCGGCGAAGCCGTGCACCACAAGCAGGGCCATCGCGTGCCACATTTCCAGCGCATCGGTGAGGAAGAGCAGGCCCCAGCCGAGGGAGGCGAGCATGAAAAGCGCCATGCCCACCTGGATGATGCGCCGCGGGTCGAAGCGATCGGCGAGTGCGCCCGAGTACACGCCGAAGAAGAGGAACGGCAGCCAGTGCGACAGCATCGCGAAGCCGCCGAGCGCTGGCGACCGGAACTTCTGGAACATGATCCAGTAGCTGATGACGTGCTCGATGCTGTCCGCCATCATCGCGAGCGCGGCGAACGCGAAATACGCGCGGAAGCCGGGGTGGCGGAGTGCGGCGAAGGATTCCGGCGGAGCGGCGGCTCTGGGACGGTCGGCGGCGTCGGACAAGCCGCGAGGATAGCGTCAGTTCCAGCGCATGGAAATAGCGCGCGAGGTCCGCCGTCGACCTCCGGTGGGATACACTCCCGCCCGCCGCATCTTCGCCCACCGCATCTTCGAGAACCACACCCTGCCGATGACCACTCCCGCCTCCGGACACGAAGGCACGCCCCAGCGTGTGCTCTCCACCATCGACGCGGTCGCGATCATCGTCGGTCTCGTGATCGGCGCCGGGATCTTCCGGCTGCCGTCGCTCGTCGCCGGCAACAGCTCCGGCGAAGCGGCGTTCTACCTGCTCTGGGCGGTCGGCGGCATCATTTCGCTGATCGGCGCGCTCTGCTACGCCGAGCTCGCGACGGCGTACCCGAGCGCTGGCGGCGACTATCACTTCCTCCGGCGCGCTTTCGGGCGGGGACTCTCCTTCCTCTTCGCGTGGGCGCGGATCGCAGTGATCACCACCGGCTCGATCGCGGTGCTCGGCTACACGTTCGGTGACTACGCGTCCAACCTCTTCCGGCTCGGCGCGAACTCGTCCGCGATCTACGCCGCGCTCTCGGTGATCGTGCTCACCGCGGTCAACATCTCCGGCATCCGCGAGACGAAGGGCACCCAGAACGTTCTCACGGTGATCGAGGTGGCCGGGGTGGTCGCGGTGATCGTGACCGGGATCCTCCTCGTCGCGCCGGCGAGCGCCCCGGCGGCGTCGGCCGAAGCGAAACCGTTCATGGCGGGCGCGCCGCTCGCGATCCTGTTCGTGCTGTTCACCTTCGGCGGCTGGAACGAGGGCGCCTACATCTCGGCGGAGCTCAAGGAGCGGCGCAGCATGGTGACCGCGCTCGCCGTGTCGCTCATCACCGTGACCGTGCTCTATCTCCTGGTCAACTTCGCCTACGTGCGCGCGCTCGGTCTGGAAGGCGTCGCGAAGAGCGAGACCGTGGCCGCCGACGTGCTGCGGCTCGAGTTCGGGGAGACCGGCTTCAAGATCATCAGCTTCATGATCGCGGTCTCCGCGCTGACCTCGATCAACGCGACGATCATCGTCGGGGCACGGTCGAACTACGCGCTCGGCCGCGACTGGCGGGTGTTCGCCTGGCTCGGGCACTGGGACGCGCGCGGCGACGCGCCGCGCAACGCCCTCCTCGTGCAGGCCACGGTGGCCCTCGCGCTCGTCATCGCCGGGGCGTTCACCGCGAAGATCGAGACGATGGTCGACTACACGATGCCGGTGTTCTGGTTCTTCTTCATGCTGGTCGGCATCGGGCTCTTCGTGCTGCGGGTCCGCGATCCCGACGCGCCGAGGCCGTTCAAGGTGCCGCTCTACCCGGTGACGCCGCTGATCTTCGTCGCCACCTGCGCCTATCTCCTGTATTCCAGCCTCGCGTACGTCCGCACCGGCGCCTGGGTAGGGGTCGGGGTGCTCGCCGTCGGCGGCGTGCTGCTCGCGGTGAACCTGCGACTTGGAAGCCCCGCCCTGAAGAGGACCTGATGGACCGCCGCCGCCTGATCGCTTTCCTTGCCACGGCCGCTCTCGCCCTGCCCGCGTGCGCCCAGCAGGCGGCGACGGGGCTGCCCGCGCGCTCGCCCGACGTGCCCTACGTCCCGACCAAGCAGGAGGTGGTCGAGGAAATGCTGCGCATGGCCGGGGTCAAGCCCGGCGACGTGGTCTACGACCTCGGCTGCGGCGACGGGCGGATCGTGATCACCGCGGCGCAGAAGTTCGGGGCGCGCGGCATCGGCGTCGACATCAACCCCCAGCGCATCGCCGAGGCCGACGCGAATGCGCGCCGCGCGGGCGTCGAGAAGGAGGTGACGTTCAGGCTCGGCGACCTCTTCGAGGCCGACATCCGCGAGGCGACGGTCGTGACGCTGTATCTCCTGCCCGACGTCAACCTGCGTCTCAAGCCGAAGCTGCTCCGCGACCTGAAGCCGGGGACGCGCGTGGTCTCGCACGACTTCTCGATGGGCAACGACTGGAAGCCGGAGCGCACCCTCCGGCTCGGGAACGACTGGATCTACTTCTGGACCATTCAGTGACCGGGCGGCGGATCAAGGACCGGGCGACGCGCAAGCACCCTTGCGCCGCCCGTTAGGCGCTCTTTCGTGAGTCGCGGGCCCGCTCGGGGGTGACGCGGTGGCGGGCGCGCCCGGCGCCTAGCGCGCGAACGGCCCGGAAACTTCCCCCAGGAACGGCGACCCGGGCGCGCGCCGGAACGGGGCACGGTACTCCGTGCGATCCGGGTCCGAGATCCGCGATGCGGCCGCGGTGAGCGTGCGCTCGCCTTCCTTGTAGATGACGAAGAGCGCACACTTGTAGGAGCGCGGCACCGCCTGAGGGGAGATCTTGACTGGCACTGTCAGCGTCCCCGCGTAGCGGCCGTCCTTGACCTGGAACCACTTCGATCCGCTGCCGAGATACCCGACGCTGTTCTGCGGCCCGTCCGGATCGGCGAACAGCGCGCAGGTGACCGAGCCGACGCTGACCGAGGGATGAAGGTCGGCCACGCGCACCGCGACGTCGACGCTCGGCTGCTGTTGTGCCGCGGCCGGCACGGCAAGCGCCGCGAGCGCGAGGACGGCGATCCACCGCCTCACTGCTTCGACCCCGCCTCGCGAGCGCCCGGCCAGACGCCGGTATAGGTCAGCTCGGGCGTGGTGCCGCGACCTGCGACCGCCTTCGGCGCCGGGCTCTTGGGCGCTGCCGCTGGCGCCGCCGCCTTCGGCGCTGCCGCCGGGGCCGCTGCGGTCGTGGCCTGATTGCACTCCGCGAGCTCCTTCTCGCCCAGCTGCCGGAGCTCGCTTGCGTAACGCCGGATCGGACCCACCGCGCGCGCGAGCTCGCTGCAGCCGCGCACGCTCACCGCGCCGCCGCGCCCTTCTGCCGTGCAGCGCGTGCCGCTGCACGACCAGTCGACATTGCCCGCCCGCACGGTCGCCTGCTTCGCGGTCGCCGCAAGCTCGACTTCGTACGCGTACCGGCGATCCTGCGCGCGGATCGGCGCCGCGGCGAACGCGGCGCACAGCATCAGCGAAAGCAGCAGGCGCGGTCGTTTCACGCGGCGCATGTTACCCGATCCGACGGTTAGAATCGCCGCATTTTCGGAGGCGGATGGCGTGATCGTCGTCGTAATGGGCGTCACCGGCGTCGGCAAGACCACCGTCGGGCGCCTGCTCGCAGGCGAGCTCGGGGCGGCGTTCCTAGACGCCGACGACTACCATCCCGCCGCCAACGTCGCAAAGATGCGCGCCGGCGAGCCGCTCACCGACGACGACCGCCGGCCGTGGCTCGCGCGCCTGAACGAGGTGCTCCTGGAGTACGCGGCGCGCCACGCGAGCGTCGTGCTCGCGTGCTCGGCGCTCAAGCAGCGCTACCGCGAGCAGCTTCTCGCCCGCGTGCCGGACGGCCGCCTCGTGTACCTGCGCGGAACGAAGGCGACGATCGCCGCGCGGCTTGCGGCCCGCCGCGGCCACTACATGAACCCGGCGCTCCTCGACTCGCAGTTCGCCGCCCTCGAGGAGCCGGCCAATGCGATAGTCGCCGACGCGGGCGACGCGCCCGAGGCGATCGCCGCCGCGATCCGCGCGCGGCTTCCCTGAAGCTACGCGAGCCGGGACCAGCCCGGCTCCTCGCGGTCGAGGATCCGCTTCAGCGCGGCGAGGTGCAGGTCGGACTGCTGGCGCTCGCCCGTCATCTGCTTAGCGGTGGCCGAAGCGATGCTGTGCGGCAGACGCTTGATCGTCTTGCCGGTGCCCTGGGCAAGCACCTGCACCATGCACGCGCGCTCGAGGTAGTAGAGGTCGTCGAACGCCCACGCGATCGTGTCGCCGCACACGATCACGCCGTGATGGGCGAGGAACAGTACGTCCGCGCCGTTCAACCGCGAGGCGATGCGATCGCCCTCCGCGTTGTCGAGGACGAGGCCGTTGTACTCCTCGTCGTAGGCGACCTTGCCGTAGAACTTCAGCGCGTTCTGGCTCGCCGGCTCGAGCCGGCCGCCCTCGAGCAGCGTCAGGGCGGTCGCGAACGGCATGTGGGTGTGGAGCACGACCGCGGGCTTGCGCTTCGAGCGGTGCAGCCGGCCGTGGATGAAAAACGCGGTGGGCTCGACGCTGTGGCGGCCCGCCACGACGTTGCCCTTACCGTCGACCAGCAGGAGGTCGGCAGGCGTGATCTCCGACCAGTGGAGGCCCTGCGGGTTAATCAGGAACCGGTCTTCCAGGCCCGGCGCGGCGACGCTGAAGTGGTTGCACACGCCCTCGGACAGCCCGAGGCGCGACGCCCAGCGCAGCGCCGCCGTGAGATCGACGCGTGCCTGGTCGAGACCGTCCCTGCCGGTCATTCCGACACCTCCTTGTCGCTCCCCGCCCGGTCGTTGCCGCCGGTGCTCGCGCGCCCGGGTCGTGGTTCGTCCGCGGGCGCGGGCAGAGGAACGAGGCGGACTCTAGCACCGCGCACGCCGCCGCTCGCATGACACCTTTCACGCGCCGCGCGAAAATCGCCGCGGGGTTTTTATCCGCGGCGATCGCCCTCGGCGCGCCCGAACTCGAGGTGCGCCGCGTCGCCCGGGTTGTGCGCGACGAGGTCGCGGACGAAGCGGTCGAACGGCAGACCGAGGTCGCGCTCGAGCGCCCGTGCGGCGCGCTTGAGCGGCGCGATCCGGATCGGATCGACCCGGCCGCGGAAGGCGAGCACGATCATATTCATCCGGTCCTGGGACGGCAGGCAGAGCACCCGGCCGTCGAACACTCGCTCGATCCGGGCGAGGTAGGTCCCGAAGCGCGGCTCGTCGGCGATGAAGTTGACCACGAAGACGCCCCCCGGTCGGAGCGCGTCGCGACAGGCCGCATAGAACGTTCCCGTCGCCAGCGCTCGCACCGACCGCAGGTCGTCGAAGGCGTCGAGCAGGAAGACGTCGCAGGCGCTCGGCCGTCCGGCGACGTGCTCGGCGCCGTCGCCGACGATCACTTTCAACCGCCGGTCATCCGCCGGCAGGCCGAAGAACGTGCGCGCGGCGGCGACCACCTTCGGGCTGAGCTCGAACACGGTGATCCGCGTGCGCGGCAGGCGCTCGTGGATGAACCGCGCGATCGACCCGCCGCCCAGACCAACCATCAGGATATCGCGCGGTTCCGGGGCGAAAAGCAGGAACGCCATCATTGCCCGTGTGTAGGCGAGCTCCAGCCGGTCGGGGGCGGAGAGCCGCATCGCGCTCTGGATCGCTTCGCCGCCGAGGTGGAGGGTCCGCACGCCGCGCGACTCGCTCACCTCGACCGACGAGCCCTTGCGCCCGAGTAGCCGCTTCAGCGCCCGCATAGAATCGCCGGTGTCATGCGGAGGGGATTATGGGTTGCCTGAAACGCTGTGTGCTCGCGGTCGTTGCGCTCGTGGCAGCGCAGGCGGCGATTCTGACGTTCGTCGCTTGGCACGCGGCGGCCTGGCTTGGCGCCGACGACAAGCCGGTCAAGGCCGACGCGGTCCTCGTGCTCGGCGCCGAGCCGACGCGCGCGATCACCGCCGCGGACCTCTACCAGGAGGGCTTCGCGAACGTCATCTACCTGTCGGTGCCCCGGCGCGAGCGCCGCTGGGTGGCGCTCGCGGCGGACGGGATCCGCTGGCCGTGGTTCGAGGAGACCGCACGGGTGCTGCTCCGGAACCGCGGCGTGCCCGACAGCCAGATCCGCCTGCTCGGGGAGGATCTGCCGAGCACCGTGGCCGAGGCCGCCGAGGCGGCGCGCACGCTCGGCGCGAGGGCGAGCACGCTCCTCGTCGTGACTTCGCGCTATCACGTCTACCGCGCGCGCCTGATCTTCGCCGAAGCGCTGCCGACGACCCGGGTGCTCGTCGTCGCGAGCGGTGCGGAGCCGCTGCCCGAGCGCTGGTGGACCGACCAGGAGGCGATGCGCAACGTCCCGCTCGAGCTCGCGAAGCTCGTGTTCTACCGGCTGGGAATGAGCTTCAAGTGACACCGGCGCGGCGGAGCATCAGGGCGAGCGCGACGGCGAGGAGCATCAGCACGATGCTCGCCCCGATCGGCGCGGCGTAGCTCCGCGTGAGGTCGTAGGCGACACCGGCGACCCAGGGGCCGACGAGACAGCCGAGTCCCGCCGCGGTGTAGAGCACGCCGATCACGCCGGACACGTTGCGTGCGCCGAAAAGATCCATCGCGAGCGGCGGCTGCAACGCGACGAAGGCGCCGTAGAACGTACCGAACAGCACCGCGAAGACCGCGAGCGCGATCACGCCGGTCGAGACGAGCCAGAACGCGAGCATCGCGGCCATGCCCGCGTAGACCGCCGCGTGCAGCGTCCCGCGCTCGATGCGGTCGGCGAGCCCGCCGAGCGCGAACCGCCCGACCATGCTGCCGAGGCCGATCAGGCTCACCAGCAATACCGCGGTGGCCTCCGGGTGGCCGGCGTCGCGCGCGTACGGCACGAGATGGACGAACGGCATGAAGAGGCCGATCCCGCAGGCGAAGATCGCGCCCCACTGCAGCCAGAAAGCGCGCGTGCGCAAGGCCTCGCGCAGCCGCACGCCGGCCGCCACCTGCGCCGGCGGGCGCGCGCCATCGCCCGCCCGCGCGCCGTCCGGATACAGCCCGCGCGCCTGCGGCCGGTTCTCGATGGCGAGCGCCGCGATGCCGCCGAGGACCAGCGCGCCGGCCGCCAGGATCTCGAACGAGCGCCGCCAGCCGAACGCCCCGGCGAGTTCCGCCGCGACGAGCGGGACGACGAAGTTGCCGACGCCGATGCCGGCCACCGCGAGCCCGGAGGCGAGCCCGCGCCGCGCGATGAACCACGGCTGCACCGCGCCCACGCTCGGCACGTAGGCGCAGCCGACCCCGAGCCCGATGCCGATGCTGTAGGTGACGTAGAGGGCGGCGAGCGAGCTCGCGCGGCTCGCGCAGGCGAGGCCGAGTGCGAGGAAGGCGATTCCCGCCAGCACGACCCGGCGCGGGCCGAAGCGGTCGGCGAGCTGGCCGGCGAATGCGCCGACCATGAAGTAGAGGAACCCGCAGATCGCGAACACGAGCGAGACCTCGCCGCGGCTCGCCGCGAACTCCTGCTCGAGCGCGCCGAAGAACGCCGCGAACGAGTACGCGACGCCGAAGATGACGAGGAGGACCGCGTGGGTCGCCGCGACGACGATCCAGCCGTAGAACACCGGCGCGGCTAGCGGGGCGTGCAGGGGCCGCGCACGACCATGCCGGTCTCCTCCAGCGCCACCCGGTTGTCGTTGACGTAAAGCGTGTAGCGGCCGTCGGTGAACTTGGCATCGCTCGCGGCGGCGACCTGCTGGAGGGTGACGGTGGTCGCGTCGAAGGTGACGCGCGCGGAACGCGGCGCCGGGATGAAGTCGATCGCCATCGTCTTCTCGCCCGTGCAGCTCACGGTCACGCGCTCGCCCCAGGGCATCGCCATCGGCTGCACCGGCGGTTCGTAGGCGATGCAGGCGGCGAGGCTCGCTGCGAGCGCGACGCCGGCCATGCGGCGCAACGCGGGCGAGAATTGGCGATCGGTCTTCGTCACGGTTCCTCCGGGCTGGCGTCGGCGCGCGATAATAGCGCAGTACCCCCGGCCGCCAGCCACGGTGCCGGAACCCCGTCCCGGCACCGGCGGTCTTACACTTGCGATCGCCATGAGAACTGCCCTCGCCCTCCTGCTCGCCGCCGCAGCCGGTCTCGTGCACGCCCAGGATCCGACGGCGCGCGCGCTCCTGCAGCGCCAGCAGCAGTCCGACGATTTTTCGCTCCAGCTCCAGCAGTCGATCCAGAGCTTCCGCGCCGGCCCGATGACGCCGCAGCAGCGGCTCGACTTCGACGCGCTCCAGCGCGGCCAGCGGATGCAGCAGGACGAGCTCAACTATCGCCAGCAGATCCAGCAGGGACAGCCCACGGGCGGGAGCGACGCGTTGCGGCGCGCCGAGATGCTGCGCTTCGAGCAGGAGCGCCAGAACCAGCTCTCGCGCTTCCGCTCGGAAGGCGAGCCGCCGCCGCCCGCTCCGACGCGGGCGCCGCCGCTCGTCGAGCCCGGCGTCGCCACGGCGCCGGTGCCGCGGCAGATCCGGATCCCGGAAGGCGATCCGGGCGGCTGGGTGGAGTGGAAGGGACCCTGAGCGCGCGTGTCAGCGCCGTCAGCGGCGACACTCCGGCGGTAGTGGCGGCGCCGCCGGCGCCGTGCCCGCGCCGGGATCGATGAGCGTCGCGAGAAAAGCGACCAGGTCCTCGCTCTCCCCCGGCGTCAGCTGCAGCGGCCGCAGCGGCTGCTCGCCGTGGACGTGGATCCGCTCCATGTCGAGCTCGGAATAGTGGCGCACCACGTCGCGCAGCGTGGCGAATCGCCCGTCGTGCATGTACGGCGCGGTCAGGGCGACGTTCCGCAGGCTGGGCACCTTGAACTGCCCGAAGTTCGCATGCTGCATCTCGACGTGCCGCGTCTTCGTCGCCGATGCTCCCGACGCATCGTCGTTGAATTTCCCACCGAGGTTGAACGGGTCGGCCTGCACGCGCTTGATGCGGCCGTGCCGCCCGGGATCCACACGGCGAGCGCCAATTGCGTACGGCACGCCCACCTCGTGGAACTCCCCGTTCGTGAAGCTCGGCCCGAAGTGGCAGACGCTGCAGTTGCCCCTGCCGGGGAAGATTTTCGCGCCCCGCTGCGCCGCGGCCGGATAGCGCTCGCCCGCCGCGCGGTCGCCGCGGGCGAGCGCATCGCGGAAATCGTCGAACGGCGTGTGGCCCGAGCCGAGTGTCTCGACGCGAACGCAGCGATGGACTTCGAGGCGTCGACCATGACCTGCGTGTCGTCGCGCGTCGCTGCGCCAGCGCCGAACACCGCCTCATGCGCACACGCGAGCCCACGGTCGGAGCGGATGACGCCGGCGAGGTGTCCGGGGCTCGCACCCATCTCCCGCGGATCGAGCATCGCGCGCAACCCCTGCGACCAGATCGAATCCGCGCCGCCGTCCCAACCGAACCAGCGCCCGAGACCGGCGTTGACGAGGCTCGGCGTGTTGCGATCGAGCTCCGCGAGGGCTACCGCCCGCGCGCGTCCGTCGGTCCAATCGCGTCCTTGGCCGACAGCTGCTCCCAGGTGTCGTGGCTGTAGTGGAGGTGCGCGTCGAAGATCGGCAGATCGGCGGCCTGGGCGGAGGCGCCGATTCCGGCGAGGAGCAGGACGAGGACGGCGTGGCGCATCGGCTCCCTCACGTTGGCGGCGGATTGTCGCCGATGGCCGGCGCGTTCGCGCGGGCGAACTCGCGGTCCCGGAGCTCGCGGCGGCGGAGCTTGCCGCTCGCGGTCTTGGGCAGCTCGGCGACGAACTCGATGCGGCGCGGGTACTTGTACGGAGCGGTGACCCGTTTCGCATGCTCCTGCAGCTCGCGCGCGAGGGCGTCGGACGGAGCATGGCCGGGACGCAGCACGACGAACGCCTTCACCACCTCGCCGCGCTCGGGGTCGGGGCTCGCGACCGCCGCGGACTCCTGCACCGCCGGATGCTCGATCAGCGCGTTCTCGACCTCCATCGGCCCGATGCGGTAGCCGGCTGAGCTGATCACGTCGTCGGCGCGGCCCTCGTAGAAGAGGTAGCCCTCGTCGTCCCGGCGCACGACATCCCCGCTCAGCCAGTACTCGACGCCGTCGACGACGGTCTTCGCCGCGGCGGTCTTCGCCGGCTCCTGCCAGTACCCGAGCATCACCTGCGGGTTCGGCAGCCGAACCGCGAGCTCGCCCGTCGCGCTCCCGCGCGCGAGCGTCCCGCCCGGCGCGACGAGCGCGACCTCCGTGCCGGGCAACGGCTTCCCCATCGAGCCGGGCTTGACCGGGAGGCAGGGATAGTTGAGCACGGTCATCAGCGTCTCGGTCTGCCCGTAGCCGTCGAGCAGCGGCCGGCCGGTTTTCTCCACCCAGCGCCGCACGACCTCCGGGTTGACGGTCTCCCCCGCGGAGACCGCGAGCCGTAGCGCGGAGAGATCGAAACCCGAGAAGTCCTCGGCGATCAGGCGGCGCAGCTCCGTGGCGGCGGCGCAGAACACCGTGACGCGATGGCGCGCGAGCAGCTCGAGGCGTAGCCGCGGATCGAACCGGCCGTCGTAGAAGAGCACCTGCGCGCCGCAGCTCCACGGGCCGAAGAGGATGCTCGTGCCGGCTTTGCTCCAGCCGGTGTCCGCCGTGCACCACATCAAGTCGCCGGGCCGCAGATCGAGCCAGTACCACGCCGACACGCGCCACGCCCAGATCGCGTGCGCCGCGTGCGTCACTCCCTTCGGGTTCCCGGTCGAGCCCGACGTGTAGTACATGATCGCCGGATCGTCGGCGGCGAGCGCCACGGCCGCGAACGTCTCGGGCTCCGCCGCGAGCGCCGGCCCCAGCTCGAGCCAGCCGTCGGCCGCATCGACCGAAACGCGCAGCTTGAACCGCGCGGCGTCGGCGAACTTCGCCGTGTTCGCGGCGGTAGTCACTGCTGCCACTGCGCCGGAGTGCCCGACGCGGTACGCGACGTCCTTCGCGGTGAGCATGTCGATGCACGGGATCGGGATCGCGCCGGCGCGCAAGGTTCCGACCATCGCAATCTGCCACTCTGGCAGGCGCGGCAGCATCACCACGACCCGGTCGCCCTTGCCCACACCGTGCGCGGCGAGGAGGTTCGCGAACCGGCACGACGCGCGGGCGATGTCGTCGAACGTGAAGCGCCGCTCGCGGCCCGCCTCGTTGCACCAGAGGAGCGCGGGTTTCGCCGGGTCCGCGGCCGAGTGGTCCACGACGTCGCGCGCGAAATTGAACCGCTCGGGGACCGTCCAGCGGAAGCTCGCCGCGGTCGCGGCGTAGTCGATCATTCGGGGCGACAGCATGGGAGCGGTGCGATCAGCCGCGTCGAGCCGCCCGGCCGGGCACCGGTCAGGCGATCGCGGAAGAGTCGATGCGCTTCACTCCGGCGGTCTTCATCGCCGCCCACGCCTTGGCGAGCGAGCCCTGCGCGTCGATACCACGGCAGAGGTCCTCGATCACTGCGGCGTTGAGCCCGAGCTTGCGCGCGTCGAGCGCGCTCCACGCCACGCAGAAATCGGTGGCGAGCCCGCACACGTAGACCGAGGCGACGCCGCGCGACTTGAGGTAGCCGTCGAGCCCGGTCTTCGTCTTGCCGTCGGCCTCGATGAACGCCGAGTAGCTGTCGACCTTGTCGTTGTGGCCTTTGCGGATGATGAGCTGCGCGTGGGAGATCGCGAGCCCGGGCGCGAGCTCGGCGCCCTCGGTACCCTGGATGCAGTGGTCCGGCCAGAGCACCTGCGTGCCGTACGGCAGCTTCACGGTGTCGAAAGGCTTCTTACCGGCGTGCGTGGACGCGAACGATATGTGCCCGGCCGTGTGCCAGTCCTGGGTGAGGATCACGTTCTGGAACCGCTTCGCCATCGCGTTGATGAGCGGGACGATCTCGTCGCCCTTGCCGACGGCAAGGCTGCCGCCGGGCAGGAAGCATTTCTGCACGTCGACGACGATCAGCGCGTCCTTCGGCCCCGGCCTGATCTTGCCTTGAGCGAACGCGGCGCCGATGCCGCCGGGCAGCGACGCCGCCGCAGCGCAGGCACCCGCAGCGCAAAGGAACACCCGCCGATCGGTAATGGCCATCTTCGCCTCCCCGGGTAAAGCCGCGCACGGCGTTCCGCGGATCATAGACGCGGGCGGCGCGCACCGGTAGAGGGCGGTCGCGGCGCCGCGCCTACTTCCCGAGGGCCTGCTCGATCGCCTGCGCGAGCAGCCGGCCGATGCACGCGTAGCCGAAATCGTTCAGGTGCAGACCGTCGCGCGAGAGGAAGGCCGCGAACGGCATCTGGTCGCTCTCGGCCCAGTCCTGCATGATCCGGTAGCGCCGGAACACCGCCACCTGCTTGTCGCGCGCGATCTCGTCCATCGCGGCGAGGTAGTCCTGCTCGTTCTCGAGCGCGTTGAAGGCCGGCGCGTACTGGGGCGTCATCAGGATGACCTCGATGCCGCGCGCGCGCAGCCGGTCGATGCCGCCGCCGAGCAGGCGGCGGAACTCGCTCACGTTCTGCGCGCGCAGTGCGGCATTCGTGCCGAGCTGCCACACCACCAGGTCGGGCGCCTCCGCGAAGACGTCGCGGTCGAGGCGTTGCAGCATCTCGGACACGTCCTGGCCGCCGATGCCCTTGTTGTGCACTGTCACCTTGACCCCCGGCAGATCGTGCGAGAGCACGCGCAGGAGCTCGGCGGGGTACGAGCGCAGCGGCGTCGACGCGCCGTAGCCCTGCGTCGACGACGAGCCGAGCGCCACGATCTCGAGCTCCCGCCGCTGGTCCACCGCGGAGCGCGCGGTCGGCAGCGGCGCGCCGAGCGCGAGATTCTCGGGACGCGCCGGGCACTGCGGCGCCGCGACGGCCGAGATGGATGCGGCGGCGAGCAGGGCTGCGCTCACCCGGACGGGCGCTCGAGCGGTCATACCTCCCTCCTCCTCCGTCCCGTGGGGGTCGCGCTCATTGGACGACCCTCGCGCCAGAGCCGCCGCGCTCGGGATTCGCCCTCGGGCGGCCCGGCGGTCTCATGCGCGCTCCTCGTGCCGGTACCACGCCGCGATCGCGGCCGCCGCGACCATGATCGCGATCCCGGCCGCGCTTACGGCGACCTGGGCGAGGAACGAGCCCTCGGTGGTGCTCAGCGCCGCCTGGGCGCTGAACGACAGGAACGTCCCAATGCAGAACACCGAGAGCGAATGCGCCCCGCAGAGCCGCACCGGCGCCGCCAGCCGCCCGCGCAGGAACGCCGCGTCAGCAGGCACCGCCAGCTGCACAATGTACGCGAGTGCAAGAAAGTGCGCGAGCCGCAGCGGGTCGAGGGTGGTCTTGTCGATCGGGTACAGCAGCCGTGCGAGCCAGTGGGGGACGAGGCGAGCGAGCGCCTGGAACTCCCAGGAGAGCGCGATCGCGGCCGCGAACACGAGATAAGCGATCGCCGCGGGCAGCAGCAATCGCGACCAGGGGCGCAGCCGCGCCCCGACCCTGCCATCGGCCGCGAAGACCGCACCGCACATGAAGACGAGCTGCCACGTGAACGGATCGAAGTACCACACCTTGCCCTCGGGGTACCCCGCCAGGTTCCAGTCGAACCGCCGCGCGAGGAGGTACAGGATCACGGAACCCGCGAGCGCGACCCAGGGCGCGCGCGCTGCGACCGGCAGCGCGAGCGGAAAGGCCGCCAGCAGCACGATGTAGAGCGGCAGCACGTCGAGATTCACCGGACGGAATCGCAGCAGCGCAGCCTCGATGATCACGCGCGTCGGGTCGCCGACGAAGCCGAGGAGATTCATCTCCTCGAGGAGGCCGCCCTGGGCGCTGTGGATGGCGAACCACGCGATCTGGGCGGTGAAGGCGACGAACAGCATGATGTGCGCCGCGTAGAGCTGCCACACGCGGCGCAGGATGGCAGCCGTGGCCATGAGCCAGCCGCGCCGGACGAGCACGCCCGAGTAGGCCACGGTCGCCGCGTAGCCCGAGATGAAGACGAAGACCTCGGCGGCGTCGCTGAAGCCGTAGTTCCGGAGCGTGATCCAGCTGACCGCGTTATTGGGAATGTGGTCGAGGAAGATGAACCACAGCGCGAGACCGCGGAAGAAATCGAGCCGCAGGTCCCGCACGCGCCGCGCGACGGGGCGCCCGGTGTGCGCCCCCGCCGGCTCGTCGCCGGGTCGGCCGACGTCGGTCGCGACCGGCACGGTGATCGGAGCCGGACGCGGGACGGCGCTAGGCGCGCGCGACCTCGACCAGGCAGTCGTAGTAGGTCGCCGCGCCGCCCAGGTCGGCGGTCGCCTGGGACGTGACGTCGTTCGCGTTGCGGCCGTCGGGCGAGAGCTTCTTCCACCACACCGACGGCGCGACCACCAGCCCGCGCCGGGCACGGGTCGTGACCGCCGCCTTGAGGGTGAACGCACCCCGGTCATTGAAGACGCGTACCTGCACGCCGTCCGCGATGCCGCGCGCGGCAGCGTCGTCGGGATGGATGTCGAGCCGCGGCTCGCCGTCCTCCGAGTCGAGCGCGAACGGCAGGTTGGCGAAGCTCGAGTTCAGGAAGTTGCGGCACGGCGGCGAGATGAACGCGAGCGGGTAGCGCGCCGCGAGGTCCGGTGCGGCAAGCACGTTCTCGCGCGGCGGGATGTAGTGCGGGAGCGGGTCGTGGCCGAGCTTGACCGCCGACTCGCTGCGGAACTCGCATTTCCCGGACGGCGTCGGGAAGCCCCCTTCGGCGAATGGCGCGAACCGCTCCGGCACTGCGAGCCGCCGCCAGCCCTGCTCCTTCACTGCGTCCCAGCCGATCCCGCTCATGCGCGGGTTGTCGGAGCGCAACGCCTGCCGGCAAACATCCTCGTCGGTGTCATCGAAGCACGGATCGGTGAAACCGATCCGCTTCGCGAGCAGCCGGAACACCTCGATGTTCGGCTTCGCCTCGCCGACCGGCGCAATCGCCGGGCTGTTGCCGACGACGTAGAGGTGCCCGTACGACTTGTGGACGTCGGTGTGCTCGAGCTGCGTCGTGGCCGGCAGCACGATGTCAGCGTAGTCGGTCGTGTCGGTGAAGAAGATCTCGTGCACGACGGTGAAGAGGTCGGGCCGCGAGAAGCCGGCGATCACCTTGTTCGAGTCGGGGCACACCGCGACCGGGTTGTTGTTGTAAACGTACACCGCCTTCACCGGCGGACTGGCGCCGACGAGCGCGTCGCCGAGCTTCGACTGGTTGATCGTGCGCGGCGTGCCGCGGATCAGGTCCGGTCGCTCGAGCGCCTGGTGGTCGAAGTTGTAGAAGTCGGCGGTCGTGAGCACGACGCCGCCGGCGGGCTCGCGCCACGCGCCGACGACCGCGGGCAGGCAGGCGATCGTGCGCGCCGCCATGCCGCCGCCCGAGTGGCGCTGCATCCCGTAGTTGAGCCGGATCGCCGCCGGCTTCACCGTCGCGTATTCGCGCGCGAGGTTCACCACCTCGTCCACGGTGATCCCGCAGATCCGTGCGACCTTCTCCGGCGGATAGTCCTTCACCCGCGCCGCCAGCTCATCGAACCCCAGCGTGTGCTTCGCGACGTAGTCACGGTCCTGCCGCCCTTCGCCGATGATGACGTGCATGAGCCCGAGCGCGAGCGCGCCATCGGTGCCCGGCAGCAGCGCGACGTGCTGATGGCACTTCTCCGCGGTCTGGCTCCGCCACGGGTCGATCGCGACCAGCTTCGCGCCGCGCCGCTTCGCTTCCTGGCAGCGCGTCCACAGGTGGAGGTTGGAGACGATCGGGTTCGAGCCCCAGATCAGGATCAGCTTCGCCTCGTCGAAGCGCTCCGGGTCCATGCCGACCGAGCCGCCGAGCGTGAGCTTGATCCCGACCTTGCCGGCCGACGAGCAGAGCGTGCGCTCGAGCAGGCTCGCGCCCAGACGATGGAAGAAGCGCCGGTCCATCGACGCGTACTGCAGGAGGCCCATCGTGCCGGCGTAGCTGCACGGCAGGATCTGCTGCGGGTCCTCGGCGGCGATCACCTTGAAGCGCGCGGCGATCTCGTCGAGCGCCTCGTCCCAGGTGATGCGCTCGAACCGGCCCTTGCCCGGCCCCTTCCCGCCGACGCGGCGCATCGGATGGAAGACGCGGTCCTTCGAGTACGTCCGGTCGAGATACTTCGCGACCTTCGTGCACAGCACGCCGTCGGTGAACGGCATGTCGCCGCCCTTGATGTCGACCGCGACCCCGTTCTCGACCGTCACGTCCATCGCACAGGTGTCGGGGCAGTCGTGCGGGCACGCCGCTTTCACGATATGTCGGTTGGTCGAGCGCAGGTCGTCGGTTCCCATTTCGTTCCTCGAGGCCCGGGGGCGCGAAGAATTCTACGCCAGACAGTCCGCCCGCCAGATCCGGGGCGACGGACGGATTGCCCCGCCGGCACCCGGCGACGAGAAGATGGGCCATGACTCGTCGCCGCCGGGTCTTGCCTAAACCCGCCGATTGGGTGCAGCATGCGCGCTCCGACGACGCGAGCTCCAGCCAGTGGGCCGCGTTTTCCTGTCCAGGGAGGATCGTCATGAATCTCAAGCTATGGGGCGCGCTCGGCGCAGCGGCGCTGTTTGCGGCACCGGTCGCCGCGCAGGACGTCATCAAGATCGGCGTGACCCAGCCGCTGACCGGCGCCTTCGCCGCCTCCGGCAACTACGTCACGCAAGGCGCGAAGATCGCCGAAGAGCAGGTAAACGCGAGCGGCGGCGTGCTCGGCCGCAAGATCCAGCTCGTCATCGAGGACAACAAGTCGAATCCGACCGAGGCGGTGGCGACGGC
>Ga0335084_10000251_pt1 | contig 42296 bp, 38 predicted proteins | sample Lox_Sample_44_FD_206721 | JGI IMG/M metagenome (GOLD analysis project Ga0335084, IMG submission 206721) | Soil microbial communities from Loxahatchee National Wildlife Refuge, Florida, United States - Lox_Sample_4.4 | ecosystem: Environmental > Terrestrial > Soil > Wetlands | place: USA...
TGCCGGCGGAGGATCCCCGGATTGTGGTGCTCGTCGTGGTGGACGATCCCAAGGGGGCGGCCTGGGGGGGCACCGTGGCGGCTCCCGTATTCAGGAATATCGCGGAGCAGGTCCTTCGATACCTCGGGGTTCCGCCGCGGTCGCAGGAGCGCATCTTGCTGACCTCGGCCGGTTAGGCGCTGTGGCTGTCATGGAGACCCGGCGATTGGATAGGCTGTTGGAGGGGATTCCGGAAGCGCGTCTCGTCCTCAAAGACGAAAGTCGGTTGCCGGAGATCCGTCAGGTGGTTTCGGACTCCCGACAGGTCGGGCCCGGCAGTTTATTTGTCGCCGTGCGCGGCGGGCATTCCGACGGACATGTCTTTATCAAGGAGGCGCTGGAACGGGGAGCCGTGGCCGTTGTCATCGAGGAATCGGCGTCGCCGCCCGGGCTGACAGGAGAGGTTCCGGTCATCCGGGTGAGGGACTCCCGATCCGCTCTGGCGCGTCTGGCGGAACGGTTCTACGGCTATCCCTCGTCGCATCTTCGCGTTATCGGGGTGACGGGCACCAACGGTAAAACCACCGTCACCTATGTGATCCGAAGCATTCTTCAGGCGGCCGGTTTCCGCGTCGGGTTATTCGGCACCGTGGCCTACGATCTGGCGGGAGAAATGATTCCTTCCACACACACCACGCCCGAATCCCACATCCTGCAGGGGCTGTTGGCGAGGTTGGTCGAAAAAGGGGCCGGATACGCGGTGATGGAAGTTTCCTCGCACGCGTTGGCGCTCCATCGGGTCGAGGGATGCGAATTCGACGTGGGGGTCTTTACCAACCTGACCCAGGATCATCTGGACTTTCATCACACCATGGAGGAATATTTCGAATCCAAACGCAGGCTGTTCTTGGGGTTGACCTCGACATCGCGAAAGGCGTTCCCCAAGCGTGCCGTCATCAATCGGGACGACGTCTGGGGAGATCGTTTGGCCGGATCCATCACCGCGCCGGTTTGGACCTACGGCCTTGACCGTCGGGCCGACTTGACCGCCCTGGACCTGCAAAGCAGTCTGGATGGGTTGACCTTCACGGCCGTTACGCCGGCGGGATCCTTTCCCGTCCGAACCCGTTTGGTGGGCCAATACAATGTCTATAACCTGTTGGCGGCGATCGGCACGGCGCTCCATCTGGAAATCCGATCGGAACACATCCAACAGGGGATCGCGTCGCTGCCGGGCGTGCCGGGCCGGTTCGAACGACTCGATTCAGGACAGGGGTTCAAGGTGATCGTCGACTATGCGCATACCGAGGATGCCTTGGACCGTCTCCTTCGGGCCGTTGCGGAATTGACCCCCGTACGGGTCATTACGGTCTTCGGCTGCGGCGGGGACCGGGATCGGGGAAAGCGCGCCCCCATGGGTCGGGTCGCGGCCCGCTACAGCGACGTGGTCGTGATCACTTCCGACAATCCCCGCAGCGAGGATCCCGTCGGGATCATGAAAGAGGTGGAGGCGGGTGTGCGCGAGGGCTCGGCTCTTAAAAAAAATCCCGTTCAGGTGCTCCCGATCGTAGGCCGCCTGGAAGCGATCGAGCAGGCCTTAAGTCTGGCCCGGCCGGGAGACACCGTCGTCTTGGCAGGGAAAGGCCATGAGGAATACCAGATCATCGGCGATCGGGTGATCCCGTTCAACGATCGACGGATTGCCAGCGACTGGATTCAAAGGAGTCGATCCGGAGGTCTCGCGAGTGGGTCTTGAAGCGGTTGGAATGGAGACATTGTTTACAGCGGCCGAGATCGTATCGGCCACCGGCGGCCGCTTGATGCGGGGTGAGCCGTCCCAGGGCGTTCCGGGGCTCTCCATCGACTCGAGAACGATCCGGCCGGGAGAGTTGTTCCTGGCGATCCGGGGAGAACGGTTTGACGGACACCAGTTCGTCTACGATGCGCTGGGGCGCGGAGCCTGCGGGGTGGTGGTGAACGTATCGGCCCATCGCATTCCAAAGACGGCGGAAGAAGAGACGCTGCTCCGGCGTAAAATCCTCATCGGGGTCACGGACACCCTGGCGGCGTTGCAGGAAATTTCGCGGTTTCACCGACGGCGGTGGTCCCTGCCCGTGATGGGCGTGACCGGCAGCAATGGCAAGACCACGACCAAGGAGATGACGGCCGGGGTTTTGACCGAGCGGTATGTCACGCTGAAGAACGAAGGGAACCTGAATAACCAGATCGGCGTTCCGCTCACGCTGCTCCGTTTGACCGCGCGCCATCAGGCCGCCGTTCTGGAGATGGGGATCAGCCGGGCCGGCGAGCTGCGGCGTCTGTGCGAGGTGGCGATTCCGCGCGTGGGGCTGATCACCAATATCGGCCCGACCCATCTCGAAACCCTGGGGAGCGTGGAGGCGGTCGCCTCCGCCAAGGCCGAACTGTTGGAGGCGCTTTCCCCATCGGAAGGGGTGGCCATTCTGAATCGGGATGATCCGTTTTTCCCCTATCTTCGAACCCGCGCCCCCGGCCGTGTCGTGACGTTCGGGCTGAGCCCCGATGCGGATGTCTCCGCCGGAGAAATCCGTGAGGCCGATTCCCTGACCCGAATGGCCTTGACCTGTGTCCCTTCGATCGTCGGGATCGGGCGATCCGCGTCACGATCCGTCCGCGGATCGGGGCGCACCGGGTCGGAAGCGCCAAGCTCCATTGGAGCCGATCGAATCCGAATCTCGGTCAGCCTGCCGGCGGTCGGTCGCCATAATGCACTGAACGCCGCGGCCGCGGCCGCCGCGGGACTGGTCTTGGGCTGCGGGCCGGAAGAAATCAGGCGGGGGCTTGAAGCCTTCCGGCCGGTGGCCATGCGTTCGGAATTAATCGGATGGGAGGGACGGACCGTTCTGTATGACGTCTACAATGCCAATCCGGCCTCCGTCCAGGCCGCCCTGGAAACCTTGATCGGTTTCGCCGGTCGCGGCCGGCGGATTGCGGTGCTGGGGGATATGCTGGAGCTGGGGGCGGCCGCGACCGACGCCCATCGACAGATCGGCCGGGGGGTGGTTTCCTCTGGAGTCCACGTTCTGATCACCTTGGGGAAACTCGGGGCCGTCATCGCGGAAGAGGCCCAGGCCCAGGGGATGGACCGGAATCGGGTCAGGGTCTGTCAGGAAGCGTCGCAGGCGGCGCAGAGCCTGAAAGAAATGACGGAAGAGGGCGACGTGATTTTGCTCAAAGGTTCGAGGGGCATGCGGATGGAACGAATCCTGGACCATCTTTCGACTAAACGGTAGGAAGCCATGCTGTATCACCTCTTGTTTTCCATCCATGTGGTTCACCCTTTTTTTAATGTCTTCCGGTACATCACCTTCCGGACCAGCTACGCCGTTCTGACCGCTTTTCTGATCAGTTTTTTAATCGGTCCTATGGTGATCCGGCAGCTTCGGCAATCCCAGATCGGGCAGCAAATCCGAAACGAGGGTCCGAAGTCCCATCTTTCCAAGGCCGGGACGCCGACGATGGGCGGACTGCTCATCCTGGTGGCTGTGTTGGGGGCCACGTGGCTATGGGCCGATCTCCAGAGTCCCTATGTCTGGCTGCTCGTCTTGTCGCTGGTGTTATTCGGCTTGATCGGATTTCTCGATGATTATCTCAAGTTCGTGAAAAAACATTCCGCGGGATTATGGCCAAGATACAAATTGGCGGCCCAGACGGCCGTGGCCGCAGGAATCGTGGGCATCCTTTACGGAGCGTTGAATTATTCGACGCAGTTGAGCCTGCCGTTCTTTAAAAACATACATCCCGATCTTGGATTGTTTTATCTCCCCTTCGCCGTGGTGGTGATCGTGGGGGCCTCGAATGCCGTGAATCTAACGGACGGCCTGGACGGTCTGGCCACCGGCCCGGTGGCCGTCGCGGCCGTGGCCTACACCATCGTGACCTACGTGACCGGCAACCGTATCTTCGCCGATTACCTTTTGATCCCCTACATCGACGGGGCCGGGGAACTGGCCGTGGTTTGCGGCGCGCTTTTCGGGGCCTGCCTGGGATTCCTGTGGTATAACAGCTATCCGGCCTCCGTCTTCATGGGCGACGTCGGCTCATTGCCGCTCGGGGGAATGTTGGGAACCGTGGCCGTGATCACCAAGCATGAATTTCTTCTTCTGTTCGTCGGAGGGTTGTTTGTAATCGAGGCCCTGTCGGTCATCCTGCAGGTAGGGTCTTTTAAGATGCGGGCCAAAAGGATCTTTTTGATGGCTCCGTTGCATCATCACTTTGAACTCAAAGGATGGGCGGAGCCCAAGGTGGTGATTCGGTTCTGGATCATCGCCATCGTAATGGCGCTTCTGAGTCTGAGCACCTTGAAGCTGAGGTGATCGGATGGCGCTGGACGTGGAGGGGAAAAAGGTCACGGTCGTGGGCCTGGGGCGGAGCGGTGAGGCCGCGGCGCGCTTGTTGGTTCAGCGGGGGGCGTGGGTGACGGTGACGGACCGTCGGTCCGAGGCCGAGCTGGAAGGGCCCTTGACGACATTAAAAAAAGAGGGCTCGGTTCGATATCGGATCGGCGGACATCCTGAATCGGCATTTCAGGAGGCGGAGCTGATCGTAATAAGCCCCGGGATTCCGCTCGAGGGGGTGGAGGAAGTTCAGGCGGCGCAGGCCGGGGGTGTGCCGGTGATCGGAGAGATCGAACTGGGATACGGATTCGCGAAGGCCCCGATCGTAGCGGTCACCGGAACCAACGGTAAGAGCACCACCGCCGCGCTGACGGGTGAAATCCTGAAGGCTGCGGGGCGCCGGGTCTTTGTCGGAGGGAATCTGGGCCGGCCGCTGTGCGAAGCCGTCCTGGAACGGACCGAATGGGATTGGATCGTTGTGGAGGTCAGCAGTTTTCAACTCGAAACCGTCCGGACCTTCCGGCCTCGGGTGGCGGCGCTGCTCAACGTCACGCCCAATCACCTGGATCGCTATCGGAGTTTTGAGGATTATTTGGCGGCCAAGATGAGGATATTTGAAAATCAAACGGCGGACGATACGGCCGTCGTCAATGCCGATGATGCGTTGGTTTTCGAGCGGACCGATTCGGTCCGATCGAGAAGGGTGTTCGCCGGCCGAAGCCCCCGGCCGGCACCGGGGGTGTATCTGGATTCGGAACGGCTGGTGGCCGTCGGCGTCTCGGCTCCTGCGGAGCGGGTCGAGATCCTTCGCCGGAAAGAGATCCCTTTACCGGGGTCCCACAATCTTGAGAACGTCCTGGCCGCTTCGGCCGTCGGGATCGTTTGCGGCTGCGCCCCGGATCGAATCCGGGAGGCCGTGATGGGATTTAAAGGGCTCGAGCACCGGCTGGAACCGGTTCGGATACGGAATGGGGTGCTGTACGTCAACGACTCGAAGGCGACCACCGTCGCGGCACTGGCCAAGGCCCTGGAGGCCTTTAACGAGCCCGTCGTGCTGATCGCGGGCGGCCGGGACAAGGGAGGGGATTTTACTCTTCTTCGGGATCTCATCCGCCACCGGGTGAAGTCGGCCCTCTTGATCGGCGAGGCGCGTCCGACCCTGCGGGCGGCCTGGGGAGACCTGCTGCACGTACTCGAGGCCGACAACCTGGAGGAGGCCGTCCAACGGGCCGCCCGGGAGGCGGTTTCGGGAGACGTGGTGCTCCTGTCGCCGGCCTGCAGCAGTTTTGACATGTTCCGGGATTTTGAGGACCGAGGACGTCGTTTTAGGGAGGCCGTGAACCGGCTATAAAAATGGACAAGGCCCGTGGCGACCGCTCGTTAGTCCTGCTGACCCTTTTGTTGATGCTGACCGGCGTGGTGATGATCTACAGCGCCAGCGCCGTTTTGGCCGGACACCAGTACGGCGACTCGCTTTTTTTCTTCAAGCGGCAGATGCTTTGGGCCGTCGTTGGAGTGGCCGCGATGGTGGCGGTGTCGCATGTCCCCTACGAGTTTTGGAATCGGATGGCCTTGCCGCTGGTTCTGGGAGCGGTGGTTCTGCTGGGCTTGGTTCTCATCCCGGGCATCGGCATCGAGCTGAACGGATCCCGCCGGTGGATTCGATTGGGCTCCTTGACCCTTCAACCCTCGGAGGCGGCGCGTATTTGCGGCGTGATCTACCTGGCTCGGTATTTGATGAAAAAGCGGGACCGCCTGGACGAATTTTTCCGGGATTTTCTGCCCCCGATGGTCGTGATCGGGGTTTTGCTGGCCTTGATCATGGGGGAGTCGGACCTGGGGACGGCCGCCGTGATGGGTTTGGTGGCCGGTCTCATGCTGTTCATCGGCGGCGCGAGGTGGCGGCATCTCTGGGTCATGGTACTGTTGGCGGCGCCGGTCTTGTACGCCATGATCATGAAGATCGGCTACCGACGCCAACGGTGGATGGCCTTTCTGGATCCATGGCGGGACCCGACCGACACGGGATTTCAGATGATCCAGTCTTTCTTGGCGCTGGGGGGAGGCGGAACGGTCGGAATGGGATTGGGGGAGGGGCGGCAGAAACTTTTTTTCCTTCCGTACCCACATACCGATTTTATATTTGCGGTGATCGGCGAGGAGTTGGGCTTGCTGGGAACCCTGAGTGTTCTGGTCCTGTTCGGAATGCTGGCCTGGCGGGGGCTGTCGATCAGTTTGAAGGCTCCGGATCCCTTCGGACGGCATCTGGCCTTCGGCCTTACGATGATGATCATTGTTCAGGCCGTGGTCAACATGGCCGTTGTGACCGGCCTGCTGCCGACGAAAGGTCTGACGCTGCCGTTCTTAAGCTACGGCGGGTCCTCGCTCGTCGTGAATTTTACGGCGATCGGCATCCTCTGGAATATTTCAAGGACCGTTCCGGCCGGGCGATCGATCCTCTCCCGTGAGGGGATCCGATCCGGATGGAAAACCAAGCCGGCGGTCCGGTCGGATCGGCGCGAACGCGGGCTGAGGGGGTCCTAGCGGGGTGCGCATCGTGATCGCGGGCGGTGGAACGGGCGGCCATCTCTTCCCGGGCGTCGCGCTGGCGCACGAATTCCAACGGCAGCGCCCCGGCGCCGGCGTCCTGTTCGTTGGGACCGCCCGAGGACTTGAGACCAAGATCATTCCTCGGGAAGGGTTCGATCTTCGGCTGGTCCCCATCGGGGGTTGGGTCGGGAAGGTAGGATGGCGCAAAATGAAGACGCTGTTAGAGATACCGGCGGGCCTCTGGCGATCCTGGAGGATTTTGAGAGAAGTCCGTCCCGATCTTGTCATCGGGGTGGGGGGGTATGCCTCCGGTCCGATTATGGCGATGGCCGCCGTGATGCGATTGGCGCGCGTCCTGGTGGAACCGAATGCGGTGCCGGGCCTGACCAACCGAATCCTCGGGTCGTGGGTGGATCGGATCTATCTGTCGTTCGAGGAGACGCGGAACTGGTTTAAGGATCGGGCGAAGCCCGGATCGATCCGGGTTTTTGGAAACCCGGTTCGTCGGGACATCCTGGGGATGGGGGATCGGCCCTCCGGGAAATCCGGAAAAGCGACGGTCCTGGTGATGGGGGGCAGCCAGGGGTCCCGGGCCATCAATCGGGTCATGATGGAAGCCCTGACCGGATTGGACGCTTGGAAGACCAAGATCCGAATTATCCACCAGTCGGGGGAGAAGGATGCCGGATGGCTCCAGGAGGGATACACCGGTAGGGGGTTTGACGCCGTGGTCTCGCCGTTCCTGGCGCCGGTCTCGGAGGCCTACCGCGCGGCCGATCTGGTCGTCTGCCGTTCCGGTGCGACGACCGTGGCCGAGTTGACCGCCCGCGGTCTTCCCGCGATCCTGATCCCGTTTCCCTTTGCGACCCATGGGCATCAGGAAAAAAACGCACGCGCCTTGGCCGAGGCCGGCGCGGCGGAGGTGATTCTGGAGCGGGACCTGACGGGCGAACGGATGGCCGGGTCGATCACGACCTTATTGACCCATCCGGGCCGGCTGGATCAAATGGCCGAGCGGAGCCGACGGCTGGGCCGTCCGGAGGCGGCCGAGAAGATCGTCGCAGACTGCCTGCAGCTCATCGGGGCATAAACGGCATGCACGGTCTCAAATACAAGCGAGCCTCCGGCCGGGCCGGTTCGAGCGCCGCCGGTGGGAGTATCGGAGGATCCATGAGTCATGTTTCGTAAGATTCAGCAGATTCACTTTGTGGGCATCGGGGGGGCCGGGATGAGCGGTATCGCCGAGGTCCTTCTCAATATGGGGTATCGCGTGACGGGTTCCGATCTTTCCCATTCCGAGACGGTCAAGCGATTGGAGGCGATCGGCGGCAAGATCTCCATCGGACACCGTCCCTCGAATCTCGGTCAGGCCCAGGTGGTGGTCGTTTCCTCCGCCGTTTCGCCGCAGAATCCGGAGGTCCTGGCGGCGCGGGAACGTTTAATCCCCGTGATCCCGCGCGCCGCGATGCTGGCCGAACTGATGCGACTCAAATACGGAGTCGCGATCGCCGGCGCGCACGGCAAGACCACGACGACATCGCTGGTGGCCTCGGTCCTGGCGGAAGGCGGGCTGGACCCGACGGCCGTGATCGGCGGCAAGCTCAACCGCTTTGGAAGCCATGCCAAGCTGGGCCAGGGTGAGTTGCTGGTGGCCGAGGCGGACGAGAGCGACGGGTCGTTCCTGCGGCTTTCCCCGACCATCGCGGTGGTGACGACGATCGATCGGGAGCATCTCGAATACTACCGGGACCTAGACCAGATCCAGCGGGCCTTCCTGGATTTCTTGAACAAGGTGCCCTTCTACGGATTGGCCGTGGTTTGCCTGGATCAGGAGTCGATTCAGCAGATCATCCCGCAACTCAATGTCCGGTATCTGACCTACGGGATGACGACGCAGGCCGATCTGGTGGGCGGCGAGGTGGAGCTCAAGGGGTGGGAATCGGAATTTTCGGTTCATTTCCGTAATAAGAGGCTGGGGCGTTTCCGCCTCGCCCTTCCGGGAATGCACAACATCTACAACGCCCTGGCCGCCATCGCGGTCGGGATGGAACTGGAGGTCGGTCTCGAGGCGATCCAAAAGGCACTGGCCGAGTTTGCGGGCGTGGAGCGTCGATTCCATCCGGTGGGCGAAAAGGGCGGGGTCATGATCGTTGACGACTACGGCCATCATCCCACCGAGATCAAGGCGACCCTGTCGGCGGCGAAAGCCGGCTTTAATCGACGGCTGCTGGTGGTTTTTCAGCCGCACCGGTACTCGCGGACGCGCGACCTGATCAAGGAATTCGGCACGGCCTTCTATCAGGCCGACAGCCTGATCCTCACCGAAATTTATGCCGCCGGCGAGGCGCCCGTCGAGGGGATCACGGGCCGGAGTTTGTACGATCAGGTGAAGCAGCACGGCCACAAGGATGTCCACTTTCTTGCGACACGGGATGCGATTGTGGAACAGCTTGTTTCCATGGTCCGGCCGGGCGACATGATCCTGACGCTCGGGGCGGGGGATGTCTGGAAAATCGGGAAGGCCGTGTTGGATCGATTATCGGACGGGACGGAATGAAAAAAACCGATGAGAAAACGCTCCGCGAAGCCGTTCATGGAGTCGAAGGCGAGATGGGCTGGCAGGAGGCGTTGAGCCGCCATACGACGCTCCGGATCGGCGGACCGGCGGATGTTCTGGTGGTGCCCAAGGACCTGGAGGCCTTGGTGCGTCTGGTGCGACAGGCCCGGGAACGGGACGTGCCGGTCTTTGTCATGGGGGGATCTAACCTCTTGGTCCGGGACGGGGGGATCCGGGGGATTGTCGTGAAGCTGTCCCGTTTTGAGAAGATCACGGACCCGAACGAAACCCAGGTCGACGCGGAGGGCGGTGTCCTTCTCTCCAACCTGGCCCGACATGCGATGAAACGGAGTTTGACCGGGCTGGAGTTCGCTCAAGGCATTCCGGGAACGGTGGGAGGGGCCGTCGTCATGAACGCCGGAACACGCGAGGGGGAAATCGCCGATCGCCTGACCGCAGTCCGGATCGTGGAGCCGACCGGGACCCTCCGGGCGGTGACCCGGAGCGAGATGGAATTCGGCTACCGGTCGTCCCGCATCCCGAAGGGGGTTATTGTCGGCGCGGTGTTTCAACTTCATCCCTCGACCCAGCCCGAGATCCAGCGGCGGATGCGGGGCTTTATCGATCGACGCAAGGCGACTCAACCCCTCGCCCTTCCCAACGCCGGTTCCATTTTCAAGAATCCGAACGGCCATTTCGCGGCCGAGCTGGTGGAGCAGGTCGGACTGAAGGGCCATCGCATCGGCGATGCGCAGGTCTCGGAGCGACATGCCAATTTTATCGTCAACCTCGGCCGGGCCACGGCCAAGGATGTCTTGGAGTTGATTCGAGCCGTCGGAAAGCGCGTCGAGGAGCGGACGGGGATCACCTTGGAGCTGGAACTCAGGGTGGTGGGAAGGGATTGACCGATTATGGGTTCGATCATCCGAGCGGGTATCCGCCCGGCGAGCCTGGCGAGCGGGAGGGGGAGAACTTCGACGAGCTCAGTCGAGTCGCTCCATCCGGCTTAGCCGGCCCGCACTCGGCGGTTTGCAGCCGATGTGTGGATGGGGCGACGTGAGCCCCTTTAATTCATCGATGTTGACGAACAAAAAAATCGCCGTCCTGATGGGCGGTGCGTCGGCCGAACGTGAAATTTCGCTGAAGAGCGGACGGGCCATGGAGGCCTCGCTCCGTCGGCAGGGCTGCACGGTGGTGGCGATCGATTTGGATGAAACAGTCGCCGAGCGGCTCCGGCGGGAAAAGATCGAGCTGGTCGTCAATGCCCTCCACGGCCGCGGGGGGGAAGACGGCGCGATTCAAGGGTTGCTCGAAATTCTCGGGATTCCCTATACCGGCTCGGGCGTGCTGGCCAGCGCAATCGGCATGAACAAGGTGATGACGAAGCGAATTCTGGAGGCCCACGGTGTTCCCACGCCGAAATACTCCGTGCTTCGGTCGGATCATCTATCCGCCTCCGGATTCCGGGAACTCCCGGAAGAGTTGGAAGGCCCGGTGGTTGTGAAGCCCGTCTCGGAGGGATCCACCATCGGAGTCACGATCGTTCGGGACCTGGGGGCCGTCGAGGCGGCCTACCGGGAGGCGTTCCGACACGGCAATGAGATTCTTGTGGAGGAATACATCGAGGGACACGAGGTGACCGCCGGAATTTTGGAGGAGACCCCGCTCCCGCTGATTGAGATCGTTCCCAAGGACGCTTTTTACGACTACCGGGCGAAGTACACGAAGGAAATGACGGAATACATCGTGCCGGCCCGTTTCTCCTCGGAGGTTACGAAGGGAGTCCAGGCCCTGGCGTTGAAGACCCATCGGATCGTCGGGTGTCGGGGATGCAGTCGGGTTGATTTTCGGATCGATCGGGGCGAACGCCCGTTTGTGTTGGAGATCAATACGGTCCCCGGCATGACCGAGACGAGCCTCCTTCCCAAGGCGGCGGAGGCGGCCGGAATCTCCTATGATCAGTTGGTGGCCAAAATCGTTCATTCGGCGATCGAATCGTCACGAAGATGATGTATCGATACCATCGGTCCAGAGGAGATTTAAACTCCGTCCCTGCACAGAAAAGGGGCCAGAAAGGGGTTTCAAAACTGCGGCCGGCCCGGGCGCGCGGGAAAGGGGTTCTATGGGCCGGCCCGGGCGCGCGGGTTGCGAAGGTTCTCTTATATGCCCTGCCGTTGGCGGGTGTCGCGGGTGCGGGATTGTGGGGGTGGTACGCCTTGATGAACGGGGTGAGGCATTCAAGCCTGTTCACACTTCAGGAGGTCCGTACCGTGGGTTGGGAGCGGGCGGCAAAGCTCAAAGCCCTCGAGCGTCTTCGTTATTCTTCATCGGGATCAAGCCTCCTCGATCTGGATCTGGTTTCGCTGAAAGGGTCGTTGTTGGGCGAACCCTGGATCCGGGACGTGAACCTGCGCAAGGAATACCCGGACACCCTGTCCGTTCGGGTGACCGAGCGCCGTCCCGTTGCGGTTCTGGCCGGTCGGCAGATCGAGGCCATTGTGGATGACACCGGGACGGTGCTGGAGGAATGGCCCAACGGAGCGCAGACCCCCAATCCCTGGTCGCACCTTCCCGTCATTCATGGGGTGGAAGCGAGTTCACTACGGGACGGGGATTCTGCGGCCGTCCAACGGTTTGGAGCGGCCCTGGACGTTTTGCGCGCGGCGTCTTCATCAGCGGAGCCGGGGATGGATTTGGACGCCGGCCAATGGGACGACGTCCGGGTCCGGCGGAATGGATACTGGATCCGGTTCGGAGAAGGATCCATTGATGAAAAGTGGCGCCGCTTCCTGTCGGTCGAGAACGAGATCGAGCGGCGGCATGAGGGGGTGCAGGAAGTCGATCTGCGGTTTCCGGCGCAGGTGGTGGTCCGATGAAGCATGGACAACCGATTCCCAATGAATCCGTATAGTGAGCGTTATCCCCGCAGGTGAGGGCGGGGTCAGGGAGCGGATTAAGACGAGGAGACTCCACCCGGATCGAAGAATCCCCGGGTGGAAAGCCGGGGTTCTTCAACGACCGGCCCCGCGGCGGTCCGGGCGGCATCTGAAAGGAGGTCATCGGAATTGGCGAAGCGAGAAGATATCATCGTAGGCCTTGACATCGGCACGACGAAGATCTGCGCCATCGTCGGCGAAATCAACCGCTCGTCCCGGTCGGACGGCCTTTCCGGCATCGACGTGATCGGCATCGGCACCAGTCCATCCCGCGGACTCCGAAAAGGCGTGGTGGTGAACATCGAGAGCACGGTGGAGTCGATCAAGAAGGCGGTGGAGGAGGCCGAGCTCATGGCCGGGGTTCAGATCCAGGCCGTTTATGCCGGAATCGCCGGCGGGCACGTCAAGGGCTTCAACAGCCGCGGCGTCATCGCCGTGAAGGAGAGGGAGGTGAGTCAGGCGGATGTGGAACGCGTCATCGACGCCGCACGGGCCGTCGCGATTCCCCTCGACCGCGAAGTCCTGCACGTCCTACCGCAGGAATTCATCGTGGACGATCAGGACGGGATCAAAGACCCCCTTGGAATGGCCGGCGTCCGTTTGGAAGCCGAGGTGCACATCATCACCGGGGCCGTGACCTCGGCCCAGAACATCATCAAGAGCGTGAACCGGGCCGGGCTTGAAGTGATCGACATCATCCTTCAACCCTTAGCGTCCAGCGAGGCGGTGTTAACCCCGGAGGAGAGGGATCTGGGCGTTACGATGGTGGACATCGGGGGAGGAACGACCGATATCGCGACCTTTGTCGACGGAGGAATCTGGCATACGGCGGTATTGGGAATCGGCGGGAATCATCTGACGGGGGATGTGGCGATCGGGCTTCGGACGCCGGTGGCCGAGGCCGAGAAGATCAAGATCAAGTACGGCTGCGCCATGACCTCGATGGTGAAGGAGAATGAAACGATCGAGGTCCCCAGCGTCGGGGGCCGTCCGCCCCGGATTCTATCGCGTCAGATCCTGTCCGAAATCATCGAGCCGAGGGCCGAGGAAATCTTCGGACTGGTGGCCCGAGAGATCAAGCGGACGGGTTACGAGGAGCGGGTGGCCTCGGGGGTGGTGATCACGGGCGGGAGCGCCACGCTGAGGGGAATGGTCGAGGTGGCCGAACGGATTTTGGATCTGCCGGTCCGTCTGGGTGCTCCGACCAACGTGGGCGGCTTGGCGGACATCGTGAATAATCCGATGTATGCCACGGGGGTGGGACTGATCCTGTATGCGCTCAAGACGCAAGGGGAACGGGAGGTGCGGCGGTTCAAAGATCGGCGGCTGTTCTACAAAGTGGCCGGCCGGATGCGGGAATGGGTCCAGGAATTTTTTTAAGACAATTATAATAAGCGGGCATCCGGCTTTGCCGGTGCGAGCGCGGGGCGTGGGGGCATCGGAGGACGCGGGTCGATTTATCCGCACGGGCCCTCACACAAAAAAAGGAGGTCACGCATGTTTCTCTTTGAAGAGGCCGAGATCAGGCCGGCCAAGATCAAAGTCATCGGGGTCGGGGGCAGCGGTTGCAATGCGGTGAACACGATGATCGCCTCCAAGTTTTCGGGGGTCGAATTCATCTCGGCGAATACCGATGTCCAGGCGTTGAGCCTGTCCAAGGCGCCTTGCACCCTTCCGATGGGCGCCCGATTGACCAAGGGTCTTGGGGCCGGGGCCAATCCCAACGTGGGTCGGGAGGCCGCGCTGGAGGACGCACAGAAAATCCGGGAAATGCTGGAGGGAGCCGATATGGTTTTCGTGACGGCCGGCATGGGGGGAGGGACCGGAACCGGTGCGGCGCCCATTATCGCGAATGTCGCCCGGGAACTTGGAGCCTTGACGGTGGCCGTCGTCACGAAACCGTTTCAATTCGAGGGGGCGCTTCGGATGCGTCGTGCCGAGGAAGGCATCGACGAACTGAAGAAGGTGGTCGATTCCCTGATCGTGATCCCCAACCAGCGGCTTCTGTCGATCGTGGACAAAACCGCCTCCGTGCCGAAATCCTTCAAGATGGTGGATGATGTGCTTCGCCAGGCGGTCCAGGGGATCGCGGATCTCGTGACGACGCCCGGTCTGGTCAATGTGGATTTTGCGGATGTCCGGACCGTGATGGCCCATATGGGGCGGGCCGTGATGGGAATGGGATTCGCCCGGGGCGATCATCGCGCGGTGGAGGCGGCCCAGAGGGCGATCTCCAGTCCCCTGCTCGAGGAGGACGGGATTCATGGGGCGCGGGGGGTGCTCCTGAACATCACCGGGGGGGAAGGATTGTCCCTTCACGAGGTGAGCGAGGCCTCCACGATTATTCAGGAGGCGGCCGACCCGGAGGCCAACATTATCTTCGGCTCCGTGATCAACAAACAGATGAAGGAGGACGTGATCGTCACCGTCATCGCCACCGGTTTCGATAAGGAATTGATTCGGGAAGAGCCCGTAAAATCCGCGGCCTCCAAACCGGTGCCTTCGAAGAGCCTGGACCGGCCCGCCTTTCTGCGAAAGGTGGCGAACAGCGGATATCCGCCGGGCGGACTCAACGTCGATGATGAATGGGACGTTCCGACCTTTTTGCGAAAACAGGCGGACTGAGGTGTCTGATTCATAATTGCGGTGACGAAGGATCGGAAAAAATTCAGAGCGGAGCTTGTCTTCGCGCGGAGGGAAACTCCGCACTGTGCGGATTAAGCATGTCTAAGCTCATGGATCGGCATAATGTGGTAGGTGAGATGGCGGCATCGTTTCATGTGATCGAAATCGAGGACCATCGTGCCGTGGAACTTCCATGGAAGGGCGGAAATCCCCCATGGCGGGCGCTGTTTGGTCTTCGCGGTCCTCGTCCGATGGAAATTCTGGCGAAGTATTTCGGACTCCAAACGAACCGGATTGCGACGGTTCGCCAGGTGCACGGCGTTTCCATCTGGGTGGTCGACGCGGCCCAGGCTTCCGATCCATCCGGACCGGAACGGGAGGCGGACGCCATGATCACCAAGCGGCCTGGGATGGCGATCGCGATCCGAACGGCCGACTGCCTGCCCATCTTGATCTGGGATGAGGTCAACAAGGTTGCCGCAGCCGTGCATGCGGGCTGGCGAGGATCGCTTAACGCGATCGCCTCCAAGGCCGTTCTGACGATGCGGTCTTCCTTCGGGAGCCATCCCGGCGATCTTCGAGTCGGAATCGGCCCGGCGATCGGGCCTTGTTGTTATGAAGTGAACGGGCCGGTGTTGACGCCGCTTCGGGAACGGTTCGGCTATTGGAGCGAGGTGGTAAGGGAGAAGGGGAACGGCAAAGGAATGCTCGACCTGGCGGGATTGAATTTCCGCCAACTGGTGGCCACGGGGGTTCCGCCGGAAGGGATCACGGTGGCCTATGCCTGCACCTTTTGTCATCCGGAACGTTTCTATTCGTTCCGACGCGACGGTGACTCGTCCGGCGGAATGATCAGCGGGATAATGATCCAAGCATGATCGTTCATCGGGACGGTTGTAAAGAGCCCAGTCGGGCAAGGCGTGCCGTGTCCCTGCCGGATGGAGAGATGGATGGATCAGTCGCCGCCAATCTGCGATGGGTCCGGGAACGGATCCTCGCCGCCGCGGAACGGTCCGGACGTGATCCGAGACGGATTACGCTGGTTGTCGTCACCAAAGGGGTGAGGAGCGACCGTGTTCGGGAGGCCGTGGCGGCCGGCGCCACCGTGCTGGGCGAAAACCGGGTTCAGGAAGCCCTGCCGAAAATCAAGGCCCTTGGGGAGACGGTTCGGTGGCATCTGATCGGCCACCTTCAGAGGAATAAAGTAAAGCAGGCCGTCCCGAATTTTGATCTGATCCATTCGGTCGACAGTCCCGAGCTGGCCGAAGAGATCGAACGGCGCGCCGAGCAGGCCGGGATCCGACAAAGGGTGCTGATTCAAGTGAATGTGTCCCGCGAGCCAAGCAAACACGGGATATTACCGGAAGCGGTGGACGATTTGGTTCGGAAAACGGCGGCCCTTCCGCATCTTGTTCTGGACGGATTGATGACGATTCCGCCCCCGTCAACCGATCCGAAACGATCGAGGCCCTATTTTCGCTGGCTGGGTGAAAAAGCGGAAGAGCTCGGGCGGGCCGGACGGCCCGTTCGGGAGCTGTCGATGGGAATGTCCGGCGATTTTGAGGTGGCCATCGAGGAAGGGGCGACCCTGATTCGTGTCGGGACCGCGATTTTCGGCCCTCGGGGAATGACGGAAGGGATTGAAGGGGGACCGGCATAACAATGTTCATCGCCGCCAACCTGATTAAGGCCGTCGCTGAGGTGGTCAGTATCATTTTGAATTTTTACATGTGGGTGATCATTATCCGGGCCCTGATCTCTTGGGTCAATCCGGATCCCTATAACCCGATCGTCCAGTTTCTTTACAAGGTGACGGAGCCGGTGCTGCACCCCGTCCGTCGGCTCATCCCGGTGTATAATATGGGTATCGATCTTTCGCCGTTGATCGTGATCCTGATCCTAATTTTCCTGAGAAGTTTTTTGGTGGCCAGTTTGTATCAATTGGCCCTTCGGCTGCAATAATCCGCCGCCGCGGGCCTCACGCACGTCAGCCAGAGGAGGATGGAATGAAGATCACACCGTTGGACATTCAGCAGGCCGGTTTCAAGGTCCGGGTGCGGGGCTATGACCGGCAGGAAGTGGACAGCTTCCTCGATGCCATCACCGAGGATTACGAGGCGCTGGTCCGAGAGAACAGCACCCTTCGAGAGAAGGTGGCCGAATCGGAGAATCAACTGGCCGAGTTGCGAAAGAAAGAGGCCACCTTGAACAATACCCTGATGAAAGCTCAAGACCTGGTGGAGGAAATGAAGCACGGGGCCCAAAGAGATGCGGATCTGGTCTTGAAAGAAGCGGAGCTGAAAGCGGAGCAAATGATCCACGGGGCCCATGAAGAAATGGCCGCCATTAGACGGGAAATCCTCGATCTTCAGAAGCAAAGGGTCGTGTTCCTGGAGAAGATCCGGTCCATGATCAAGATCTTCCAGAGGGTTGTCGAACTTGAGGATCGTGAAGAGGACAAGAACGGAAAAAAAGAACGATCGGAAGAGGAACGGGATGACAATGTCCGTCTGTTGAAACCGAAAACATAACGGCGAAACCTCTCTGGCAAGCTGCGAGTTGAATACCGTGATATGGCAGGCTGCTCAAAAAAAACCTGATCCCCCCTCCGGAGACTTCCGACACGATCGATCCTGGACCGGGGTTACGAGGCCGCGGCCCCGAGGGCGAGCGAGGCGCACTCCACCGGTAGCTCGAGAAGACCGAGGGGGCGAGGACACGGCCTATGGACTTTTTCAGCCGCCGGCCTATGGAGGTGAAGATGCATTACGATGTGTACATCACTCAAAAAGACCGGATCTATACGGCCATGGTTCCGGCCCTGCCCGGCTGTACGGCCCTCGGACGTTCGGAGGATGAGGTGCTGGGCAACATTCGGGATGTGATTGAAGGGTATTTTCGATCGCTGCAGATGCAGCGAAAACCATTTCCCGACGTCAAGGTGGTGAAGATACACCATGCCCGATATCCCACCGCTCGATCTGCGTGAAACCGAAGAAGGCGTTGTTCTCAAAGTTTCGGTCCAGCCCAGGGCCTCCCGCCAGGAGTTGTCCGGCATCCATGACGGCGCATTGAGGTTGCGGCTGACGGTTCCTCCGGTCGAAGGCGCAGCGAACGAGGCCTGTCGGGTCTTTCTGGCGGAGTTGTTTCAGACTCCGAAAAGCCGGATCCAGATCATCCGTGGGGTGCGCTCCCGACAGAAGTGGGTTCAGATAGAGGGACTGACCTCCGACATGATTTTACGGCGGCTTGCCCAGAACCCGGATTAGCGGTCGTGACAGACCAGGCATAGCGTCTTGATGGGGACGCGGAGAAAAGGACGGGTGTCGTTGTCGTGGGGATTGTGACAGGAATCGCAATGGATGACGCCCCGGAAGGTTCGGACCAATGTCGCGGCGGAGGCCGGATCGTTCGGGTCGATGTTTTGCAAATTCAGCGCGGCGGATTGGGGTCCGGTCGGCAAGATCACACCGCTTTCGTCACGGTCGGGAATCGACCAGTAACGTTTGAGCTTCGGATCGGGCCGATCGTTGGCGTACGTTCCGTCCGGTTGTCGTGGATACAGGATCGAATCGGGGTGGTCCGGAATTTGAAGGCCGGTCCGCAGGGCGGCGACGGCCCGGGGGTTGTAAGTCGCCGCCGACCCAGAAAACCCGAGCTGATGGATGTTGCTGCCGAGGACCCCGTCGTGGCAGGTCAAGCAGTCAAAGGAAGGCCCGAAGGGTTTTGTATCGGGGGTGCCCTTTCCTGAAGGAGGCGGGACAACGTGGGTCGTCTGAAAGGTCTTGATCGGATTATCTTTGTCCCAGGCGGCCGCGGCCTGGGAGACGGTGCCTTTAATATGGCAGGAACCACAAACCGTTTCCATCGGGGAAGCCGCGCCGGCCGGAATCACGTTGTGCTTGCTGGATAGGACCTGATCAAATCCTTGCCCGCCGGCGATGCCCCGGAGGAGAACCCCGATCGTAGTGAACACCAGCGTCCGCTGTCGAAAGGTCATGGCGTTTCCTCGCTAAAAACCTATACCACAAACCGGTTTGTATTGTCTATTTTTATAAGGGCTGGTTTCTTCCACTCCCCTTTGAACTCATCCTTTGGCCCCTAGGGCGTCCTGAATGGTTTTCGCCAGATCGTCGGCCCATTTCCTAATTTCCGGTTCATGTTCCCCTTCGATCATGATCCGGATGAGGGGCTCGGTTCCGGAGTAGCGGACCAAGAGCCGCCCGGAGCCGTCCAGTTTCTTTTCCAGTAGTTCGATCCGCTGCTTCACCTTCGGAATTGTTGAGAAGTCGTGCCGTTCTTTGACCGGGACGTTGACCAGCACTTGGGGAAAATTGGTCATAACCTTGGCCAGTTCGGAAAGGGGTTTTCCGGTGGTCTTCATCAGGGCGAGGACCTGTACGGCCGTGATCAGTCCATCACCCGTGGTGTTGTAGTCCAAGAAGATCAAATGGCCGGATTGCTCCCCTCCGAAGTTATAACCGTCGCTAAGCATTCGTTCCAGCACATACCGGTCTCCCACCGCCGTCTTCACGATCTGAATGCCGGCCGCCTTCATGGCCCGATCCAGACCCATGTTGCTCATTACGGTTGTGACCAGCGTGTTTTTGTTGAGCCGCCTCATCTTTTTCAGGGACACGGCCAAGGCCGCCATCACTTGATCTCCATTCAACAAACGGCCTTTCTCGCAGGTGAAGATCGCCCGGTCGGCATCGCCGTCATGAGCGATTCCGACATCGGCGTGCTGCTCACGGACCGCTTTTCGGATCACGTCCGGATGGGTGGAGCCGCAGTTCCGATTGATGTTCATCCCGTCGGGTTCGTCTCCCAGGACGATCACCTTCGCATCCAGCTCCCGCAGAATCGTCGGCGCGACTTTGTAGGCCGCGCCGTTCGCGCAATCGACCACAACCGTCAAACCTTGCAGGGTCATCCCCTTCGGAAGGGAGCTCTTGACGAACTCGATGTATCGTCCCTCCGCATCGTCCACGCGGAAGGCCTTCCCGATCGCGTCTGCCGTCGGGCGGATGGCGTCGATTTTTCCCGAGAAGATGAGCGCTTCCATCTCGTGTTCCATCCGGTCCGGAAGTTTCAACCCGTCCCGGGAGAAGAATTTGATTCCGTTGTCCTGAAAGGAATTGTGCGAGGCCGAGATCACGACGCCCGCGTCCGCGCGCAGGCTCCGTGTGAGAAAGGCGATGCCGGGGGTGGGAAAGGGGCCCACCAAAAGGACGTCCACGCCCATCGAGCAGATGCCGGAGGTCAACGCGCTTTCAAGCATGTAGCCCGACAGACGGGTATCTTTTCCGATGACGATTCGGTGACGACCGGCCTTATTCTTGAACAGGTAGGCCGCGGCCCGGCCCAATTTCATGGCCATCTCGGAGGTCATCGGTTCTTGGTTGGCGATTCCCCGAACTCCGTCTGTTCCGAATAATTTTTTGGCCTGTCCGGGTTTCATTTTAATCCTGTTTGACAAAATGCACCTTTACTTGAATCGGCTGTTTTTCATCGACCCGGAGATCCTTTCCCAAAAGAATCAGCTTGGTCTCGCGGACGAGTGTTCTCCGTGCGCCGGTGACGTCGATCGGGTCCGTCATGAGTTGGGTGAGCGGATCGACGATGCTTCGGGCGCCCTCAACCGTGACCCATGCCGGCGTGACCTCCACGCGATCAATCCGATAACCCGCGGCGGGGATGCCATATACCCGGGCCGAGACCTGGACCGCCCTTTTTAACAAGGCCTCCGTGCGGATCACGACGCGTCTCGGGTTGATCCAAGTGATTTGAGTATTGGAAGGGACCGCAATGACCGAGGGATCCAAAAAATAAACGTTATCACCTTCCCGGGCCTTCGTCAAATCCAGGGCGGCGCTCAGTCGATGGCCCGTTATCTGTTGGAGAATCCGCTCGGGACCTTTGATCCGAACATTCACGTCGTTGATCATGTCTCCGACGACAACCAGGCTGGGAGGGACGTTTTGCAATTCCAACGGAACGGTCAGTTCCATCTCCACCCCGCCCTTCGAATTCACGTAGAACCAGAGGATCACCGCGAAGGCGAGCGAGGTGATCTTGATCAGGTAGTTATCCAGCAGCAGGGCCTTCAGATGATTCAGAATCATTTGGAGCGGACCGGAAAGAACTCCTTTAATCGTTCAACCAGCGCCAGTCCTTCCCTTTTTTCCCGAAGGAAGATCCGGTTCAGGACCCGTCGAAGCGCGGCGGCGTCCAGTTCCCGGGTCAATTTCCCCCCGATAATGACCGAGATCGCTCCGGTTTCCTCCGAGACCACGATCACGACCGCATCGGTTTCCTCCGTGATTCCCAGCGCGGCCCGGTGACGGGTGCCGAGCATCTTGTTCACATCCGGGCTCAACGTCAAGGGCAGGAAACACCCGGCGGCAATCAAGCGGTCTCCCTTGATGATCACAGCGCCGTCGTGAAGCGGCGAATACGGCATAAAGAGGCTCAGGAGCAGCTCCTTGGACAATTTGGCGTCCAACGCCACGCCGACCTCCACGATGTCCTTCAGTTCGATCTCCCTTTCAAGAACGATGATCGCCCCCATTCTCTTGTTGGCCATCGAGATCACCGCGCGGATGATCTCTTCGAGCGTACGGGATTCCTCGCCGGTGTTCATGGTTCGATTGAACGGGGTCTGACCGATTTGGGCGAGGGCCCGGCGGATTTCGGGCTGAAAAAGTATGACGATGACCAGGACCATTTGGGCCCAGAAACTTGTTACCAGCCAATCCACCGTATAGAGCTCGACCGATTTGGATAGGATGGATGCGAGCAGAAGAAAGGTCAGTCCCACCAAGATCTTGAGGGCGCGTGTGCCCTTCAGGATCAGAAAAAGCCAGTACAGCATCGTGGCGACGATGGCGATGTCAAGAACATCCTGCCACCGCATGCTCAAAACCATCTCACGCATGTCGATCCCGCTTCATGGCCTCCACCATCCGGACCACGCGAACCATGGCCCTGACGTCGTGGACGCGGATGATGGAAGCCCCGTTCAAGACCCCTACGGCCACGGCCGCCGCCGTTCCCTCGAGCCGTTCCGCGACGGGCAACCCCAAGGCTTGACCGATAAAGGATTTACGCGACGGTCCGATCAGGAGAGGCCGGCCGATCGTGCCGAACTCCGCCAGCCGGGAGAGAATTTCCAGGTTGTGCTCGGTCGTTTTGCCGAAGCCGATGCCCGGATCCAGCACGATACGGTCCCGGGATATCCCCGACCGCTCAGCCCATTGAACCCGTGTTTCGAAAAAATCACGGATCTCAAGGATCACATCGGTGTACATCGGATGCGCTTGCATGGTTTTGGGCGTTCCCTGCATATGCATGAGCACAACCGGAACGCCTTCCCGGGCGACGAGAGGTCCCATTTCCGGATCGAAGCGCAGCGCGCTGATGTCATTGACGATCCGCGCCCCGGCTGCAAGGGCCCGCCGGGCGACTTCGGCTTTCATCGTGTCAATGGAGATCGGGATCCTGAGACGTTTTGCGAGAGATTCAATTACCGGTACCACACGCCGAATTTCCTCCTCCACGGGAACCGAATCTGCGCCCGGCCGGGAGGATTCCCCTCCAATGTCGATGAGATCGGCCCCCTCTTCGGCCAGGACTTCGGCCCGGCGGATCGCCTCGTCCGCTTTCAGGAAGAGTCCGCCGTCGGAAAAAGAATCCGGCGTGACATTCAATATGCCCATCAAGAGGGTTCGCGGTCCCAGAGAAAGTTCCAGACCGGGCCCCCGCAGATGGAAGGTCGGGGGATGTGTGGGGATCGCATGTTGCACGGGTTGTGATGCCAATCCAACCTCCTCTGCCCCGAAGCCGGCGGAAAGGGATCGAGCTGAGGATAAAAGAGGCGGGTCAGAATTGTGTGCGGGAACGATAAAGGTTATGCGGAAGCTCCTTCGATGAGCTTGTCTATTTCGGGCGCGTCCAGCACCTCTTTTTCCAGCAGGGCCTCCGCAATGGCCCGCAGTGCCTTTATATTCTCCCGTAGAATGTTCTTGGCCCGCTCGTAGTTGTCCATCACCAGCCGTTTCACCTCGTTGTCGATCTCGATGGCGGTGCTTTCGCTGTAATCGCGTCGGGTCGCTATCTCGCGTCCGAGGAAGATTTCTTCGTCCTTCTTTCCGAAGGTCAAGGGACCCAGTTTCTCGCTCATACCCCATTCGCAGATCATCTTCCGGGCGAGGTCCGTGGCCCGTTCGATGTCATTGCCGGCGCCGGTCGTGATGCGATTGAGGACGATTTCTTCGGCCGCGCGGCCTCCCATCAGAATGGCGATGTTGTTGTAAAGGAACTCCCGGGGAAAGGTGTAGCGGTCGTCCGTCGGCAGTTGCATCGTCAGACCCAAGGCCCGCCCTCGGGGAATGATGGTGACCTTATGGACCGGGTCCGTTCCCGGAATCATTCGTGCGACCAAGGCATGTCCCGCTTCATGGTAGGCCGTCGTGCGCTTTTCTTCGTCGCTCAGGACCATGCTTTTCCGTTCGACACCCATAAGGACTTTGTCTTTGGCCGCCTCAAAATCGGACATCTCGACGGCCTTCTTGTCCATCCGGGCCGCCAAAAGCGCGGCCTCATTGACGAGATTGGCCAGATCGGCGCCCGAAAAACCGGGGGTCCCGCGCGCGATCACTTCGAGGTTAACGTCTTTGCCCAGAGGAAAGCGTTTGGTGTGGACCCGAAGGACCTCGAGGCGACCCCGAACGTCCGGACGGGAGACCACAACCTGGCGGTCAAAACGGCCTGGACGGAGCAAGGCCGGATCCAGAACATCCGGCCGGTTTGTGGCGGCGATGAGGATCACCCCTTCGCTTGTCTCGAAGCCGTCCATTTCGACCAGCAGTTGGTTCAAGGTTTGCTCGCGTTCATCATGGCCTCCGCCCAAACCCGCGCCGCGGAGTCGTCCGACGGCATCGATTTCATCGATGAAAATAATGCAGGGAGCATTCTTCTTACCCTGTTCAAAGAGGTCCCGCACCCGCGAGGCTCCAACCCCGACAAACATCTCCACGAAATCGGAACCGCTGATCGAGAAAAAAGGGACGCCCGCTTCACCGGCTATGGCCTTGGCCAAGAGGGTTTTGCCCGTTCCGGGTGGGCCGACAATCAAAACCCCTTTGGGAATCCGGCCGCCCAATTTCTGGAATTTCGGAGGGTCCTTCAGAAACTCGATGATCTCCGTCACCTCTTCTTTCGCTTCATCGATTCCGGCCACGTCTGCGAAGGTGACTTTCTTCCGGTCTTCGGTCAGAAGGCGGGCCCGGCTTTTCCCGAAGGAAAGCGCCTTATTCCCGCCGATCTGCATTTGCCTCATCAGGAAGAACCATAGCACCAAAAACAGGACGAAAGGACCCCAAGTCACCAAAAAGGTGATATACCATGGACTTTCTTCCGGCGGTCGCGCCACGATCTTGACATTCTTGTCCCGCAGGAGTTTCACGAGATCCGGATATTCGACCGTATAGGTCCTGAATTTATTGCCGTCTTTTAACACCCCGTTGATTTGATTGGGCTTCATCGTGACTTCGGTGACATCCCCCTTCTCCAAGCGGGTCATGAAATCACTAAAAATGATCTCTTCCTCCAACGATTGGCTGGGGGCTTGAAAAAGATGGAACAACAATATCATAAAAAGACCTACGAGCAGCCAAAAGATCATGTTTTTCATTCTCGAGCTCACTAAACCTACCTCCTAAACCCTGAAGCAATTTAGAACAATTGGTCCCGCGGCAACCGCGGAAACAACGAAAATCATTTTAACACAGCTCCGTCATTCTTGCCAATAGAAAAGCTCCTCGGCTTCCGAGACCTTGTCCATCACCGCAATATAGGGAAGATTGCGATAACGGTTCTGGTAATCCAGGCCGTAGCCAACGACATATTTGTTCGGAAGAGTAAAACCCACGTAGTCGATCGAGACCCGGACCTTGCGGCGCTCCGGTTTGTCTAAGAGAGTGCAAACCTTGAGCGATTTAGGTTTCCGCGCCAAGAGCTGCTTTTTTAAAAAACTCACGGTCATCCCGGAATCGACAATGTCCTCCACGAGGAGAACGTCCTGGCCGTTCACATCCTCGGCCATATCCGACAGAATTTTGATCTTTCCTGCGACCGACCGTTTCTGTGTGGGTCGGGTGGTGACCACGATGAAGTCGACCCGGAGCAGGAGGCGAATGGCCCGCACAAGATCGGCGTAAAAGGCGAAGGCCCCCTTGAGTACGCCCACCATCAGCAGGTTCTTGTCGGCGTAATCCAGGGTGATCTGGTTGCCCAGCTCCCGAATCCGCTTCTGCATTTCATCTTGTGTGATGATCGGTCGCCCGAAAATTCGTTCCATCCCTGGTCCTTTCTTTGATAAGGGGCCCGCGTCGCTGATTATCGGAAAACGTTAATAGACCGGAGTGGTCGCCAGGATCGCCTTGGCTTTCCGGATGTCCTCTTCCATGTGACGGAGCAACTCCCGCTCGTCCTTAAACGTCTGTTCCGGTCGAATCCATTCTACAAAGGCTACCCGCAGCTGTTGATCGTATAAGTCCGGTTGAGGCTCGAATAGATGAGTCTCCACCATCCGTTCCAGCGGTCCCAGCGTGGGCTGAGTTCCGATGTAGCTTACTCCGGGCAAGGTGCGTCCTTTAAGCTCAACCTGCACCGCATAGATGCCGTTGGAGGGAATAACGAGTTCGTTCGAGGGCCGGAAATTCGCCGTCGGATACCCCAGGGCCCTTCCCCTTCGTGTTCCGGGGATGACCCGACCCTCGAGTCGATAGGATCTTCCCAGAAGTTCCCTCGCGGCGGCAACCCGGCCGGCCAAAAGGCATTCACGAATACGGGATGAACTGACCGGGGATCCCGCCACGGACACGGCCTCCACGGGATGCACCTGAAATCCCAAATCGTGCCCCAGTGCGGAAAGGTCCGTAATTGTTCCCCTTCGTTCTTTGCCAAACGCGAACTGGGCCCCCACGAATACTTCTTTTGCACCCAGGTCATCCCGGAGAATAGTTCGAGCGAATTCAGGGGGGGTCAGACTGGCGAATGAATGGGTGAAGGACACCAATCGAACCTGCCGGATTCCCATGGTCTCCATCCAATGCAGACGCTCCTCGAACGTCATTAAAAACTTCAGGTCCATGGCGGGGGCCAAGACCTTCAGTGGATGCGGTTCGAAGGTCAATACGATGCCGGTTCCCCCCGCGGTCTTTGCCCGATCAACCGTCTGTCTCAGAATGGCCTGATGGCCGCGATGGACTCCGTCAAAATTGCCGATGGCCACGACCGGATAAACCGGTTTCTGATCTTGTTGGGTATAATCCCGAATGATCTCCACGAACGGACATCGCCTTCTCAAGGCCGCAGAAGCCGGGCCGCATCTTTGGCATAATAGGTCAGGATCAGGTCTGCGCCGGCCCGTCGGATCGAGGTGAGCGTTTCCATCATCACCCGGTTCTCGTCCAGCCACTTTAATCGCGCGGCCGCTTTCAGCATGGCATATTCACCGCTGACATGGTAGGCTGCCACCGGTACATTGAACGCGCTCCGGACGCGATAGATCACATCCAAATAGGGGAGCGCCGGTTTGACCATCACGATATCCGCGCCTTCATCGATGTCCATCGCGACCTCCCGCAGCGCCTCGCGGACATTGGGCGGATCCATCTGATACGATTTTCGGTCCCCGAATTGGGGCATCGAATCGGCCGCTTCCCGAAACGGCCCGTAGAAAGCCGAGGCATATTTGGCCGCATAGGACAGGATCGGGGTCATTTCGAAGCCTTCGCGGTCCAGCGCCGAGCGAATGGCCTGGACTCGACCGTCCATCATATCGGACGGCGCGACCAGGTCCGCTCCGGCCTTGGCATGAGAAACCGCTTCGCGGGCCAACAATTCCAATGTCGGATCGTTCAGGACGCGGTTTCCTTTCACCACGCCGCAATGACCATGATTCGTGTATTCGCAAAGACAGACATCCGTGATCACGACGAGATCGGGCACGCGATCCTTGAGGGCCGTTACGGCCTGTTGGATGATGCCGGTCGGGGAATAGGCCTCTGAACCGCGTCCATCTTTTTTCCGGGGGATTCCGAACAAAATGACGGCCGGGATACCCAGGTTTAGGATTTCCTGAGACTCTTTGATCAGAGAATCGATCGAAAGCTGATAGGTGCCCGGCATCGAGGCGATCTCTTTTCGGACCCCCTTCCCGTGAGTGACGAATAGGGGGCAGATGAGGTTTTCGACAGATAGCGCCGTTTCCTGGACCATTTTCCGGAGCAGGGGCGACTGTCGGAGTCTTCGCGGGCGTGATTGGGGAAAAGACATCGGTTCTCGGAACCTTTCAGCTCGCCGGCTTTGTAAAATGTTCCACGATGGCCTGTGCCAGAGAGGGAATGGTGGAATCTTTGGGTAAAATCTGCACGGTCATTCCGTACTCTTCGACCGTCTTGGCCGTGATCGGCCCGATGCAGGCCACTACCACGCCGTCTAAGAGACGCCGGGTGTCTTCCGGCCCGAACATCTCGACGAAATTTCTGACGGTGGATGAACTGGTGAATGTTATAACAGAAATTTGACGGCCTTGCAAAAGATTTTTGACCCAATCCAGGTCACGGACCGGACGAACGGTGCGGTAGGCCGTTACCACATCCACCAGGGCTCCCATCCGGGTCAAGGCTTCCGGCAAGACGTCGCGAGCCACCTCCGCCCTCGGAATCAGGATCCGTTGGCCTTTGAGGCGCTGTAGGCCCATTTGCTCGATCAGGGCCTCGGCGACATATTCCTCCGGCATCAAGTCCACGCAGATTCCCATTCGCTCGATCTCTTGGGCGGTTCGGGGACCGATGGCGCAGAGTTTGATTCCCTTCAGCGCCCGGACGTCCTTTCCACCGGCCTTAAGGCGCTCGAGAAAGTAAAGGACACCGTTGACGCTGGTAAATATCAGCCAGTGGTATTCTTCGATCTTGCGGATCGCGCCGTCCAAGGCCGTCCACGACTCCGGCGGAACCACCTCGATGGTGGGAAATTCCACGGGGTCGGCCCCGTAGAGTTTGAGGAGATCGGTAAACTCGGTCGCCTGGTCCCGTGCCCGCGTCACAAGAACGCGCTTTCCGAACAACGGTCGGCCTTCGAACCAATTGAGTTTTTCCCGCAACTTAACCACCTCCCCTACGATGATCAGCCCCGGCGGTTTGAGTGCCTCGTCCCGAACCCTGCCGACGATGGTTTCCATCGTGCCCACCACCGTTCGCTGTTCCGGCTTTGTTCCCCAGCGAATGACGGCCACCGGTGTCTGAGGCGTCCGGCCGTGCCGGGTCAGTTGCCGCACGATTTCCGGAAGGTTGCTCAGGCCCATAAAAAACACCAACGTTCCCCGGTCGGGGAGTTGATCCCAAGGCACATGTCCGTCCCGCTTGTCCGGATCTTCATGTCCGGTGACAAAGGTCACGATGGAGGCGACGTCCCGATGAGTCAAGGGAATTCCGGCATAGGCCGGTACTCCGACGGCCGCCGTTACCCCCGGAACGATTTCAAACGGAATTCCCGCGGCGGATGCGGCCGCGGCTTCTTCGCCGCCCCGGCCGAAAATAAAGGGATCGCCGCCCTTGAGCCGCACCACGATATTTCCCCGACGGGCTTTCTCGATTAATAGGTGATTGATTTCCTCCTGACCGAGATGGGCTTCCCCTCCCTTTTTGCCGACGAATATCCGTTCGACCTGGGGTCGGGTGTATCGAAGAAATTCCTCGTTGGCCAGGTAATCGTAAACGATGACGTCGGCCTGTTCGATGCAGGCCTTGCCTTTGATGGTTAAAAGACCCGGGTCGCCGGGTCCGGCACCGATCAGGTATATTCTTCCGGTCCGGTCGATGGGACGCATGGCCTCATTGGTAAATTTCCCGTAAGATGGCCTCTGCGCCTTGCGCCAAAAGACGTTCCGCAAGGTCAAGACCCAGCGTTTCCGGCTGCTCGGGATCGCCGGCTATACCGTCACGAATCACCCGCTTTCCATCCACACTCGCCACCAGGCCTTCCAGGACCAAGCGCTCCTCGTCCCGGATCTGAGCATAGGCTGCGACCGGCACTTGGCAGCCGCCTTCCAGCCGTTTCAAGAAGGCCCGCTCGGCCCGCACGCACCGGCTGGTGATCGCATGGTTAAACCGGATCAGAATTGAATTGATCTCTTGATTCGAGACGTGGCATTCCAGACCCAAGGCCCCCTGACCGATGGCCGGAACACAGAGCTCGGGGTCCAGATATTCCGTGATCCGGTCTTCCCATCCCATTCGACGCATCCCGGCCGCCGCCAAGACAATCGCGGCCAGCCCTTCCTTTTCTATCTTCTTGAGGCGGGTATCGAGATTGCCTCGTAACGGAACGATTTCAAAATCCGGCCGCCGATGTCGGATTTGGGACTGTCGGCGAAGGCTGCTGGTGCCGATTCGAGCCCCATGCGGCAGATCCAAAAGTCGTTTGCCGTCCCGGCTGATGACGGCGTCCCGCGGATCTTCCCGACGGGTAATGGCGGCCAGATGAAGGCCTTCCGGGAGGAAGGTGGGCACATCCTTCATGCTGTGGACGGCCAGTGCGATCTCTTCGCGGAACAGGGCTTCCTCGATCTCTTTTACGAACAGACCTTTTCCGCCAACCTTGGCTAGGGGAACGTCCGTGATCTTGTCTCCGGTCGTCTTGATTTTTTTCAGTCGAACCTCCAGATTCGGGAAGGCCGCCTCGATCCCTTCCTTTATCAGATTCGCCTGGCAAAGCGCCAAAGCGCTTCCCCGCGTGCCGATGATGAGTTTCCGTGACATGGGCTGAATCCACGCCTCTTACTTTTCCCGACGGCCCTCCGGGTGTCGATTTCGGATCCCGGCGCAGATCGAATGATTATTTCGTTTCTGCGTCTTCTCCCGGATCGGCCGATTCTTCTTTATCGGAGGCTGCGGGTTGGGAGCGGCGGTGAAGGTCTTTATCCAGATTGAATAACCGGCGGACGGCTTCCGCATACAGAGCGCCGTTTTTCGAACGGGCTTCGTCTTTTAAGGCCACCAGCGGAGAGTGAAGGAGCTTGTTGATAACCGAAGCGACCAATCCGTCCACCACCTCCCGTTGTTCGGGAGAAAGGCGGCCCAGTTTCGAAATAAATTTATTTACTTCCGCTCGACGGATCTCCTCGGCTTTTTCTCGAAGCGCCATGATCGTCGGGACCACCTCCAGGGACTTGAGCCATTTGTTGATCGCCTGGAGTTCTTCGGAAAGGATCCCTTCCGCCTTAAAGGCCTCTTTTTGCCGGCCTTCCAGATTGGTGTCCACGATCAACTGGAGGTCGTCAATATCGTACAGAAAAACGTTGTCGATTCGGTTCACGTGCGGGTCGATATTCCGCGGGACCGAGATGTCGATCAAAAAGATGGGGCGGTTCTTACGGCGTTGGATGGCCTTGTCGATATGCTCCTCGGAAATGACGTAATGCGACGCCCCCGTGGAGCAGATGAGGATATCGGCCTCGGACAAATAACGGGGGAACTCTTCCAGCCGAAGCGGAATGCCGTCGAACCGTTTCGCCATCTCGATGGCGTTATCGAAGTTTCGCGTGGTGATCATGACCTTCCGAACGCCGTTGTCCAGCAAGTGGCGCACCGCCAGTTCCGCCATCTCCCCGGCGCCCACAAGCAAGGCCTCCTTTCCCTCCAAGTGACCGAAAATCTTTTTGGCCAGTTCCACGGCCGCGAAGCTGATCGAAACGGCGTTCTCCGCAATTTTGGTTTCGGTTCGCACGCGCTTGGCCACCGAGATGGCCTTTCGAAAAACTTTATTCAGGATCACACCCGTCGCCTTTTGATGCATGGCGATATCAAAGGCCTCTTTAACCTGGCCCAGAATTTGCGGTTCCCCGATCACCATCGAGTCCAGACTGGACGCGACGCGAAAAACATGGCGGATGGCATCGTCCGACGAATACAGATAAAGGCTGGCGTTCCATTCCTCGGGAGACAGACCGGCATGGTAGTCCTCGAAGAACTCTTTGATCCGCTGGAAACCGGTCTGGATCTGTTGAACCACGGCGCAGACCTCCACCCGATTGCACGTGGACAGAATCAATGCCTCGTCGATTCCGTGATAGGATTTTAGCCGGATCAGGGCTTCACGGATCTGGGCATCGGAAATCGAAAACTTTTCGCGGATTTCTATTGGCGCGGTTCTGTGGTTTAATCCGACAACAATGATATCCAACGACAACTCCGTTAATAGGGGCTTGCCTCGCCGTCAAATTCGGTGGGAGCCCTGCGGATCATGCTGAGGAAGCAGGCTGATGTTTAGAGAAAGGCGTGCTGCCCTTTCCAAACCAAATCTACACCCACAAAGGAGAAGATCACTCCGATGAAACCGATGATGGCGAGATAGGCGGCTTTCTTGGCCCGCCATCCGACCGTGATCCGCCCGTGCAGCACAATCAGGTAAAAGAGCCAAATCGCCAGCGTGAAGATCTCACGCGGGTCCCAGTACCATCCCGATACATATCCCGCGCCCCACGCGCCGATGATAATTCCCAGCGTGAGAAGGCCGAAACCCAGAATGATGGCTTTATGATTCAGATCATCCAGGATATCCAATGATGGGAGTTTATTGTAAAGATTGTTAAATTGTTTGGATTTAAGCAGGCGTTCCTGAATGAGATACATGACCCCCACTAAAAAGGCGATGGCGAAGGCCACGGCGCCCAACAGGGCCAAGGCGGTGTGAGTATAAACCCAGGCCGTGCGCATAGCCATATCCGGAGACCGCATTTCGGTGGGCAGCATGGCACCCGACAACAGCGAGATCAAAGCCAACGGCAGGACAAAGGAGCCCAGGATGTGAATGCGAAAGCGCAGTTCCACAAGCAGAAAAACCAGAACGAGGGCCCAAGCAAAGAAGGCCATCGCATCAAAAAGACGGGTCAGTGAGACATAACCCGCCTCAATCATGCGGTTCAGAAGCGTTATGGTGTGGAATACAAAACCGATCCCGGTCAGCACCAGGGAAAACCTGGAGAACGACTCCTTTTTTCCGGCAAGTAGATAGATGAGGAAAGTCACGGTGCCGAAAAAATAGAAAGCAAGGGTAATTTTAAAGAAAAGGACATTCATTATTATTGACCTCGCATGGTAAGCGATTATAACTGTTTAAAAAAGTCCATGTCAAGGTTCGCAAGACATCCCTTGGTTGAAGCACAACTTATGGATAATTCATGAAAAATAATAAGCACTTTTCAAGGTGAAACCGCCGAAAAAACGTGTTGAAATAACCCCCGCATTATTATATATTATATTTCAGTCACAAAGAGCCGGGAAGGCAATCATTCCGGGCCGGCTCTCGCGTGAATGAAAAAGTGAATTCTCGAGGTGGGCTGTGCTCCAGATGAAAGTTAGAGGGTTGATGTACGACCCTTTCAATAATGCCTTCATTATCATTTTGCGAGATGATCAGGAAAAAGAGGTTTTACCGATCTGGATTGGGAAGCCGGAAGCCGGCGCGATCAGTTTTGCATTGGAAGGGGTTTTTACCCCACGCCCCATGACCCATGACCTGATGAAGAACATCCTGGAAAGCAGCAATGCCAAGGTGATCAGTGTCGTCCTCACGGACCTGAAAGACAACACTTATTTCGCAAAGATTCATGTTTTCTACGGGGATTCGGAATATACGATTGATTCACGTCCCAGCGATGCCATCGCACTGGCCCTCCGGGTGGACGCGCCCATTTTTGCAACCGAGGATGTGATTCAGAAACACAGCACGGAGGAGCTCGATCGCTGGTTGGACAATCTTCGTCCGGAAGATTTCGGAAAATACGACGCATAGGTCGGGATGAGAAAAAGACAATCCGGCGTAAATGGTCTCGGATGCGTTCGCGAAAGGGAAATTCGGTTCAATCATTTTGGGATTGGATCAGGCCTCATGGCATGCCTGGTGGCGTGGTTGACGCTGGGCTGTGCCACCATCGACGATCTCTCTACGGAATCCTATCGCGAAGTGGGTCTTCCGCCCAATCTGTTTGAACAACAGGCCTTGGGGCTGCTTCCTCTCTTTGGCCACGGCACACTCCGTGGTTACCTTTCCACGGCGGACGGGATCTTTCTGGAGAGTTTCCGGCAGCACCGAGCCGGCCAAACCTGGATCGATCCTCACGAAACCCTGAAGCGCATTCGCGAAGCCGGTCTTGAGGGGGTTTATCAAAATTTGGTGAAAGAATATTCGGTCCAGCAACCTCCCCAGCAGGATCCGCTTCAGCAGATCGGCAAGGCGGTGGGAACCCGGTACCTGCTTCTGACCGAGTTGCAAAGACTTGAAATGACCGAAGGGGCGACACAGGTCCAGCTGAACGGTCGTGTTTGGGATACCGAAAAAGGTGAAATCCTCTGGGAGGGCACCGGCGAAAGCCGCGGCTATGTCTTTTTGATTTTCCCCCGGGCCCCTTCCAGTTTTGAGAAGACGATGGCGGTCGCGAGCGACGGTCTGATTCAGCGCCTGCCATTTTAACGACGGGGAACCGAATTACAATGGATATCAAATTAAGTGTGCAGAGTGTGTTGACCGATCCCAAGACCGAAACCCAAGTGGTGCTGTTGCGGGCGGAGGGCAACAAAGAGGTCTTGCCGATCTGGGTCGGGGTTACGGAAGGGAGCGCGATCAAGTTCGCGCTGGAGGGGATCCTTCCGACCCGCCCGATGACGCACGATCTCCTCAAGAACGTCCTGGATCATCTGGGTCTCCGGGTCCAGAAGGTGATCATTACGGAAATCAAGAACAACACGTACTATGCCTTGGTCTATATCGAATCGCACGGCAGCCTGCTGAGCATCGACGCCCGTCCCAGCGATGCCATCGCCTTGGCCCTCCGCACCCATGTGCCGATTTATGCCGCCAATGAAGTCTTCAAGGAAAGGGGGGGCGAAAGCCTTGATGCCTGGCTGGAAAAGTTGGGACCGAAAGACTCAGGGGAACATACCGTGTAACGATCGCTTTCCTTGCTGCCCCCGCCCTTTTTTGATTCCTGCCTCAGAAGCACCTCAACGCCGATATGAACGCCGAGTTCGACCCAGATCTTCATCCTGAACGCCTGAACAGACTGTTTTTTTGCAACACGCCTTTTCTGTTCGGATAACGCCTTAGGGCTCAACCTTCCGCACGGGGAACCGTGAATGCGTTGGCATAATCCTTGCTGCAGTAGGATTGCACAAGGAGCCGACTCGATGTCAAGACCCTTAGTGGGGATGGCCGTTTGCTATCTGACAGGCAGCGCTCTTGGTGAAGCCTGGACTTATTATCCATTGACCACGATCGGATTTGCAAGCGTCGGAGCCGTGCTGATCTCCGCTTTGCGACCCCGGCGGGAAAATCTCATCCAGGTCGGGGGAGCTGTCTTATTGATTTGTTTGGGAGCGGTTCGATTCCAAAGCGTTGCGCGGATAAATCCAGCTGATGATCTGGCCCGATTCACATCCGGGGAAGCGGTACGATTCGTCGGGGTTATCGAAGAGCCGCTTCAACACGGGCCGGAGTCCACGCGTCTTCTTCTGAAGGCCCGTTCGGTCCTTCAAAACGGGAAGGAATATCCGGTCCGTGGAATGCTGCGGCTTATCGTCCGAGATTTTGTCCCGGAACTGCGCTACGGTGATCAGATCTCAGCCGATCTACGGCTGCGTCCGGTTTCCGGACTCCACAATCCGGGAGGCTTCGATTATTCGGCCTACTTGTACAGAGAAGGAATTCGCGCTCTGGCCGTCGTTCATCGCCCGGAGTCAATCTCGCGGCTGTCGGTCGGCGGGTTTGTGCCGTTGCGCAGGATCTATGACTGGAGAGAGCGAATTCGGAATGTGTTGAACGGGTCTCTTTCACCGGCCTCGTCCGCCATGTATCAAGCGATGCTCATCGGAGAGACCGGAGCATTGAGTCCCGAGATCCGTGAGGCTTTCATGATCTCGGGCACGACCCACCTGCTATCGATTTCGGGTTCCCATCTGGCGTTGGTGGCTTTGGTTGTCTTTCATCTGTCGGTCCGGATTTTTCGGCAAATGCCAGCCCAATGGCTTTTGTCCGTCAGCCGGCGATGGACCGTCACGCGGTTCGGGATCCTGGCCACCCTTGCCCCGGTTGTATTCTATACGCTCCTGGCCGGCGCGCAGATCGCGACGGTTCGCTCTCTCATCATGATCCTCATCTATCTCACCGCCCTATGGTTCCAGCGGGCCGACGATCCATTGAATGCGTTGGCTGTGGCAGCTCTCCTCAGCGTACTTTGGGATCCTCAGGCGCTCTTCTCGATCTCCTTTCAACTTTCTTACCTGGCGGTCCTTGCGATGGCTCTGGCCGGCGGGGATCAGGTTTCGGTTCGGGAAACCGGAGAAATCAGGGCCCAGGACCCGGGAGGTGAATCCTCATGGGTGGGACGGTCATTGCAGAGGATCCGGGTCTATTTTTTGATAACGCTCGTGGCCGGGTCTGTCACGGTTCCGTTGACGGCGTTCTATTTTAACCAGATAAGCTGGGTGGGTTTTCTGTCCAATCCGATCGTGGTTCCCTTTGTGGGAATGTTGATCGTCCCGCTGGGGTTGGTCTGCTCGGTCGGGGCGATTCTCTTTGACCGGACGACATTGCCGTTGTCCGGACTGAACGATGTTCTGGCAGGCGCACTTTACTCCTTGGTTCAATGGTTCGCTCGGCTCCCGGCGGCCGAGGTGCATGTTCCATCCCCTCCGGTCCTGGTCTTGGCGGTGGTCTACCTCACGGGGGCCCTCGTGTTTTCCCTCAGAGTAGATCGCGTCTTGAAGTGGACCGCGATCGGTTTGTGCGTTCTAATCACGACGGTATGGATCGTGAGGTTGTTGGAGTCCCGGCCGGAGGGGCGGCTGCGCGTGACCTTTCTCGATGTGGGACAGGGGGATGCCGCGTGGATTGAAATGCCGGATGGAAAAACGATGCTGATCGACGGTGGCGGCGCGTACGGCAACTATGATCTCGGTCGATTGGCCGTTGCCCCCTATCTCTGGAACGCCGGTCATTGGCGGATCGATTACCTGGTCGCGAGCCATCCTCAGCTGGATCACATGGGCGGGCTGGTCTATATCGCGCGGAAATTTCAAGTGGGCGAACTTTGGACGAACGGCCTGCAGAAAGAGGCGGTTTTTTATGACCGGTTTCGCCAGGTTGTGTCGGCCAAGGCGATTCCGGAAAAACAGGTTACGGGAAGTGGATTTCCGTTGCTGGGGGGCCCGGTGCGGATCGTGCCGCTGCATCCCCAAATGGCGGACCCTGATGGACCTGATAACGATCAATCCCTGGTCCTGCGTGTTGCGTACGGACGGGAGGCGCTTTTGTTCACCGGAGACATCGAAAAAGCGGCGGAGAGGGAACTTCTCCGGTGGGGGAATCTTCTCAAAAACACGGTCCTGAAAGTTCCGCACCATGGCAGCCGGACCTCGATCGATCCCGACTTTCTGGCCCGAGTGGCCCCGGATGTGGCGGTGATTTCGGTCGGTGCAAATAATCCTTATCGCCACCCGTCGCCGGAGACATTGTCCGTGTATCACGCCTTGAAGACGAAGGTCTACCGTACGGATCAGGACGGGGCGGTTCTGCTTGAGACGGACGGAAAAGGCCGAAGGGTTTGGACCTATCAAGACAGCGTTTCCCATCCGGTGGCGTGGGGACGTGGAATGGCGGCGGCTGAGGCCTCCAATCTCATGAAGGTATTCCATCGGTACTGGTTTGGTCCGGCTTGACAAAGGACGGGTCTATAGTAGAATTTAATTGACCATTTTCAAATAAAGGTGATCCGTGTCCGAGAAGGAATCCCAGAAAAACGGAGTGGAGTTCAAAAACAAAAAGCGCTTGGGCGATTTTCTGTTCGATGCGGGGCTGATCACCCGCGACCAACTCCAACGCGCCTTGAACGAGCAGAAACGGTTGGGAAAGAAGTTGGGAGAGACGCTCATCACCCTGCGCATCATTTCGGATGAGGCCCTGGCGCAGGCGCTCTCCACGCAACTGGGCTACCCCTTCGTGGATCTGAGCACAACGGCGCTTGAGCCGGACATCGTCATGGCCATCCCGGAAGCTCTGGCCAGCAAACAGTGCGCCATCCCGGTTTCGCTGGAAAATAAAACGATGACCGTGGCGATGGTCGATCCCCTCGACTATGAATGTCTGCGGGACCTCGGCTTTGCCAGCGGATTCCGGATCCAGCCGGTCATCGCGACGCGCAGGGATATCCTGGAAGCGATCGAGCGGTATTACAACATGAATACGTCGGTGGAGAGCATCGTTAAGGAAACGGCCCAGCAGTACGATGATTCCGTTCTCCAGATCATTCCGGAAATCGGCTCCGCGGTGGCCGATGCCCAATCTCTGGAAGAACGGAGCCGCCTGGCGCCGGTGATCCGCTTGGCCAATTTGATCATGACCAAGGCCATTCGGCAGCGCGCCAGCGATATTCACATTGAGCCCACCGCGCGGGATTTCCGCGTGCGGTATCGGATCGATGGCCTGCTCAAGGAAGACCTCCGGTTGCCGAAGTGGATCCACGGGGCGTTGATATCCCGCATGAAGATTTTAGGGCAGCTGAACATCGCCGAGCGGCGGTTGCCGCAGGACGGTTCGGTGCGCGTGCGATCGGATAACCGGGAGATCGATCTGAGGCTCTCCACTCTCCCGACCCAGTACGGGGAGAAAATGGTGATCCGCGTACTGGATCAGGGAAGGCTGGTGGTGGCGCTCGATACGCTGGGGGTGTCGCCCCAGAATTTATCCAAGATTCACTCGCTGATGCGGTGCAGAAGGGGCATCATCCTGGTCACCGGCCCGACCGGAAGCGGAAAGACGACGACCTTGTACTCCATGATCCATGCCATGCGGGATGAGGTGACGAACATCGTGACGGTGGAGAATCCCATCGAATATAACCTGGAAGGGGTGAATCAGGTTCAGATCAACACGGACATCGGTCTCACGTTTGCCCACTGTTTAAGGGCGATCCTCCGGCAGGACCCGAACGTGATCCTGATCGGCGAGATCCGGGACTTGGAAACGGCCGAGATTGCTTGCCGGGCGGCCATGACCGGCCACCTCGTGCTTTCAACAGTTCATACAAACGACGCGCCTTCCACGATCACGCGATTGGTCGACCTTGGCATACCGCGTTATCTGGTGGGATCGCTCGTCATGGGTGTCATTGCCCAACGCCTGGTGAGAAGCGTCTGCCCGCGGTGTAAAACCGTCACGCCGCCCCCCGTGGAAAGTCTGGTAAGTCTGCACATTCCCTTGGATTCGGTGAAGAGCGTGGATTTCTACTACGGCAAGGGTTGCAGCTACTGCCACTACATCGGCTATCAGGGCCGGACCGGGCTGTATGAAATCTTGGAAATGACGCCGCGGCTGAGAGAACTGGTCGTGTCCGGCGCGGCCGAACAGGACATCCGGTCCGCGGCCTTGGCTGCGAAGATGACATCGCTGGGGGAGGACGGCCTGAACAAAGTCAAGGCGGGTATCACGACGATCGAGGAGCTGGTGCGCGTGATCGAGGTCCGCGAGGATCTTCAAACTTTTTGTACGCATTGCGGACAGTCCATTCACATCGATTTCCAGGTCTGTCCGTATTGCGCTCATCCGGTGTCCCATCACTGTCATGCCTGCGGCAAACCGCTTCAGCCGGAATGGATCGTCTGCCCCTACTGCCGGATCCGCGTCGGCGAAGCCCCGCCGGCCCGTTTTTCCAAGGCGAAGCCCGCATAATCACCCCAGGCACGATGCCTCTCTTTAATGTATATCCCTTCCGGCTTCCGCCCGCGGACCGGTAGAGATGACCGGGTTCAATCGGCTATAATGATTCTATGGACTCATCCGAGATCGAACGCGAGGCTCAGCGAGTCGGTCGGGAAATTCTGACCCGCATGAAACGGGAGCGCCACTCCCTTTTTGAAAAAGAGTGGTGGCAGGGCCAGGTCCTTCGCTGGTGCATGGAGAATGAGTCTTTTAAGGTTGCATTCTTTCGATTCATCGACGTTCTGCCCAACCTGAAGTCCTCTGGGGACGTGGTGCGCCTTTTCCGGGAATATTTCGACCGTCCCGGGATCAATACCCCCCCGCTTCTTTCGTTGGGAATGAAGACCTTGATTCCGGGATCGCCCGCCGTTCCGCTGGCCGCCAAGGCCATCCGTGCCAATGTCGAAATGATGGCCCGATCTTTTATCGCCGGCCGGGATCTAGATACGGCCCGCCCCCACCTGGAGAAACTGAACCGTTCGGGCGCCGCCTGGTCGGTCTCGATGTTGGGGGAGGTGGCCGTCAGCGAGGAGGAATCCGAGGCGTACTTCCGTCGCTACCTGGATGCGATCGAACAACTCGCGGGCTTTTCAACCGATGATTTGTCATCGGCAATCTCGGGAGACCGGTTCGGTACGATCCCGCGCGCCAACCTTGCCGTCAAGCTTTCGTCGCTGTATTCCCAAACGGATCCTCTGGACTGGGAAGGGAGCCTTTCCGTCCTGACCGAGCGTCTTGTCCGCCTGCTGATCCTTGCCCGAGAGCGGGGCGCGCACATTCATCTTGACATGGAACATTACGCGATCAAGGGTCTTATCCTGGAGGCCTTCTCCCGCGCGATGAATCGCCCGGAGCTTTCGGGATTCAGAGACGCCGGGATCGTGATCCAGGCCTACCTTCGCGATTCGGAAGAGGACCTCGAACGAATCCTGGCCTGGGCCGCTAAACACCGGTGCGGGATTACCGTCCGCCTGGTGCGCGGCGCATACTGGGACTATGAATCGGTGACCCATCGCCAGAACGGCTGGACGGTCCCGGTCTATCTCGTCAAGGGGGAGACGGATGCCAACTACGAACGTCTCGCGGACCGGTTGCTTGCGGCGTCCGATACGGTGCGCGCGGCGTTCGGCACCCACAATGTCCGCAGCCTCGCGTCGGTCATTGCGACGGCCCGCAGCCGCGGGATCTCCGAGCGGGACTTCGAGATTCAAATGCTTTTCGGAATGGCCGGTCCGCTGCAGGATGCGCTGACCGGAATGGGATTTCGGGTCCGGATCTACACGCCGGTGGGTGAACTGATCACCGGAATGGCCTATTTGGTCCGCCGACTGCTCGAGAACACCTCGAATGAATCATTCCTTCGAAGCTATTTTGTGGAGGGTCAATCTCCCGAGTCCGTGTTGGCCGCGCCGGCCGCCGCGCCACTGCGCGAGCCGAAGATCGAGAGTTTTCAAAACGAGCCCCCTCTGGATTTCCGGGTCGACCGGGTCCGTTCCCAATTCTCCGATGCGGTCGCATCCGTGCGCGGACAGCTTGGACGGGATTATCCGCTTTGGATCGCCGGGGAGGCGGTTCGGACCGACGACTGGATCGTGTCGATCAATCCGGCCCATCCCTCCGAAGTGGTGGGACGGTCCGCATCGGCGGGGACACAGGAAGCCGACCGGGCGATCGCCGCGGCCGAGGCGGCCGTAATGGAATGGTCCCGCCAACCGGCCGGGGAGCGGGCCGGGATACTTCGGCGCGCCGCCGAGAGCCTTCGGACGCGACGGATGGAATTATCCGCCTGGGAGGTGTTCGAGGTCGGCAAAACGTGGCGGGAGGCCGATCGGGATGTGAACGAGGCCATCGATTTTCTTCGGTACTATGCCGATGAGATCGAGCGGAAAGCGCCCTCCCGTCGGCTGGGAGACTATCCGGGAGAGCGGAATCTCTATTCCTATGTCCCGATCGGGATCGGGGTCGTGATCGCGCCCTGGAACTTTCCGCTGGCGATCCCGGCCGGAATGGTCTCGGCCGCCCTGGCGGCCGGCAACGCAGTTTTGTTCAAACCCTCGGAACTGTCACCCGTCATGGGGTACCATCTGGTCAAAGCTTTTACGGAGGCCGGCCTCCCGGAGGGCGTCTTGGCCTATCTTCCCGGACGGGGCGAGATCGTGGGGGACTATCTCGTTCGCCATCCCGCCATCGGCTATATCACCTTCACCGGTTCCCGGGAAGTGGGCCTCGGAATCATCGAGCGGGCGGCCCGGCCGGCCGAGGGCCAGCGGCATGTCAAGCGGGTTGTGGCGGAGATGGGCGGAAAGAACGCCATTATTGTCGACGAGACGGCCGATTTGGACCTCGCCGTGCCGGGCGTGGTCCAGTCCGCGGTCGGCTTTCAGGGCCAGAAGTGCTCGGCCTGCTCACGCGCAATCGTCCTGGAGTCGGTTTATGACGCATTTCTCGGTCGGCTGATCGGGGCTTTGAAATCGCTTCGCATCGGTCCGCCGGAAGATCCGGCGACCGAGCTCGGGCCGGTCATCGATGCGGCGGCCCAGCGGCGGCTCCGGACGGCCATCGAGGAAGGAGCCCGGGAAGGACGGCTGATCCTTCAGGTGACGGAGGTCCCGCCGGAAGGTTTCTACGTCGGACCGGCCGTGATCGCGGATCTCGCCCCGGAATGCCGGATCGCTCGGGAAGAGCTTTTCGGTCCGGTTGTGGCCGTCCTGCGCGCGAAAAATCTGGACGAGGCGATCCGGATCGCCAATAACACGGACTACGCCCTGACCGGCGGGTTGTATTCGCGCAGCCCGGCCGCCATCGAGCGCGTGTCGAGGGAAATGACGGCGGGCAATCTCTACATCAACCGGGGTATCACGGGGGCCCTGGTCGGCCGGCAACCGTTCGGAGGCTATCGCCTATCGGGGGTGGGGTCAAAGGCGGGGGGGCCGGATTACCTGCTTCAGTTCATGATCCCGAAAGTGGTGACCGAAAACACGATGCGACGAGGTTTTGACTCAGCCGACTAATCCCTTCCGGGGTTTAAGGTTTAACCAATGCATTATCGATCAGACGGGTCTTGCCGATCCAGACCGCCAGCAACAAAACGACCGGTCCTTCAATCCGGCCCACCACGCTCAAGGTATCGGGATGAACGATCGCTACATAGTCGATTCGGGCCAACGGTTCTTCCTGGATCAATAGGGCCATGGCCTCCCGGACCGCCCCCGCGTCGCGCTCGCCCCGGTCAATTTGCGCCCTTCCGATTTGTAGGGCTCTGAATAGGACAAGAGCCGCCTTGCGCTCCTCGGCCGATAGGTAACGGTTGCGCGAGCTCAGGGCCAGCCCGTCGTTTTCACGGACGGTCGGACTCACGACGATCCTGACCGGGAAATTCAGGTCACGCACCAGTTGCCTGATGACCACGGTCTGCTGATAATCCTTTTGTCCGAAGAAGGCGACGTCCGGTCG
>Ga0335084_10000252_pt1 | contig 42287 bp, 27 predicted proteins | sample Lox_Sample_44_FD_206721 | JGI IMG/M metagenome (GOLD analysis project Ga0335084, IMG submission 206721) | Soil microbial communities from Loxahatchee National Wildlife Refuge, Florida, United States - Lox_Sample_4.4 | ecosystem: Environmental > Terrestrial > Soil > Wetlands | place: USA...
AGCATGCACGCCACCATCGCGGTGCGCGCCGCATACCACCATTTGGGATCCACATCGAGTGATGGCGCCAGTTTGTCGAGCCCTGGCTCCAGCGCAAGGAGAGCGACGAACGTGGCAAACGGGATCACGCGCGGCAAGACCGGATTCATGCTGGCAGCAAGCGCTGGCAAGAGCGGGCCAGAGTGACGCCCGAAGATTGCAGGACCGTGACAGGGCAGCGCCCGCAATAGACGCCGCCGCATCGGGTAGGAAGCCGGACCCGAAGTCCGCACACGGCGACCCACTGGCTCCGCCTGTGGAGACTGTCGGCTTCGGGGAGGCGGTCGCTTCTTGTCTCGAGCCGCCGGCTGCAGCTCGCTCGAGCTAGTTCACTTCGCCCCTGCGGGAATCACCTGAGGTTTCGCGAAGGATCGGCTACGGGGCGCGCGGCCTCTGGGCACAGAGAGCGTAAGCGGAATCGATGTCAATCGCCGCTGATGCCGACCGAACCCAATGGACCGGCGATGTGCGAACCCCGCTTCGAAGGACAGATAGTTCGGAGGAGCTGCTGCGGTCTGAGCGCTGATTTAGTCGGGTGTTCGGCGCCCCCCTCTTGCTGGGGGCTCGCACGGGGTACGACCCATCGCGAGGAGCGCTCGAGATCGAGCGCTCTAATCGACGCGGCGACGGCGGAGCCGGAGCACGACGACACCGATCCCCACTGCGAAAAACGCCCAGGTCTGGGGTTCCGGCACTGGCTCCACGTCCGATTGGGCCAGCACTTGAAGCTGGTTGGTGACGTTCGGAAAGAGATATGGAGTGACATCCTGAAGCGTGCCGTTTTCCGCGATAACTGTCAGGCCCAGCGCCGGCCAGATCGTGCCGGCGTCATAGCGAGCCTTGATCACGTCGAATATGTCGGTGCTACCCGCGGCACCCGGGCCGGGGTCGGACCACATGCCGACGAGCACCTGAAACGACGTCGTCTGACCAGAGGAATCTTGAATCGGTCTGAAGTAACGGACCAGGAGATCGCTCATCTGCGGCGTCGCGCCAGGGACCGCGGGATCGGTCATGATCACGATCTGCGTGCGTGCCCGAGTTGTCGCGCTGGCGAACGGATCGTCCACGCTCGTGTCCCATGTCGCGTTCGCCTGGAAACCGGAGAAAGTTGTCGAGGTCATGGTGGGAACGTTGAAGCTGAACACCATTCCCGGTTCTGGCGACGTCTCGGTCGCGGCTTCCGAAGTCGTCAGAATAGCAAATGGAGCAAAGGTGCCGGCTGGGGCGCCCGGGCTGAGGCCGATCAGGCAATCGGAGATGGCAGGCTCCCCCGGAGACGGGGTACAGACTCCACCACGCACGTATCCGGGGACTCCGACAACGGCCTCGGCCGATCCGGCGCCCAAGACCATTAAAGCGATCGCGATCGAGGCGGCTGACGTGATCCGGCAAGAAGCAGTCATGGCTGTTCAGCCTCCTAAGTTACTTTTTAGAGTAAGTTCCGGAGATTCCATTGCGGGAACCGATCACTCATGCAAAGCTCTCCGGCGCCCAGTGCGAGCATGGTCACACACCAGCGTTAACCGGCGATGAACTGCGTCACGTGCAACCGTGAGCTAACTTGACGCCGGGCCCACGGGGAGTGTGACGTGCACGTGATGCGTTCGGCTTATAGTCGCCCCCTGTGCCGCCAGCGGCGTTAGAAGGCGAAGGGCGCCAGCTCTGACCTGTTGACGTGAAAGGACATGTCCGGCAAAGGCTGCTGAAGCAACAGAGCAACAACAGACATGCAGTCGCGAGGCTATAAAGCAGAGAACGAGTTTCTATCGGAGCACCCGTCTGGGCGAGATCGAAATTTGATTCCAGAGTGCTCTCGCCGATGTATCGGACAGGCTCCCACCCGTGGCGCGAATAGTTTCCTGAGCGCTACCGCGCTTTAGCGGTCGGTCCCGTCGCCCCCAGAGCTGCGCAGATCAGCCCGGCGCTCAGACCCAGCGCCAGCCGGCCTCCGCCGTCCATGAAATCGCCCCAGCGAGTCGCCATGGCATATTCATCGGGCGCGAAACACCCATAGATGATATCCCTGAGAGTGCCGGCGAGAACGAACGGGACATCAGCAAAAACAATCAGCCCGCACAAAAGGACCACCGCCAACGCTCGTATCGCCGCCCGCCGCGCCGTCGATGCTGGCCACGCGAATCCGAAGGTCACCACGAGCATCACCGGCTGCCATATGTGCCCAAGCGTGGTTGAAACCGAGAGTCGCGTCCCGGACTCCACTGGCGTCAGCTGGGTTCCCGCGAACACCGCCCCGTGCACGATGGCATCCAACCGCACTGCAGGCTCGCGCCCGCTGCGGACCACATCGACGGTCTGCACGTTGAACTCGGGCAGTAGAGCACTAAGCTCGTGCTTGAAGGCCGGCTTCAGGCGCTCGAAGGCAGGCTCTCCAAAGGACCAAGCAAGCACGACCAGAATCCCATACAGGCCCACGTAACGCGCGCCAACCCAAGCCAGGAGGTGTGGGTGCTCGGCCCTCACGCGTGGCTCCTCGCCTCAAGGGTAACCGAGCGGGAAACCCAGAAAAAGAAGAACGACGCGGCGAGAACGATCAACAGCGTTGGGGCAACGTAGCCGTGCAGCAGTTCGAATAACGACCTGTCGTCTCGAGCCGCATAAAATAGGATCACGATCCGCAGGAGATTTACGACATAGACCAACGCCGCCCCGAGGACGAGTCCGATCGCCCCGCGAGCTATCGACTGTGGGTAGACGAGAAAGGCGGCGATGAGCAGGAACATCGCTTCAGTGCCGTCGCATCCCGGCCGCACCGAGAGCGAGCCCACCGGCCCTACGATGCGGTTCCCCTGCGCGAACGCACCCAGGCGGGGACTGAGCACATCGATCACCGCGGCGGCGGGAGCGACGGTGCCCTGATCGATCACCAGTCGCTCCAGCCATGTCCCTTGGGTCTGTGCCCAGATCAAGTGGAGCACGCCGTACAGGAAAAGGAAGCTGGCTACAAGGATAGTCTGGCGTTTGAGCCGCCGCGATGAATCGAGGCGTGGCATGGTCTCGGCTACGGCAGATTCGGGCAGGTCGGTTGCAATCCGACCGGTATGACGCGACGGGCCAGGATCATGGCCTTCGCGCCAGCAACTGCAGCAACACGCATGGGCCGCCTACGCGAGTCTGCAACATGCAAGTTCTATCCTCCCGTAACTACGTGATCCGAACGAGAACGAATGCGCCCGGCGCCCGGTCTTGCACTCGCAGCCTGTCTGCTGCTTTCCACGAAGGCCGCAATCGCCATCATGGCGGGCGCTGCACCGGATACTCCGGCGGCTCGGGTCGACCCCAATACAACGACCTCCCCCTGGGCGGGCGTCGGAAGTCTCGCAAGCAACGGCAACATCTATAGCGCTGCGGCCATCGGCACACGTTATGTGCTCACCGCCGGTCATGTCGCCAAGGGAGCCAACCCTGCGAGCCTCACCTTTACTCTCAACTTCGGCGGCGACCTCACGCACACCATCGCAGTGGCCGCGATCTTCCCTCACCCCGCCTTCGTCGCCTTCGCCACTCCGAATCTCCAGCACGACATCGCCATCCTTGAGCTGGCGGCCGACATACCCGCTGGTGTGCCGATCTATGCCGTTCACTACGCCCCGGTAACCACCGCTCTGAAGCTGGTGGGCTATGGCAGCAGCGGCCAGGGGAACGTGGGACCGGCGATCGGACCCGACGGGGCAGTGAAACGCGTGGGAGAGAACAATGCAGACTACTTCGAGGCAGACGTCGACGGGTCGGGGCATAACGCCATTTTCGTGTACGACTTCGATGGCTTGGGTGCGCCGAATTTCGTGGGGAACACCGGTCTGGGCAACGCCAACGAGACCTGTGTTGCCAGCGGCGACTCCGGAAGCCCGAGCTTCGTCAACGTCGGAGGGGTCTGGAAGATCGCCGGGGTCAACACCTTCGTCACGACCTTCGCCGGAGGGCCAACCACGGCATCGACGTTCGGGACCGGCGGCGGGGGTAACCTGGTCTGGCCCTACCAAAGCTGGATCCAAAGCATCCTCTCGCGCCCCGGCAACGACACGTTCGCCAACCGCTTCGTGCTGAACGGCGCAAGCGGCGCAACAACCGGCACAAACGCGGGGGCAACCAAGGAATCCGGCGAGCCGGACCACGCCGGGAACGCGGGCGGTGCGTCAGTCTGGTGGAAATGGAGCAGCGTGGTGACAGGCACGTTGACTGTCGACACCACCGGAAGCGGTTTCGACACGCTCCTGGCCGTGTACACCGGTGACGCCGTCAACGGACTCACGCTCGTGGCGATGAATGACAATGCGCCTGGGCTAGGGAACGCAAGTCGCATCAGCTTCTCAGTGCAGCCTGGGACGGAGTACCAGATCGCAGTGGACGGCTACAACGGCGCATCCGGCGCCATCACCCTCACGTGGAGCTTCGCGCCGCCTGGGTTGCCCGCAGGCGCGGACATTCCCGCCCTCCCCGAGTGGGGCGTGGTCGCGCTCGCCACTTTGCTCGCGCTCACAGGCCTTCTGGCCGAATGGCGAAGACCGTGAGTGCGATGCCGCATTGCTCGTCCACCTCGCTGGGGGGAGCCAAAACATGGGCGACGGGCGTATTCGATCCAAGCCTATTTGGCGCCGTTGGCCGGCGCCGCGCTCTGCACCCGAGCCTGAGCGGCCTTGTCCCGCAAATCCTCCAGCAGGTTCTCTACTTCGACCGACTTGAGCCCGGTAAAAGGCTCCGACAACAGAAACTTCTCCCACGCACCCCGGTTCTGCCTATAGCGGTTGATAAGATCCAGCGTAACGCTATAAAGCTGCTGGTTCTTGGTCTCGCAGATCGTGGCGCGTTCCGTCTCCCGTTTCAGTGACGCCTGCAAAGTCGCCGCCTCCTTTAGACTGTCCCGCTGCGACTGCTCCAATGCGGCGTGGCCTTCGGCGACGTTGCGTTGCAGGATTCCGATCTGCTCGCGAGCAGCCTGCGTCGTCTGCTTCAATTTCTCATCCGTCGCCTCAAGCTTCGCCTGAAGGTCAGCTTTCTCCTTCTCCGCTGCCTTTAGCCCGGTGGCACTCTTCTGCAGGCGCCCAACCTGTCCTTTCAGGCTCGCCGCCTCGCCCTCTACAGCCTTAAACTTCTCCTCGGTCTGGGCCTTTTCCTGCTGCAATCGGGCGTTCTCCTGTTGCAGCTTTGCAACCTGCTGCTGGACGCGGCGCAAAGCCTCGCGCTCGCGGCTGGGCTCCTGTCCGAGGGCGTTGAGCGTCAGTCCGCTCGTCACCAGCATCAGCAAGGCACCCGCGGTATGCAACCGACTGTTCGCCCTCGACCGCGCATCCGGTGGCCGGCCAGCCTTCTGCCAGGAACAGTCGAAAGGAAGCAAGTTCGCTGAGATTCGTGCCCGCATCAGAATTTCGCGTTCAAGTCGAGCTGGAACACGTCAATGGCCAGAGGCGGACCGGAAATCTGATCCGCAGACATCCAGCGAGCGCGCAGCCAGGTGTTCACTCCCAGACCATAGCGCAGTCCGAGCGTATAGCCTTGATAGTTGGTCCCGCCTAGGTAGAAGTCTGGGTCGTTGAAGGCGTCGACCACGGCGTCGCGTTCCAGATGCCGATAGATGAAGAATGCCTGCCAGTCGTTCAGCTTCTTAATCTCAGCTTTCCCCACCTGTAGAGAGACCTGCCAACCCATGGTCTGCGGCTCAATGTTGACCCCTGTGCGAGAGAGAATCTCGCCCTGGTTGTATCCGACGTTGCGCACGTAGTCGCCGCCGATCTTAACGAGATAGGGGTCGAAGTGAGCGAGCTCGATGCTTCCGTTCAAGTCCAGAATCTGGTACTCGGGCGCTAGGCCGTAAAGAATGCTCGTGGGATTGCTGATGTAATTGATGTTGAAGACGCTGTTGCCTTTTTGCCGGAACAGAGGTGCGGTCCAGTCGTTGATCTGGCTGCCCGGGCTGGGGTTGGGTACGCCTTCGATATTGCTGAAATAGTAGTAGGCGGCGGCAAAGTTGAGCCGCGTCGCGGGCGCGGGTTTAAAGATGCCGCCCAGTTGCAGCCCGTACATCGCCTTCGTCTTGGGATTCGGCGCGGTCGCAGTGGACTGAGTGTTTTGGATCAGGAAGGCACCCAGCGTCGCGAACCCGGTGGTCGTCCTGCCCAGCTGACGGCGCAGGGTTGCAGCGATACCGTCGAACTCGAGATCATCCCAGTACAACATCTCGGTGCTCACGAAGGGCTTGGGGAACTGCCCCAGCCATCCGACTGCCCACTCGGCAGGGGTATACCTCAGATAGGCGTCGGTGATCTGCACGGCGAACCCGCTGTTGTAATTTGCCCAGTTCTGATTCAGCGACACCGGATTGAGCCCCGTGCCGGTGGTAATGCTGATGCGCGCGAGCAGCGGATCTGAGACCACGCCGTTGATCCCGAAGCGTGCGCGCACCAGGAAACGGTTCTCGTCTTCCGTCGTGTTGGTAAGCTGGCTGCCGGTGATCGCATTGTAGGTGAGCACCGGCGTGTTGCCCGGCGGATAGAGGTTAGCCTGGAACCGGAAGCGCAGATCACCATCGAAGCTGATACGGTCCAGCCATTCGGGCAGCGCACCTGGCTCGCCCCAGCGCTCCGCCTTGGCCTGCGCCAGCACGTCCTCGCGGACCTGGTCGCGGATCTCATTTTTCACGACCTCGGGCACGTAGGGCACGCGCACCACCTTCTTCTCGCCGGGCTGTGCGCCGGCTGCAGCAGCGGGAGCGGGGGTCTCGCCCGCTGGGGTGGCCGCTCCCGTAGCCGCGGCAGGTGCCGGCGGAGCTGTAACCGGAGGCGTTTTGGAACGATCAGCGGGCGCCACCTCGATCGACCGCAGCGGCCCGAGCTCGGCCTGTCGCATGAGCTCTTCGGCCTTTTCGCGTGTGATGATACCCTGCTGCAGGAGCAGTTCAATGAGCGCCGAGGTCGTGGAGCGAAGCCGCGCGAGGTTCCCTTGCAAGATTTCGGTCTCGGAAGGCTGTGTCGGCGTTTGTGGTGCCGGAGGCGGCGCCGTCGGCGCATCCTTCGCGGCAATCTTGGGTACCTGCTGGCTCGGGGCTGGCTTCTTGTCCGTCGCCTTATTTGCCCCGCCGCCGGCCCCCCGCGTGGTTGACGTCGCGTTGCCGTTCTTGGTCTTCGCTTTCTTCTTGGCCTGGTCGGCGGGCTGATCCTTGCTCGGCGCAGGCGTGCCGATAGCCTGGCTATTTTTTTGCTGCGCTGTCTCGGCGGGTGCAGTCGTCGTTGTTTGCCCAAAAGCGTCCGAGGCATGAGGCGCAAGAGCCAATGAGGCGACTAGCGCCAAGTACCATCGACTCGGCGCAGGCAGCGGAAAGATTGCTGCAGAATATTTCCCTTGGCTCATCCTTCTAGGCCGAATGGAAGGCGTTATTGCTGGCTGCGCCAGCCGTTCTAAGGTTTTCTTCTAGCCCGTCTCTCCCGCACTGACTCGCCCTGCGGCCCGAGAGTGTCTACCGGCTATGACCATGCAAGCCAGCGCACCAAAACCCTCACGTCACCCAGATGCACGCGCAGTGATTCGCAGCTTGACCGGCTGCGGCATGTCCGCCGGAGGGTTCTCCTTGAGTCGCGGCATCTCGTCCAGGGCCACTTTCAGGCTGCGGTCGATCTCGGGGTCGCCAGTGGATCCCACGAGCTCATAGCGTTCGATCCGGCCGTCGGTGCTGAACCAAATGCGAATGACGACTCGGTAACCCAGCTTGCGCAGGGTGTCGTTCTTCTGCAGGTGCTCCGCCAGCTCCGTCTCCACCCTGCCGGCGAACCAGCTGAACCGGGCGCGGTCGTTCCCGCCACCACCGATCGTGGTGATGTCCTGGCCGCCCTTCTTGGCGACCAACCCGAAGGAGTCACCGCTGCCACCGCCCTCGGCGTCGAGGCCGAGCTGCTCGCCGGGCGGAGGCGCAGCTTCAGCCTGCTGCGGCGGTTCCGGCTCGGGCGCCTTGACTTCTTCTTTCACCTCCGGCTCGGGTGGCTTTACTTGAGGAGGGGGTGGGGGTGGCGGTGGAGGAGGCGGCGCCAAGAGGGCGATCTGCACGACACGCCTTTTCGCCGGCTTGGAATCGCCAAGCAGAGCGTAGGCGCCCCACACCACGACTCCGACGAAGACGGTGAGCGCGAGGGCCGCACCCGCTTTCACCAGCAGCGAATTGCCGCGGCCCTTTCTAGGCGTCACGCCGCGCATGCCGCTGTCGCCCCACGGGTCGTCAGTCATTTCACCACCCTCTGAGTGACCAAGCCGAGATGAGTAATGTCCAGGCGTCCGAGCAAATCGAGCACGTCGACTACCTTGCCGTACTGCACGCCGGCATCGCCCTTTACGATGACAGGCAGCTCGGGGTCTGCGGCCTTGAGTCCCCGCAGGCGTCCTTCCAGCTCCTCCATCGAGACCGGATAGGCGTCGAGAAACATCTGCCCATCGCTTCGGATCGTGATCGCTTTCGTCTTGGGCTTGGCCAGGCTCGGCGCATCGCTCGCCTTCGGAAGCTCCACCTTGATGCCCTGCACCGAAGCGGTCGTCATGATGATGAAGATCACCAGCAGCACGTACGCCAGGTCCAGCATGGGTGTGACGTTGATATCGTCGTAAGGCTTGTTTTCGGTCTGGACCTGCATGGTCGTGATTCGTGGTGGCCCATGGTTCTCGGTTCGTGGCTCGCGCTTCGTGACTCGTGATCCCCCTGGCGGATTCGAACCCGCAAATCACGAGTCACGAAGCACGCCTTTTAAGGTGCGTACTTCTCCGCCAGCCGCGTCACCAGCTCGTCTGCGAACACCGTCATATCATTGGAAAGATTCTTGATCCGCGAGGCGAGATAGTTGTATCCGAACAGCGCAGGGATGGCGACGCCGAGCCCGGCTACCGTCGCTACCAGCGCCGCGGCAATGCCCGGCGCAATGGCATTCACGTTCACGTCTCCGACCGCAGCGATGGCGGCGAAGGTGATCATCACGCCTACCACCGTGCCTAACAGCCCGAGGAACGGCCCACCGGAGATCGCGATGGTCAGCAGCACCATCTGGCTGTTCAAGCGCGCCGATTCGCGCACCATCCCCGCATCGAGGCTCGCCTTGATGGCACCCAGCGCCTGCGGCGATAGGGTCTTTGCCTGGCCCTGCTGCTCGTACAAATCGAAGCGATGCTTGAGCTCACGCAAACCGACTTGGTACAGCCAGAACAGTGACGATCGGTTCAGCTCCTTCGGCGTCGATGCGACATACTTCGGGTCGATAAGCGCACCGGGGTCGGTCTGAAAGCGCTCCAGGAAGATTCGGTTGGCACGAGCTGTACGGGAGACGAAGACGCCTTTGCCAACCATGACGACGAAGCTAATCACCATCATGATCAGCAGGAGCGCGATCACAGCCCAGCCGTCGACCGTGACCGCGCCGATGAGAATCTTGAAGTAGGAGCGCCCACCTGCTGCCGACTGCTCTTCTTCGCCGAAGGATACGAGGCGCGGCTCGGCGCTCTGAGCTGCCCAGGCGGCCTTGATCCAGTCCGCACTGCGCGCAATGGCGCCAAGCTCCACTTCGTCGATCGCGCCCTGCAAGCCTCGGCCGATCACGATATCGCCGCCCTGATCGACCAGAGCGACCGAAGCCTCACCTGCGAGTTTGCCGTCCACGTATAAGTCCAGCTTGCCGTTGCCCGCGGTCACCGCCAGGTGATGCCAGACGTTCGGCGCAAGCTCAACCGTGCCTTGCAGACTCACAGCGCCGACAGTGGCGACCGGTCGCATGCCTTTCACGCTAACCGTGATCGCATTGCCGCCATCCTGCTGTGAAAAGAGCATGGCTGTCGCCTGCGCTGCCTCCAGCCGCAGCCAGGCAGAGAACGTGAACCCGGTCTGCGGGCTGATACGTAGAGTCGGGGCGGCCGTGATGCGAAGCTCGCTGGTCCCGCTGAAGGCCGCAGCCCCGTCGATCGGGCCCTGCGGGTTTGCGCTAGCGGTGAACGCGGCGACGGGCTGCGCATAGGAGGAGTAATCGAGCGGGGCGCCAGGCGCCTGATTGAAGTGCAGATCGAGCCGCTGCGCTGCGTCGTAGCGCTGCGCCGGATCGTCCTCGCGCAGCGCCTTCTTGTTCCCGAAGTAGAGCCAGATGTGCTCGCTCGCAGAGGCCGCCGCAAGGCGGGGGACGCGAATCCAGACCAGCGCCAGCTCGTTAACCGGATCCCACTGCTCGATGTGATAGTGCAGCGGAGTCTTGTCATCCTCTGCCACGAAACGCAAGTCGGAGCCGTCCTCCTTCGCGTCCAGAAAGCTAAAATTGCCTGTGTGCAGACGAACCAGCACAGGCAACTCCGCGACTGCTTCGGTGATTGCCGCCCCTGACGCTGAGGTGTTCAGGACGATCTTCTTGCGATAGGGCCAGTCCTCGTTCCACCACGCGTGCGCGAGTGCGGGCAGGAGCAAAGACAGGAATAGGGCTGCTGCTGCCCTGCGGCTCTGATGTCCCATCGCCTGTGGTCTCGGCTTGCCACCTCCGAAGGGGCTAATTGTGGCCACCCAGCATTGCAGAGACGTTACTGCGGTTTGCGCCGCTCGGCATCGTCCTCGCCGATGCCGATCACCTCCACAGTAACGAACGACGGGGTCCATGCGCTCCCCGGATTCGATGCTTGCGGCTTGCTGTCCTCGGTCATCGCCTTCTCGACGCTCCTTGTCGCCTGCGCCGCAGTGTCGCCAATGGCTGCCGAGACGTTCACGCCGCCGGTCACCCCGATGGGCACGCCAGCGGAGACGCCGCCGACCTGGATGTTGTCGGCACCGACGACACGAATGGCGGCGATGGTGACATTCCCGGCCGAGCGTATGCCCGCGTCCCCGGCGTTGACCTCTCCTTTCGGCGCGATCAAGTCGACGTCGCCCGGCTTGATCCCTGGCTTACCGAGCAGCACGCCGATTCCGCTTCCCTGAATGGACTGGGTGATGTCAAGCGTGACACGGCCGTCGCTATCGATCTTGAGCTGCGGAGGTGGAGTCGCGCTTGCCGTCTTCGCTCCTTTGCCCGCGTCGATGCTGCCGTCGGACGACCAGATGAGGATGTCCCCTCCTCCGAGCGTGAACACGCGCGATTGATTGACTTGGAAGTCGCCGCGCGAGAACGACTGGATATTTCCTCCACCCAGGGTGAGCACACCGAGCTGGGAAGGTTGTTTTTTGAACCTACCGGCGTTTGCCAGCCCTGCGTTGACCGATCCGCCAGGTGCGAGGATGTCGATGTCGCCACCCTGCTCCGTCTTGAGCTGACTGAAGAACAGGTTGATGTCGCCCCCATAGGCTATCTTGCCGGTCGCATCCTCCGAGGGGAAAAGCCACTCGATCGCCTGGTAGCCGCGGTCGTAGTTGCGCGAACTCACCGCGCTTCTGCCCGTCTCCCTCAGCTCCCTGTAAAAGAGAGCGAGCGCGGCGCGGGCCTGCGCTTCGGAGGCGAGCGAGCCGAAGTCGCTTTCCAGCGCCTGGCGCTTCTGCTCGATCAACGCCTGGCGGCTGGACTCGTCGAGAGATGGCGGCAGTTCGCGCTCGAACTCGGCTAGTTGAGCATTGACGTATAGCGCCTGGTAATTAGGTTGCCGGATCGAGCCGTTCGGGTTGGTGCCCAACCCCGCTCCGACCACCATCGAGGCCCCGACGGCGGGAAGATAGGGATTATCGAGCGCTCCGCGCGTCACGATCCCGCGCGATGCTCCCAGGTCGACATCGCGACCAGCCGTCACCACCAGCGTTCCTGGTCCGCCAAGCTCGATATCGAAGTTGTTGGCCTGAGGGATGCCGCTCGGGGAGCGAGTCGTGCTGAACGAAATGTCGCGCCCTGCGCTGAGGACCGAGACGCTGTCATCGCGCACGTTCTGACCGACGAAGTTGATGTCACGAATGTCCCTGCCGGCCTGCAACCACGCGAGCTTCGGGAAGGTGAGCACGCTCGCGCTCAGACCTGGCACCGGAGCGATGTCCCCGCTGCCGGCGGTGATCCTGATCGGCTCTAGGTCATCCGAGTGCAAGGGTGGCGCCGAATGGCGAATTATGGATGCATCGGCGCGGCCCGCCCCGTCCAGCTGCGTTTCCGAGAACGCCGGGGCCGGGTTGATGATCTGCGGAATGCGCGCGAAGTCGTTGTCCAGCATGGTGATGTTTCCCGCGAGCGCGACCGAGCCCGCCGCCAGCATCGTCAGGTTGCCGGTTTTCCCCGGAAACAGGCTGAATGAGGAGAGGATATCGACATCCCCCTGCGGCGCTTCGACACGCAACGTCGGGGGATAGATCGTGATGGCGTCGGTATTCCCGTTACCACCTGGTCCGAAAATCTGCGGCGTAGCGGAAGTCAAGCGGCCGCCCGCGTTGTTCCCAAGCGCTACGTTTCCGGCATACGACGACAGGGTGACCACGGCGCCTGGGCTATAGGAGAAGAACTGGCTCAGTTGGTTCAGCGCCCGTGAAGGGTCGGTAGGAGGCTGTGTGACGCCCGTCGGGTTGAAGACCGTCTCGAGCTGCAGATCGCCGCCGGATGCAACCTTCACCGCTCCGTCGGTTAGCGCCAGCGTCATCCATGGCACCTGCCCGCCTGCGGCATCTGTGGGGGCAAGAATCGACCCTTTCGCCGAAATCTCGCCCGAGCCTCCAGCAACATAGAACACACCCCCGCGGATGTCCCGGCCGGCTCTAAGGTCGAGGTCCCCGCCGCCTTGCACGACGAGGGCGGAGAGCTGCGCAGGCGCTGTCCGATCGCCACCCAGCCGTCCGTTCGTCGGGAGCACTACCTCCAGCTGGTTCACGTCGCGCCCGGCAGTCACCGACACGTCGCCTCCGCCTAGGGTCCCGACGTTCTGTGCAAAGGTGTTGAAGCGCGGCCACCATGTCGTCTGCGGGTTGACGTAGCTGTAGTCGATGATGCTCTTGGCTCCGGCGGTGCGCCGATAGAGCCAGTCGTTGACGAGCTGCCCGCTGCGCGCGCCGACGATGTCGCGCTGGGCCCGCAGCTCGATGGGGCCTCCGTTCACCGGGTATACTGGGACGACCGACACTGAATTCTCGAACTCCACGTCGCGGAACAGCCGGGCGTCGAAACCCGGAACGGCTGGTCCGGGCTCGCCCGCCGTGTAGATGGATACCGCACCGCTTGCAAGGCGGATATCGCGTCCGGCGCTGACCTGAATGAACCCGGTTCCAGTGCGGACCAGTGCACCCACGAGCGCGTCGCCGGCACCGGCGCGCTCGAGGTCGTCCGCTGCGCGCAGCGAATCGGGTGCGGCCCCCGCCAGATCGCTCCCTGCGACCAGACGATAGGACCACGACGCGCCAGCCTGCAGGTTAAATGCGGCCGCCAAGTGGGGATCATCTACGGTGGGGATGGATAAAAACCCGTCGCTCAGCGCCGCGTCCAGCTTTAGGTTGCCCGCTGCCCGCAGGGTGAGGACTCCAGGTTCTACGCCCGGGCGAAGTAAGTACAGGTTCCAGTCGCTGCCGCTCAGCAGGGTCAGATCCCCCGAGCTCCGTATTTCGACTCCGGGCCGGATATGAAACAGCGGATCGTCGGACTTGCCGAGGCGAGCCTTGATCGCGACCGCTGAGTCCATAAAGGCACTCGCGTCGGCGGCGATGGTATCGATCGTTAGGGTGCCGGGGCCGGGCTGGGAACCGACGGCTGAAATCCCATCGTAGACACGCACCGCCTCGACCACTATTTCCCGCGCTCCCTTGATCGTCGCAGGAAGTTCGGAAATCCGCACATCCGCTCCGGAGATCGGTGCCCGGAATAACACTTGGCCACCGTGCCCGGCGCTGCCGCCGCTTAGGTCGAACTGCGCGGCCGAATCGACCGTGACGGTTCCCGACGCCGACCCCATCTGAACGACACCGCCGTCGCTCTGGCTATCCAGCGCCGCTGCCTTCACGCTCGCGGAAGGCGCGAGTACGAGATCGCCACCGGCCCAAGCGTTGATCCGGCCGCCCTTCGCCCCCGAGGCATCCAGCTTGCCATCGATCCGCACCGCACCCGCGTCGCTGATGAGCGTGATGCTCCGCGCCGTGAGCACGTCTGCGCTGCCCACAACGAGATCTCCGGTACGGGTACGGAAACTCCGGTCCGCTCCGAATGCTCCGACGAGACCAGTGTTCAGCGCGGAAAAGTCGTCGAACCTGGAGACATCCACGGCGATGGAGCCACTCTGGTAGTTCGGGTTGGCTGATCCGTTCAGACTGCCCGCCGACACTAGATTGCCTCGAGGGGCATCGATCTCGATGCGTCCGGCGTCACCGCCGGTCTTGCCGCCGGAAACTTCGATACGCGCACCGGATGCAATGCGCACGTCGCCGGCCGCGGACGCGAGCGTAACCTCGCCTCCTGGAACATAGACCACCTGGTCTGCAATCGCCTTTGCGTATCCGCTGGCATCGATTGCAGCCGTCGCATCGAGTTCCAGATGGTCGTCCGGCGCACTCCCCGTCGCAGCCAGCTTTAGGCGCCCGCCGGGCAGATCGAGGCTGCCGCCGATACTCAGTCGGCGTGCCGAAATCGCGAGCGAGCTGTCCGGCGCGCTGGCCTGGGTTGAGACGGCGCTTCCTGTGTTGAATCTGGTCACGGTCAACGCGCTGTCCGGCACTAGAAACTGCTGGTTCGTGCGGGCATCGGCCGCGATTCGCCCTGCGCTGATCAAGGTGTCCGCGGCAACCGTGACCGACCCCTGCCCGCTGAATACGAGCTCGTTCGAGGCGGACAGCTGGACTGCCGAGAAACCCTGAATGCTCTTTCCACCGGCACCCAGTTCGATGACATCGGAATCGAACTGCAACTGCCCCTGTGCGGGCTGTGTTGCCGTGGCAAGCTGCGCACCGGTGTTGATCAGCTCGATTCGGCGTGCACGGACGGTCGCCGTCTGCCCCCCGTTTAGGTGCCCCACGAGGTTTGATCCATCGAAGGTCAAGGTTTGAAGCGCGAACTCACCGCCGGGCAACACCTCTCCCAAGGCTGGGCCTGCGTAGAAATCGACGCTGCTGTAACTGTGCAGGCGCAGCGTCTTCGCAGTTTGAACCTGCTGTAGCAGTTGCGATGTGAGCAAGAGCCCGTCGACTGAGGCTCCCGGATCGCCGAGGCTGACACGACTCGAAGCGAGGCTCACCTCGCTCGCGGACAGCGTGGCGGAGGGAGATATCCGGGTGTCCGCCGTAGCATCGCTCAGAATCGATGACCCGACCAGCGCGGCTCCGTCCATCAACGTCACGGTACCCCCGGATGCCGTGCCTGGACCCCCTTGTCGCACAACCTGTCCCAGCGCGCCAGATGACACGCGCAGCACCAATCCCGCCGACGCGATTCCGCTCGCGTCCGCCGGGATCACGATGGAACCAGGCGCCTGCGTCGATGAAGCACGGGCCTCGATGCGCGTGCCGGGGCCCACATCGATGCGGTCGTTGGAAACCACCATGAGGTCCGGCACGGCCAGGGCGACGGGCGCGCTGGTGCCCAGTTTCACTTGACTGGCTCCAACCGTAACCGTCTGCGTGCCGCCCGAGATGGCGCGCGCGCCACCCAACAGGATGCTTTCCGCGCCGAGCTGGTTGAGCGAAGCGGCGTCGATGTTGACGAAACCGTCCTCAGCTGCGCCCGTCGCCACAACCGCCAAGCGCGGCGCGGAGACGTCGACCTGTGCGCCCAGGGATTTGGGGTCGTGGGTGGCACGCAGCGTGCCCTGGAGCACAAGCGCCTCGGAGGGCGTCAGCGCGAGCCGCCCGGCGTCGGCGGGGCTCAGTCCTGGCTGGGCCCCGGCAAAGAATCCGGACGCGGTTGTCCGCATGAACTCGGACTGCGCGAGAGCCGACGTTCCCGGGCGAACGTTGTATCCCGCGCTGCGCGATTCCTGCTCCCACTGACCGTCCAACGACGGCGCGGCCATGCGCCCCGAGACGGTAATCGATCCGTCCAGCTGGCGAGTCGCCTGGTTGCCGGGGAAGTCCTGTGTGCCGGGGACCCGGGTCACGAGATAAGCGCCAGGCAGCAGCGCATACCGGGCGGGCAGCAAAGCATAGTAACCGGCGGCCACTCCCGCCCCGCCCGAGAGGTAGACGGTATCGCCCATCGCGACCGATGGCGCTGCACCAGCGCGAAACTCTTGCTGGTCGTAGGCTGAAAACAGGGGATTGATTTGCGGCAGAATCGCAAACGTGTTCGCCGCATTCGCAGGATCGAGCACGTCGCGCGAGCCCCCGGGTCCCGGCACAAACTCGTACGCAAGCCAATCACCGCCACCCGAGAGATCGATCACGGAACCCTTCTGAACTTCGACGCTCGGCGCGCTGAGCGAGACGCTCTTCTGTGGCGGCGCGTTGAGGAGTTTTGTGCTCGACGGATCCAAGGCGTAGGTATAGTCCCGGCCGCTGAATTCGGTGCGGCCAACCAGGACTACTTGTCCTTCACCCGATACGGAGGTCAGGCTGTTTGCGCCGAGCGCAACGCTCTGCTCGCCCTGCAGAACGATCTGCCCGAACGGCGCCTTCAGCACGCCCTCCTGTACGATGCGAGGCGCGCGGATCGTGATCGTTCCTGCAGCCGACAAGACCGGGCCGTCGGGTATCCCGACCCGACCGATGCTGATGGCCGTATCCGGTGAGTTCACCACCGTGAGTGTGAAGTCGCTGAACGTGGTGGGATAGACCTGTGCGGCTTCCAGTCTGAGGTCACCCGCGATCCTGACGGCGCCGACCAGACTGGGTGTCGCGGAAAGGGGGTCGAAGTATCCTTTAAGGCGGATGTCACCGTCGCTGTGAATGGTCGCTGAGGCGACGCCTTGCATTCCGACCGCGCCCTCAAAGTCCACGAGGCGCGCCGTAACCCGGAATTGGCCGGTGCCGGGCGCCGCATCGACCGGGGCGAAGCCCGATGTGTTTCCCAGCGAAACATAGGCGCTGGCGAGCTGGGCGTGTGTCCGGTCCCCTACGCGCAAGCCGGGCGCGTCGATCGCCAGGTTGCGTCGTACGCTCAACGCGGAGTCTCCTACCCATTCCACGACGCCAGGACTTGTCAGGCTCACCTGATCGAAGCCGCCCTGCTCTACCGCGGACGCAGAGACGAACGCGCGATGGCTCAGAGTCGAGCTCTCCGGCGTGAACGCTTGCGGATCCACCACGTCGCCCGGCTTGAGATCAGCGGGAACAAAATTACCGTCGTGCTGGATGACGATGCGCTTTTCGCCGCCGGGGAACCCTGAGAACGGCACCTGTCGCAGCAGAGACATCGAGAGCTTGCCTGCGAAAGATGACGATCCCGCCGCCTGCCCGAGCAAAGTGCCGTCGAACAGCACCCCTTCCTGCGCGCGGATGGAGATGCTGCCTGCGCTTCCGTCGACACGCGCTCGCGTGTAGCCCACGGCCGCGCCGAGCGGAACAGAGATGTCGAGATCCCCGCCCGCACCAGACACGTCCACTTTCGCGCCCCGTTCCGCGATGACGTAGCCGCGCCCCGCGCTAATCGTTATCTGGCCCGCGTCGAGAACGTTGCCGAGTCGCAATCCGAGCACATTCGGCGAAAGCCGCACCGACCCGGCCGCCGAAATGACGCTCTCGCCCCCGAGCCAGATGGACTGTCCCGGGAGGAAATCATCTTCCTGGATCGGTTCCGGCGTGCTCAAACTCACCCGGCCGGCCGGCGCGACCAAAGCGCCCAGCACGGTCAGTTGCTTTCCTGCAGTGAGCGCGATCCCGCCCTGCGGATCAACCTCTATCGCCGCGCCCCGCGCGACGGTCAGGGTTCCGAACACCCTGCCGTCGGCGGAGAGCACTATGCTACCGGGTGCCCGTAGGCTGGGATCGAGCAGTACCGCGTCGCTGAACGAAAGGACGTCGCTCCCGGTGGCCATGGTGGAAGCCGATGCTCTCGCCACCAGCTGCTTGATCACGGGATGTACTTGTGTTCCCTCCGACACAGTGAGCGCATCTCGACCGTTGATCGTGTAGCTCGCGAAGCCTCCCGACTGGAAAAAATCCGCCGCGAGCATCAGCTCTTCCCTCGGCGCGTTCACCGCCCGACCAACGGTGACCCGGGAGGTGTCGATCGTCAACGAACCGCCGCGTCCCAGCGCATATCCGAGCAGCGTTGCTCCCAGGTCCAGACGCGAGCGCTGCGGGTCGATCGGGCCGACGCCCAAGCGTCCGGTGCGGAGCGTGATCGCACCGGCGTTGCCGGCGCGCAGTGCGCCGCTAGGCTGAATCCATCCGCCACCGGTAACGTCGAGTCTGCTTCCCGCCGCCAGGGTGACGTCGCCGACCGACGCGATCGTGATCGAGCCCGCGTCCGGGAGAACAGGATCGGTCCGCGTTTGCGCGCCTGGCGCAGGACCATCGTTCACCCAGAGGCCGCGTGCCGAGATCCTGTGCGACGCCGCGACGAGGACGCCGTAGTCTGCCGGATCGCTCGGCGCCTGAGCGGTAGCGACAGAGCGCAGCGTGATGTCACCCGCCGGAACGGAAATGTCTGCACGGACGTCCACTTTCTGGCCGACCAAGGTCAGCGCGCTGCGTCCTACGCCAGTCGTGCCGTCCGCCGCGACCGTCTTGTAGCTGCCTGTCGCCAGGTCCAGCCGGCTGTCGACGACAATCGAACCGTTGCTATAGACCGCGACGCGATTGAAACCATCCGCCCCCATCACGCCGGTGCCCAGCTGGGTGGTGGTTCGGTAGCCTTGCGGAAGCTCGTCTCCAAACGCAAAGCCCGCCGGCAGTGCTTGCGGTGCCGCGGTGATCAGCACGTCCGGCGTCTTGAAGTCGCCGCCCTGAGAGGCGGCGAACACGCTTTCATCACCGATCACCAGGCGCCCGCCGAGGGGGATCTTGCCAAAGTCGCGCTGGAGCGGGCCGGCCGTCTGGTGGCCCGCGAGCGAGCCGTCCAGCACGAGGCTGGGTGCCACGACGCGGATGATGCCAGCATTCTTACCTTCCACGTAGCCCGAAGCGTAGTCGGGAACGGAAGGCGCCACGAACTGCTCCGTAATGCCCCACTTGGTGTGGACAACCTGGTAGGAGTTTGCCAACCCCACATAAACCCGGTCAGGTGAGGCCTGGCTGATATCGACGACGTGCCCATCTGCCGTAACGAGCTTGGTGGTCTGGACGTAACCAGGCTGGTACGCGATCGACCCGCCGGATACATCTATAGCGGAACCCTGGCGCAGGACGATATCGCCTTCCGACTGGATCGTAACCGAGCCCCCGGCCGTGCTCCGTTCGCCCACGCCCCGACCGATCTGGTTGACGTAGCCCGAGATGTCTGCCAGAGGCGTCCCCTTTCGGACATCCACGGACACCGTCTTGCCGCGCAGGGGGCCGTTGCGCTGGAGGGGCGCATCGGCAAGTTCGCTGCCGCGCAGCTGGACCTGCACGATATTGCGTCCAGCCGAAACCGGAACGTCCGTCAGCCCGGCTACATCGATACGGCTGCCCTGCTCTGCGTACATGCGCACGTCGGGAGCCAGCGTGCCGCCTTGCGCGTTGAACTCCAGACCTCTTTGCGCGGAGATGGATACGTTACCGGCGGGCGCCACAATCTGGCTGTCCTTCCGCAGATAGATCGACCTGCCGGCCAGCTCAACGCTCGACGCGTTGAACGATTGTTGGTCAGTGATGGTCGTGGGATCGGCCACCTGGGGCGTCACCTCTGTTCTGCTGCCTTCACCCAGCACGAGGGCGCCGTAGTTGGTGGCCGCGGGAAGCTGCACACCGGAGCCCTCCTGCGCAACCACGGAGTCGCGTGCAAGCAGGCGGATCGATCCATTCAAGTTGACCGACGTGGTGGCGGAAATACGGCCGGACTGATTGACCGACAAGCCTACCAACGTGGTATTGCCGCGCTCGGTGATGATCTGGCCGACGCTCTTGTTTTCGACCGACCCGCCGTTGTCGACCTCTACCAGGAGACCGCGCAGAGCCGGATCGCGGCTGGCGGCAAGATAGACCTTACCGCCAGCCGCCAGGACCACCTGTCCGTCTGGAGCGCGTATCAGACCAGAGTTGGAGACGACGGGCGCGAGAAGCATGATGCGCCCCCCTGCGGCCGCTTCGAGTGTCGCCCCGGCGTCTACTACCACCATTCCACTGGGCAGGCCATTGGGAAATGCGGAAAAAGCCGCGACCTCTCCTGGGCGCGGATTGCTGAGCACGCCGTTTTGAAACAGTGTGTCCGGCACATCGAGACTGGAAGCCACCAGCGATCCCACGTTGACTTGGGCACCCTTTCCGAAGATGACGCCGTTCTGGTTGATCAGGTAGATTTGCCCCTTGGCGCTGATTGCCCCCTGGATCAAACTGGGGTTCGCGTCGTAGATCCGGTTCAGCGCGGACCAATCGGCCGACTGCTGCTCGAAGTGCAGCTTCTCGCCGGGAGCGAGGTTGAGCCTCTGCCAGTTCAGGATCGCTTTGGACTGACTCTGGTCGATCCACATGGAGGTAGCGTTGGTCTTGCTCGGATCACGATTGACGGTAGCGTTGCTCCAGGCACGAGAGGGGTCCGGGATCAGCCCCGCCGGTGGCTGAGCGAACGCGCCGTCAACGGCGTGGAGCAGCGCGACGGCGGCTACAAGCATGACGCTGGCGAAAGCGAACGCCCGTGCGCTCGGCCGTCGATTGGAGCTGGGTGCGCGCCGATGTGAACGGGCGGCCTCTGAGGCGGCAACCCATTTGCCGATGCGCCTGCTGAAGATCAACCGGTACCGTCGAGCGTTCACTTGCCCTGAAACCTCCCTTGGATGCTCTATGCGACCCTAGTCTGCCTGAGCGCCATTACGATACTAATTCAGGCTAGGCGCACGATATTGTGGATGTAACCGTGTGACAGAAACATGTCAGAAGCCGTAGGCCAAACGGAACAGGATGCGGGGGTTCCACGCCTTGGTGTCGACGCTGTTCTCCGTCGGGAAGGCCACATCCAAATCTCCATCCAAGTGGCGGAAAGCCGAGAAGTGCAGCCCCAGGCCTAGGCTGGCCTGCGTGAAGTGATCGGTTTGGCCCGGTAGAGCGTCGATGAGCGTGGTATCACCCGCGTCGACGAATGCGAAGAGCGTGAGCCCCTGTATGTCGGACAGGCTTGGCGGCAGCGACAGAGCGCGCGCGATCTGGATGCTGCCGAACAACCCATTGTCGCCCAGCGATTCACATTCGAGGTAGCCGCGCACGCTATACACTCCGCCCAGACAGAATTGCTCGCTGCTGACGAGAGGCTGATTGGAGAGCTGCCCCTCGAGACGCGTGAGGAGCTGGAACCCTCTGCCCAGGAGCAGCTGGGTTTTCCAGCCAGCTCTGAGATAGACGTAGCTCGCCTTGGCGTTGAACCGCTTCTGCTCGAACTCCTCGTCGGAGTTGCCGAACAACCCCCGAGGGGCCATGTTCAGGGTGAACTGCGCCTCCGTCGAGGTGGTCTTATTCTGCCAATTCGCGCGGTACTGAGCCATCAGCGGTACGTAGGTGATCGGCGTCTCGATCATGCCGGTCCCCTGCAGCACGGACTCGTCCAGATTCTTGTAGTCGATACCCAGCGTGACCGACTGGAACAACCCTTCCCGGGCCGGGAGCGGAAACACCGCGCGTGCCCCCGCGATGGTGCCCGTGCCCACGACGTTGACGCCTCCGACCGCAGCGACCTGACTATTCGAATGCAGCGCGTAAAGCGCGAGCACGTTGCTGTCCCACATCGGCAGGAGGTACGACCCGGAAACAACGCTGAGGTCCTGTGGCTCCTGCGGTGCGGTCTGGTAGAACAGCGAGACGCTGTGCTCCTTCTGCCACAGGTTGTCGTAGCGAACGCTTCCCTGTAGCCGCAGCGGCGGGGTGTTCGGGCTCTGATTGTTGTTCAGCTCGAGGTCAGCATGCCACGGCGCCTTGTCGTCGACCTTCAGCTCGATGTCCACGGTGCCGGGTGCTGTTCCTGCGCGCAACACTGGCGTCACCTGGCGATTGGCGTTCTTGTTAAGCTGTGCCACCTGCTGCTGGACTTCGGTGAAATTTGGCACTTGCCCCGGACTCAGCTCGGGGACCTGGGCACGGATCGCACCGCGCGAGTAGTACCGGTTGCCCGTCACCGCTAGCTTGGACACGCGCCCCTCCGTCACCCGCAGGACGACCACTCCCGCGTCCACTTGCTGCTCGGGGATATCCACGAACACTGTCAAGAACCCGTGCTCGCGGTATACCTTCTCTAGGGCCGTTCGAGCCGACTCGACGTCTTTTATGGTTTTCGCGTAGCCGAGGTAGGGATAGACGGCCTTTTCGATCTGGAGATTGGTGAGGACGCTGTTGCCCTCGACTTCATACTCGAGAACGTCGAAGGTCTGCTCGACGGGCCGTGCGTTCGACGACTCGGGCGGGGACTGGCCGACGGCTCCGCTCTCCACGCCGCAGGCAAGTGGCGAACACCCGAGGAAAAGCGCGGCTAAGAGCGCCACGCGTGCAATGGCCGAGCTCGATGCTGGCTCGCGGCCCAGCGGCGTCACGCCCACGGCCCCCGAGTGCCTACCATTGCTGAACCCTCATCACTGCACGCTCGCACCTCTTCGCGCACGGTCCCGCGCTATCTCCGCGCATTGGAAAAAAACGGCCCCTGACACCAGGGGCCGCTGATACCAACAGCTTTCAATACGCGCTTGCCAGAGGCAGTTCAAGCTCAGAACTTGAAGATCGGCGGCCGGCAGGAGTTGCCGTTGCGCGACCATTTCGACACGATGTTCACACCCGGGTTTGGAGTTGGGTTGCCCGCGATTCCGGGAATGGCTAGCACGGACTGCTTGCGGTTGTCGGGCGTCAGCGTGGTTAGGACTGCGTTCGACTCGGCCTGCTTGATGAAGTTGTCGAAGAAGGTGATGACCTGTCCCGGCAACGCTGGCGCGGGATTGATGCCTTCTCCCGCAAACCCCGGATCAGCCGCGCCCAGCCGCTGATTGTTGTACTGGTAGGTGTTCTCGAACACTGCCGTGTACTCGCCCTTCTGGGCCGCGAGCTGGGTGTTGCCGTTGCTGCTCACACCTGTCGGCCATCCCGCCGCCGGCTCCCCGTTGAGCAAACGGAAGGTTGCCACGGCCGCCGCATCCCCGAGGTGCGCATCGGTGGCGGTGGTGTTCTGGTTCTCGATCGAGAGCCACCCCAGCGCCTTGTACGGACCGCCGACCGAGAACTGCACCCTGTACCATTTGTCGTCCAGGAACTGGAAATCGAAGTCCGAACCTGCCTGCGCACGGAACAGGCAGTTGCGTACCCCACCGGTGGCAGGATTGTCGACGTAAGTCGGTCCCACGCTCGGGTCGATCAGGATCGGATCGGTCTGAGCGCCGGTGCCAAAGTGCAGATCGGGATACTGAGCATTGAACCCGGCGCTATTGACCATAGCCTTCGGCGCGACGACCGCCGAGTTGGCGATGTTGCCCTGTGCGCACGGCCAGACCTCGAAGAACTGGTTGGACGTAGCCTGCGTGCCCGACCCCGCATCGCGCCTGCACGCGACGATGTTGCCGGTCAGGGCGCCGTCCACTTGCGACCAGTCGGTGTACGCGCCGCTCAGAATGGACGCGATCGCCGCGTTGGTGAACTTGACCGAGCCCCCGATGTTTGTCGTCGCGGCCACGCCGAAAATGACCTGCGTGCCCTGCCGGATAGTCAACCGAGCCAACCCCGTTGGCCCCAGCTGCGTCACCGGCGGATTACAGGTCGGACAGGTGTTATACGGGTTCTTGAATAGCTGCGGCTCGACGTCGGAAACGCCGAAGTCGGGCACGCGGGAGGGAACGGCGTTCTCGTCGCATTCGAAGCTGTGGTCCGTATTCGTCACAGCGACGCACACGGTGCCGGTGCTCGCAAAATCCATGATCTCCAGCAGCTGATTCTTGGCGACGGGGCTGACGCCGAAAATGGAACCCCCTTTGCTGCGATTCACGAGCCGCACCGCAGTGCCTGCTGCGATGGGGGCGCTGCCCGTCAAGGTGGAGGCGAGGGCAACGGAAGTCGTGCCACAGTACGCACGATAGTCCGTGCCGGCAGATACGCTCCCCGAGGCTTTCGAAAACACCGCCGTGTAACCTGCGGTCAAGATGTTGTTCGCGATCCCTGCGAGCAGGGCTTGCGGCGCGGAGGCGCCCGACAGGAAGACGTCGACGGTTGCCACGCCATTTGCGCACGCCCCCGGGGCAGCGGCAAACGAGGAGCCGGATATTGCGGCCAATGCCATGCCGCATGCAACGGGAATGGGTTTGAGTTTGAACACGTTTCAATTCCTCACAGAATTGGCTTCATTTGATCCATCGATCTTGATGCGGCCCCTCGCGTGCGACCGCACCGGGCGGCCGCACCGCGGATGGGGACCGCTGCTCTGGGTTCAGGCCTGCATCCGCCGGCGTGCGATGCCCCCTACCACCACGAGGCCGGCGGCGAACATCGCCCACGTGCCGGGTTCCGGTACGGGCACCACCGTGTACGTCAGGACACCGTCCACGTTCAGATTCCAGACGCCCGCGAACGGCGTGGCCGTGGCGGGATTGCTGTTGACGCTACCGTTGCGCACGATCTGATAGAAGGTCAGGTCGGTGCCTACATTCCCGCCGGCGAAGAACCCCACCGGCGCGTTTCCGGCCCAGGTGAAATGCAGAGCGTTGTCCATGTTCGCGGGATTGGTTGGGTCGTTGCTGAACAAGGAGCCGTTCACCGCCGGTGCGGCCATACCGGCAAACCCGTTGAACTGACCGAACGCGCTGTCGACCCCGGTGGCCATGGCTGACCCGTCCTGGTTGGTCGGCGCAACGAAGCCGCCGGGCCCGACGGTCGTAAGGTCCACGAACGCAAACTTATCCCAGGCCCCGAGCACCTGGAATTGCGCCCGCGCCAGTTCCGTGGGCGAGAAGTTCGACGTCAGCACCGAATCGGTGCCCCATTGCACGGTGTATCCCGCCGCGTTGACGCTCCCGGGTGACACCGGCGGATAGTTGGGTGCGTTATTGGGGAGGAACGGATACAGCCCTGCGGTCGGAACGTTTGCGCTGGAAATTTGGAACGCGCCGACCGCAACGCCGAGGTCGCGCACATACGACTTCCCGCTTTGCGAGTCAAACACACCCAATACCAGCTCGCCGCCCCCGAAGTAGGGCGGCGGACCAGCGCTGGCGCCAGTGGCCGCGGCGTTGATCTCCGCACCCGCCTGTCCCGCCGCCATGCTCGCGGCCAGTACCGCAAGGAGCTTCACATGAAGATTTTTCATCAGACCCTCGCTAGGAGATTACGATACATCGCCAAGTTTTAGCCGGAGCCACACGGAGTGGCCGCGCTTTGGGGCCGTGCGACCTGTCGCAGACTGTACCCGATGAACATGACGGGCTCGTACACGACAGCCGGACGCGCATAGTCCGAATGGGCTGTACGCCGTGTTGCCCCTGCCCTCCTACGCGCTTGCCGACGACTGTAAGCGGCGCGAGTGACACGACGTCGCTCCCCCGCCGCGCGATTAGTGATTAGTTGGAACTAGCGTTTGTGACCGAGGAGACCGAGAGTGTTTGCTGTGGACGGACTCGACGCGCGTCCCGCGAGGCCAGGAAGAGGTCGGCGATCTCGACCCGACCGCCAAACCGCTGCTACATATTGGCGTCCAGCGCTGGCGGAATGGTGCCGTCTGCGCGGAGGCAAACCTGTTCTCTCAAGCTCGCGGATGACCGACAGCGAGAAGCAGCTGCATCACCCTGTGTTGAGCGGATCTCGTCGCACTGTCCAAGGTCTGCGCTCTTTTCCAGGCCGCATAGCTGCTCGACGCGCTTCCGGATCTGGTCCCGATCCTGCGGCGAGACGTCATCAGCAGGCGGCGGCCGCGGGATGGCAGCAACGGGGCGTGGCTGCGCTCCGCGATCATCCGCTGACGCCGCGACCGCAGAGCCAGGCCCGGGCGTCCCCGGCGCAGCAGTTGCGGACGCAGCGGCGAAGACCCACTCCGAGTATTGCTGGGCCTGGGCGAATTGCACGTAGTCAGATGGAAACCCGGAGACTTTAAGCGGCCGGTCGACCGAGAGGCTGTGAACCCCAATGATCCCTGCTCCAGGCACCTCGATCAGGCCCCATTCGGCGCTGCCTGTCATCGGGTCCACGAAAATCTTGCGCAGGTGGCGCTTGATCAGCGGCAATCGCTTGTCCTGGAGCAGATCGTTCAGCGACTGCGGATATTTCTTCTGGCCGCCCGGGGTCCCCTCGTAGTAGCTCACGATCGCTCTTCGAAACTGAGTCCCTACGAAGAGCAGTTCCGCCTCGCGCTCGCGCTGAGAGGCGGTATGCCAAACCGTTGCGGTAGCGGACAGAGCCAAGCCCATGATCACGACGAGAAACAGCACCCACAGGTAGGTGAATCCGGCGCTGTTGCCCATGCCAGACTTGCGGCCCGCTTCCGGGCGCGCGAGAACAGCGGCGCCGCCGCCCCGACCCGCGCACTTTCGAGCGGCTACGCCGTCGAGGAGCAGATCTGGAGAAGACACGACTCGAACTCCTGCGTGAAGCGTGGAGCATCGGTTAATCGCGACCCCAGCACAAGCTCGCGCAGTGCGCGTCTCGTCTGCCGAAGCTCCTGCACGCATGCTGCCAACTCCAGTGCGAGCCCCACGTAGCGCGCCTCGCTCTCGGCAACCCACTCGGTCCGGCCGATCGCGCTCAAGATGCTTGCGCCCATGCGTGACGCGTGCGTTTGGCCTGCCAGGGTGATCACCGGAACGCCCATGTAGAGCGCCTCGCAAGTGGTGGTCGCGCCATTGTAAGGGTAAGTGTCCAGAGCGATGTCGACCATCTGGTAGGTGGCGAGGTGTGAGCTCGTCGTCGCCGTCCAGTGCATGAGGTCGATTCGGTCGCCGCGGATGTCCGCGGCAGACAGGGTCTGCAGCAAAGACGATCGGGTGCCCTCATCGCGAACCCCGAAACCTTTGATCAGCAACCGGGCGCCGGGCACCGCATGCAGGATGGCGGCCCACAGCCGCAGAATCGTGGGCGAGATCTTGCGCATATTGTTGAAGCAGCCGAACGTGACGGTGTCGAGTTCAACCCCCTGGCGATCGGCGTGCACGCCTGCGTCGAGTGGCGGCTGATAGCAGAAGTAGCTCCCGGGCAATCGGATGACGGTCTCGGCGTTTCTGCTCTCGAAGCCTGGTGGGTCGACGAGCCAGTCACTGATGCGGAAATCGATCGCAGGCAGGCCCGTCGTCGTGGGGTATCCCAGATACGTGGCCTGCTTGGCGGCGGGTCGGAAGCAGAAGGCCGTCGGTGAGCCACTGCTGTGGCCTGCGAGATCGACGAGCAGGTCCACTCCGTCCTGCCGGACGCGGCGCGCCAGCTGCCGCGAGGCATGCCCGGGCAGCTGATACCAAGCGTCCGAGTGCGCCCGCAGGCGATTGGTCACCTCATCGCTCTCGCCGTAAAGATAGTAGCAGAAGATCTCGAACCGTCGCCTGTCATGGTTCGCCAGGATCGGTTCCATGAAATACGCCACGGAGTGATGCCGGAAGTCCGGCGATACGTATCCTACGCGGAGCCGCTCCCGCTCGCGGCCTACCCTCGTTGGCACGGGCTTACCGCTTTCCAGGGGCCGCGTCGGGTGCCGCCTGCCGAACTCCAGATGCTCGTCCAGGAGGGCTGCTGGAGTTACCGTCTCCAGGTAGTTGAGGTTCAATAGCTTGCCGCTGTGCGCCAAGGCATAGTTCGGCCGGATCTGTAGGGCGCGGTCGAGAAAACTCAACGACTCCTCCAAGCGCCCGACACGCGAGTAAACGACGGCGGTGTTGCGAATCGCGGACACGAACTTCGGCACTGCCTTGACTGCGCCATCGAAGCAATTCAAAGCTTCTTCTATCCGGCCCACATGGAACAGACACACACCGACACTGTTGAGCGCGTCGGCGACTGGGTTCCCGGCACGCAGATCGCCCTCCTCGTCCTGCAAGTCTCCTTCCGGATCCATCGGGATCGAGTCGGCAGAGTGCGTCTGCGTTGGGCCTCCGCCGGTCCCGAGCGCCCCGAACGCCATTCCGTAGACGTCGATGGCCTCCTTGTACTTTCGCTGTTGCTGGAGCACGGAGGCGAGACCGACGAGCAGATCGAAACCCGGTTGCTTTGTGTCGGCCGCGTGGCGATACCAGCGCTCGCTTTCCTGCAGCTTACCCAGTCTGCGCAGCGTGACTGCCAGTGCGTGAGCGCAGTCGGTTGCGCCCGGAACGATCTCCAGCGCACGCAGGAAATGCGCGACCGCCGGTTCGTCACGTGAGAGTCGCGCGCATACCAGCCCGAGATGATAATGGGCGGCCATCATATCGGGTCTTGCTGTCACCGCCTTGGAGTAGCTCGCCGCTGCGCGCTCCAGATCGCCCGCCTCGAACTCCAGGTTCCCCAGATTGAGCCACGCCTCCGGGGATTGCGTGTCGACCAGCAGCGCGCGCTGGTAGCACGCTTGCGCGTCGGCCCGTTGTCCCTGTTGCTTCTTCAGCAGCCCGAGAATGGTCCAGGCATCGGCGAGACGCGAGTCCAGTTCTAGCGCGCGTTGCAACCAGCGCTCCGCCTCAGGGAGGTCAGCCAACGCTCTGTGAACCTGCCCCAGGCACAAGCAGTAGCGTGCGACGCGTGGCTCTTGCTCCATCGCACGCTCGAGCAGCTCTTTTGCTTCGTGGTATTCACCCCGTTGGAACATCACTCCAGCGAGCCGATGCATCACGTCTGCAGCCGAAGGCTGAGCGCTGAGCGCATCCCGCAGAGCCCGCTCGGCGTCTTCCATGCGACCCACAGCTTGCAGCTCGTCGGCCGTTCGGATCAGCTGGCTTTGATCGACTGCGGGTGATGATCCCGCTTTCTCCGTCATCGACGTTTCCCAGCAGAGGGGCATGATAACCGGCGTCCTTTCGCACAGGGACGCATTGCATAGCGCGGTGGCGTAGTGGGCGCCCAGTCAAGCCTGCATGATAAACAGTCAATGTGTCGACAAGGTTTCCACCAACTGTCCCCGGCTCGGAACACGATTGAAGCGATAATCCCCTCCATTGACGACGCTTCCCGACGGGCCGTGGTCCAGAAGATCTATGCCATGTGAATGGTTCGTTACACAGTGGTGGATGCACGCGAGATGTGCTTGCCTAATGTTCGCTGACAAAATCCCGCAACAGTGATCGTCTATCGTCCGGTCGAAGACCCCTAAGGCTCCCGCTGCTCCCGCTGTCCTCTAACGTGCTCGCAACTCACGCCCCCCCGCTTGGGATCCGTCGCCAGCTCTCTGCTGCCAGCATCCTTCGCATCTCGTTGGACCCGCTCATCGCTGTGGGCTCCCTGCTCGCGGTCGCCGCGTGGTTTAGCCAGCCGCTCGAGGGCTCCTATTTCATACTGGGGCTCATCATTTTCTCCCTGACATTTCCTGGTCCCATTTATGGTGCGGGCAGCCTAGCGGCTCTGGCGCGCGATGTCCTTCTGAATTGGCTTGTCGTCATCCTCATCTTGCTGTTCTTCGGCTACGCCAGCGGCTACCTGTCGCTTTTCCCGCCAGGGATGGTGCTGGTGTGGTGCGTCACGGTGCCGGTCCTCGTGTTCCTGACGCATGCGGCCATGCCCTTCCTGCTGCCGAAAGTCATCGCGTTGGAGGGGCTACACCGAGCTGCAGTCATCGCCGGCGGCAACGACCTGGGTGCAAAGCTCGCCCTGCAACTTCAGTCGGCCCCTTTGCTTGGGATCCAGCTGGCCGGGGTGTTCGACGATCGGGGCGCCGATCGCCGCGCCCAACTGGAAGGGGTGCCGACTCTGGGCAAGCTGGGCGCCATCGGCGACTACGTCAAGGTGAATCGGGTGGATCTGATCTATATCACGCTACCCATGGCTTCTCAGCCGCGCATCCTGAACCTGCTCAGCCAGCTGCGCGACACCACCGCGTCGATCTACTTCGTCCCAGACATATTCATGTTCGACCTGATCCAGGCGCGCGTGGACGCGATTAACGGGATCCCGGTGGTGGCCGTGTGCGAGACGCCGTTCTTCGGATTGAGCGGTCTTGTGAAGACAATCAGCGATTACGCCCTCGCCGCCCTGGCGCTAGTCGCGCTCTCACCTCTGATGCTGTCGATTGCGATCGCCGTAAAGCGAGGCTCGCCGGGACCGGTTCTGTTCCGGCAGCGGCGCTACGGGCTCGACGGCAGGGAGATCGTCATCTATAAGTTCCGCACGATGACAGTGCTGGAGGACGGCGATACGGTGCGCCAGGCTACTCAGGACGACGAACGAATCACTCCGATCGGCCGGCTTCTGCGCAGGACATCTCTTGACGAGTTGCCGCAGTTCATCAACGTGCTCCAGGGGCGCATGAGCGTCGTGGGGCCTCGTCCTCATGCGGTGGCACACAACGAAATGTACCGCAAGCTGATCGATGGCTACATGGTGCGCCACAAGGTCAAACCGGGCGTGACGGGGTGGGCGCAGGTGAACGGACTGAGGGGAGAGACGGATACGGTAGACAAGATGGAGCGGCGCATCCAGTACGACCTCGCTTATCTGCGCAACTGGTCTCTGCGTTTGGACCTCGTGATCATCGTCAAGACGATTCTGGTGCTGCTCGGGGACAAGAAGGCCTACTAATGCGCAGCGCCGCGCGAGCCCTGGTGGTCGGCGGCGCGCCACCTACTCGTCAGCTGGAGGGAGATCCCCTTGGCGACGGCCTGGGCGCGGTTCTGAACGTTCAGCTTGCGAAGAATCTTTTGCATGTGATTCTTCACAGTCAGAGGGCTGATCTTGAGGATCTGGGCGATCTCGCCGTTGCTCTTCCCTTTCTCTACCCAGTTGAGTACCTCGACCTCGCGGGCGGTCAAGACCTCGGGCAGTCCCGACGGCGGCTTGCCCCGCGCAGCCTGATCAAAACTGGAGCGCAGCCAGGCCGAGTAGAGGTAGGGAAGCAGCAGTTCCAGCATTCGCGCTTCGCGCGCCGAAGCCCCGGCCGGCAGCTTGAAGAATGCGAAGAAAGCCGTCGGGATACCGTTCGACCCGGGGAGTCCATGAGCCACGGCCTCGCCGAGATCCAGGCGGCGCAAGCCCTCTAGCACCGGCGCAGACGGGGCGTCCGCAGCCGGCGTCGCACCGAGCAGCAGCGCCCTGCGCCCTCCCTGTTCCCAGGCGCCGACCAACGCGTGAAGCAGACCGCCATCGGTTCGGCACCATTCAGCAAAGCGGTCCTGTCCAATCGGATAGCTTCCCACCCACTCGAACCGCAGCCCTTGCGCGGAGGGATCGGGCATCCCACAGACCAAGGCCTCGTGCGCGATCATCCCCTGAAAGACTCCCTGCACCCAGAAGAAGAAGTCCGGACGCGTCTCGACTTTGACTGCCGCCTCGATGTTGACCAGCAGCATGTCGAGTTCCGTCCGGCTGTGGATCAGGCTTTCGTCTTCCGTCACGACAGAGGCGTGCTTGTTTGACGGCGCGGGTCCACCTGCTACCACTGCTGGCCATGACGAATCGGCTGCTGCGATTCCGCGCCGCGCCACCGCCATGATGAGCAGATAACATGTCCGATACATTTAAGACATATGTACGTATTGGGACACCTTTGCGGAGAGTCGACCGCGCGGCGCTCGAGCGGGTGGGCTCGACGCCGATGAGAACGAGCACCGCAGCGCATGGTCTGATCGGACTACGTACCAGAGAAACCCCAATGCGGCGTCTTGGGCTTGCGCGCGCTCCTTGGTGCGGACCGGACCGGGAGAGTAATCGCTAGGCCAGCACGCGAGATGCTTTTTGGCAAGCCTAACTGCTACAAGTCAGCAAACGGCTTGCCATCCAGATTCTTGCCCTCGGCGCCGCTTCTGACGTCGTAAACCGTGCCCTTGGCCTCATTGTCGCTCGGGGGCACTAGCTTCCAGGTGCCTACGCTTTCGGTGATCGGGTCTACGGGGACGCTGCGGATGTAGCGCAGCGTGGCCAACTCCTCGAGCGAATCAGGGTAGCGGCCTTTGTCGCCGTGGAACTTGTCGATCGCGTCGCGCATGACCATCAAATCCTGCTTCAACGTGGCTTCCTTGGTCCGCTCGATGTGAGTGAAGTAGCGCGGCACGGCGATGGTGACAAGCAGCGCGAGGATAGCCAGGACGATAATGAGCTCGATGAGCGTAAAGCCGTGCCGCTTCCGACGCAGCCAGAAGATGGCCTTCGTCACCCTAGCCGCCTGACGCTTCCCAAGGTGCGCGCGCGGCAAGGCACTAGGCATAGCCTGTCTCCCGTATTGCTTTTCTGCTGCGGCCAGGCCGCTTGCTTGCCGATGCTCGCTCACCGCTCACCACCGCTTGTACGGGACGCCGTTGAGCCCTTTGCCGGTCGACAGCGAGTAAACATCGAACACGTCCTTGCCCTCGCGTGGTTCGTCGGGCGGACTCTCGTAGCTGCGCAGGCCCCAAGTCTTCTCGGCGGGCGTTTCCGCGTCGGGGAAGAAAGGGTCGCGCGGGATGCGGCGCAGGAAGTAGATATTGCGTTTCTCCGGATCTTTCTCGTTGCCAACGCCGCCGGCCAGGGCTTCCAGCGACGGCGGGTAACCGCTTTCGTCCGCCTTCTTGGCAACGCGTCCTTCGTCGACGGCCTGTTTGTAGGCGTCGATCGCGGCCCGGATATCGCGCAACGCAACCCGCAGGTCCTGCTCCTTGGCGCGCTGATTGGCCAGCTCGGCAAGGGGCATGAGACCCGCGACTAGAATGGCGACGATGGCGACGACGATCACCAGCTCGATCAGGGTGAAGCCGCGCCGCGTCATGGACAAGTCGCCGCGCCCGAATTGCGCGATCACGGGGTGATGGTGATATCCACCGGCGCGGGCGCCAGCATCGGGACGCTCGCCCCGGCAGCGTCGATTCCGACGACCTGCTCCGCGCGCAGCTGCGCTCGCCCCTGCGGCGCCACGACCTTGAAGCGCACGGACGCGCTGCCCTCCACCTTGAGCGGCAGGCGGCCGGGTGCGGAAACCGCCGCACCGATCGGTTCCAGCTGTGTCGGGTCGAAAGCGAGCTCGACGCGCGCGCCGACCGCCGCTGTGCCGGGCGGCAAGCCAACCGAGACGAGGAACTCGTTGCCGGTCTTGGCGGCGAGCGGCGCGGCCATCAGCAGCGCAGGCATAGGCTCGGCTGCCGGCACTGCCTCCTGTCCCGGCCCGGGAACGCCCGGCTGCGGCGCAGCGGGTCGACCGGGTGCCGCGCCACCTTGCGAGGGCGCCAGCGCAAGCGCACCGGGACCGGTTTGAGCGATGCGCATTGGCGGGCTCCCGATCGACGAGTCGGTGCCCACCGGCGTGTCGAGCACCGCGCTCTGCGGCCAATTGATGCTGCGCACGATGCGCGGTGTAATCAGAAGGATGATCTCGGTTTTCTCGCGATCATCGGTCTGATTCCTGAACAAGCGCCCCACGATCGGAATGTCGCCCAGGCCGGGGACCTTTTGCGCGCTGACGCGGTCGTCGTCCTGGATGAGCCCAGCCAGAATCGCGGTTTCGCCGTTTTTGATTTGAAGCACGGTCGCCGCGTTGCGTGTCCCGAGCTGGTAGGCGACGGTGCCGCTTACGTTCAGCGTTTGCGTGATGTTGCTAACCTCCAGCCCCACCTTGATGGCAACTTCGTCGCGCAGATAGATGTTGGGCTCCACATCCAGCTTCAATCCGGTGTCGAGGTAGCTGACGGAGGACGACACGCCGACGTTAGCGGTAGATGTGGTGGTGATGACCGGAACCTTCTGCCCGATGTGGACTTTGGCCTTCTCGCGGTTCTTCACGCGCACCTTGGGGTTGGCCAACAGCCTGTTGTCGCTGTCCGTCGCCAGCAGATTGACAACAACCGCCGGGTTCGCTGTAAACCACACCAGCCCTTTCGTACTGTCCAAGGGAATGTTCGCGGGTGGTGTCGTTCCGCCGGTGCCCGGCGTGCTGCCGGTAGAAAGCGCCGGATTCCCGTAGCTTAAGCTCGTCGGCCACTGGACCCCCAGCGTCTGCAATCTCGTGCGCGAAACCTCCATGACCTCCAGCTCGAGCATCACCTCCGGCTCCGCCAGATCCAGTGACCGCACCAGCCTGTCCACCACGTTCACCGCCTCGGGCGTGTCCTTGACCACCATCAGATTGAGCTTCTCGTCGATGAAAACATCCTGGGTTTTCACCATACCTTTTACCAGATTCACCGCCTGCTTCACGTCGGCGTTGGCCAGGTAGAAGCTGCGCACCACGAGCTCGCGGTATTCCTTCTGCTTGGCTGGAGTATTGGGGTAGATCAGCACCGAGTTCTCGTTGAGCAGCTTGCGGTCGAGCTGATTGGTGACCAGGATCAGCCTGACCACATCATCGAGCGAGCTGTTGCGTACGAAGATGCTGGTCCGGCTGTCGGCACGCACATCGCGATCGAAGACGAAGTTGATACCCGACGTGCGCGAGATGACTTCGAACACGGACTTCAGCGTCGCGTCGCGGAACTCGAGGGTGATGGGTTTGCTGAAGGTCGATTTCAGAACCGGCGGCGCCGATGCCGCCGCGGCAGCCCTCTTCTCGTAGATGCGGCTGAGCAATGTGCGCGCCTCCACCAGCTCGGGATCCTGCGCGAGCACCGCCTTGAGAGTCTGCTCGGCCTGGTCCAGTGAACCCGCATCCACATCAGCACGCGCGTCCTGAATGGCCACGAGATTCTTGCGGCGCTGTTCTATTGAAGCCATTCCCGCCTGCGCCGCCTTGTTGGCGGGGTCATAGCGCAAGGCTCTCAGATAGTCCGCCTCGGCCTTGTCCAGCTCTCCGGAGCCGCGGAACAGGTCGCCTTCCGATACCCAGCGGGCGACCACGAGCGCCTTGTCCTGCTCGTAAGTCTGGCGATACTCGAAGTTTTTGGGCGCAGCCTTCACCGCTTGCTCCAGCTTGGTCAGCGCACCGACGCTGTCGCCTGCAGCCATCATCTCGCGCCCTTGCGTGTAGGCGCGCCACCCGGCGCACGAAACCAGCAGACAACAGGAAAGGAGAGCCAACAGCGCTGGGGGGCGTGCCATCACGGGGCTCCGATGGAAAGCGTCTGGCGCTGGCTGAGCGGCAGATAGGTCAGCACCAGTGCGCTGTCGCTCACCTCTTCCAGCTTGTACGTATTGTCGATCACGTCGCCCGGTTTCACCACGAGATTGCGCTCTCCCATCGCGAGGAAAACCGTAATGTCGCGATCCTCCGCCAGCCGCCCGATGTAGGCGAACGGCAGCGGCGGCGCCTGCGGCGGAGGTGGGAGCGGCGCCACGGGCGCTGCTGCGACCGGCGTTGCCTTTACCTTGGGCGGCGCAGGCTTGAAGCTGCGCGGGCCAAACGCTTCGCTGTCGGGCTCGGCTACCGGCCGGCGCCGGAGCTTAGTGAGATCTAACGGGGGCGCCGGCTCGGTCGCGGTCGCTGGCTTCGAGTCCGCCTTGACGCGTGGCACGGCTTCCGCCACCGCGCCCGCGCTCGCCTCGGTCATATCGGTGAGCTTGTCGGCCCAACGCACCGCGGCCACCGTGAGGGCGAGAGCGCTGATCAGCAGTGCTGCACGCACCTTGGGATCGACTCTCATCACTCCTCCCCCAAGAACAGACTGAAGCGCACCCTGGCCTCCAGGTCAGGCTGATCGACCGCTTCGCGCTTGAGGGTCAGCTCGTCCAGCGCTGCTGATGGCACGGCCTGCAGGACGTCATTGACGAAGCCACGTACTCTGACGTAGTCGCCGGTAACCGGCAGCGTAACCTCGTAGCGAGCCAGGCGAAAGTCCGTTTCGCGGTTGAGCTTGTACTCTCCCTTCTTGAGCAGCAGCTGATTCTGCATCGCCGCGCGATGGACGCGCCCCAGCAACTCCGGAACGTTCTCAGTCAGCGGAAAGAAAGCGTAGAAGTTCGACAGCTGACTGCGCCCGCTGGCAGAGGCGCTCACGGCCCCGCGCTGACCCAGCCGTGCGCCGAGCTTCGCCACCTCATCGTTCAGCGCTTGCAAGCGCTGCTGCGCGGACTGGATGCCGATCGCAGTGAGCCCGGCGGTGAACAGCACCAGCCCCAAGCCCGCCAGTCCCGGCCAGCGCAGCTTGATGAATGCCCGCTTGACCGTCCATGCAGCGCGGGACGCGAAAGGCTGCACGCTCATCTCTCCTCCTGCCAGCCCGCGGATAGCGTAAAGGCGATCGGCTGCCCCGGCTCCTTGCTCTTCAGCTCGTGGCTCAGCATGACCACGCCATGCAAGCGCTTGGTGCGCTCCAAGCGCTCCATGTAAGCGAACACCGCAGGCAGGCTACGGGCCTCGCCGCCTAACAACACGCTGCGGCTGCGCGTGTCGGGCTGCACCGCCAGGAGCGCGACATCGCCATTCTCCGCCGATTCGATCGCCGCGAACAGCTCACCCCACGGCACGTTCATCAGCCGCAATATCGCGTTCGCCTTCTTGATCTGATCACGCACTTCGGGCGTCTCAGAATCGCGCTCCGAGATCGCCGGCAAGGAACGGCTCGCGATACCGCGCAACGTGGCCAGCCGGGCCTCGCGGGCAGCCGCTTCGCGCGCCAGATGACTCTGAAAGGACAACGTGGCCACCGCAACCAATGCGCCGGCGACCAGCAACCAAGGCCCTAGGCGCGAGCCGCGGCCAGTCGGTTGCAGGAAGTCGAGCTGTATCGCACGCACGGTCACAGTTCAAAGACCTCCGGTATCGAAGTTGGTGCTCAACCCCAGCTGCGGATCCGTGGCGGGTCTCGTGAAGATACCGCGCTCGGCGAGGCGGACCATCCGCCAGCCTGGCACTGCGAACGGAGCCGTGCCGGGCAGACCGTCCGTGCACAGATACAGCACCCCGCGCTCGGTTGCGCCGCCAACCGCCATCTCTTGCTTGAGCAGCGTAGGCAACATCTCGGGCAACGGGCCGTCGACGCGGCGGCTGCGTACGGCTTGCCAGCCCGCCGGTGAGTAAAACGCAAGGCTGACTCGCCCAGGCTCGGCGACAGCAAGGCAAAACTCTGGCGCGTCGAGCGCGGAGCGGTGACGGCTGATGCAGTCGGCCAGGGAGGGGACCAGCGCTGTGAGCTTGCCCCCGGCGCGCGCCACGAGCTCTCGCAAAGAGGAAGCCAACGCCCGATCCACAGCACAGGCGAAAGACGCTTGGCCCGCCGGCTGCTGGTCCAAGCACAAGTCCCAGGCGCCGGCGACACGCCCGTACAGGTCCTGGAACGCCAGGTGCGCGAACCCGAGCCGCTCGCGGTCGCTGACCAGTCGCTCGCTCCACGGAATGAGCAGGTAGCGCACAAAGTGGTCCGAAAGCACGATCTCGACTGACCCGACTCTCCCGCGCGGTTCACGCAGTGCCGCAGCCAGAGTGTCCACGGCTCCGCGCCAGGGCTCGGATGGATTCTCCTGGCTGCCGGCGCTGACCTCGATCGAGATCGCGCGGCTGGAGAGCACGCGCGAGCGCGCTACCACACCGCGTCGCGCCAGCTCCACCGACGCGAGCCGCAGCTGCACGCGCAAGCGTCGGGCGGGAAGAGGGTTAGCCAACCAGCGTGACACGGTTGATCTCCTGCAGCGTGCTCTCGCCGCTGCGCACAACCTCGAGCGCCGCTTCGCGCAGAAAGCGCGTGCGCTGCTTGCGCGCCGCGTCTTTGACGCGACGGATCGGTTCACGCGCAATAATGAGCTCGCGAATCTCGTCGTTGAGCACCATGATCTCGGAGATGGCCTTGCGCCCTCGAAAACCGCTACCGCGGCAGTGACCGCAGCCGCGCCCGGCGCGCAGGTTCCAGCCCTGCACCTTCTCGGGGGTGAGGTCGGACTCGGCCAGCAGGTGCGGATCGGGGGACACCTCCTGGGCGCAGTGGCTGCAGTTGACGCGCACCAGTCGCTGGGCGGCGATGCCGTTGAGGGCCGAAACGAAGCTGTACGGGTCCACGCCCATGTGCATGAAGCGGCCGATCACGTCGAATACGTTGTTGGCGTGCACCGTGGTGAAGACGAGATGCCCGGTAAGCGCGGCTTGTACCGCGATTTGTGCGGTTTCGGGATCGCGGATCTCGCCCACCATGATCTTGTCCGGGTCGTGGCGCAGGATGGAGCGCAGCCCGCGCGCAAACGTGAGGCCTTTCTTTTCATTCACCGGTATCTGCAGTACGCCAGGCAGCTGGTACTCGACCGGATCCTCGATGGTGATGAGCTTGTCGGAGCCGTGATTGATCTCGGAAATGGCTGCGTATAGTGTCGTAGTTTTGCCGCTGCCGGTAGGTCCCGTCACCAGCAGCATGCCGTAGGGCTCGCTCGACAAGCGCCGCAGCGTGGCAGCGGCCTGCGCGTCGAAGCCTAACGCGTCCAGATTGAGCCCCTTGACGTGATCGGTGAGGCTTTGCTTGTCGAGGATACGCAGCACGGCGTCCTCGCCGAAGATGCTGGGCATGATCGACACGCGGAAGTCGATCTCGCGCCCTTGCGCCAGGACCTTGAAACGCCCGTCCTGCGGGATCCGCCGCTCGGCGATGTCGAGCTCGGCCATCACCTTGATGCGCGAGATCACCTGCTCGGCCATGTCCAGGCCCTGCGCCGTGCCCATCATGCTGAGCACGCCGTCCAGCCGGTACTTGATGACCAGCTGCGTGGCCGTGGTCTCCAGGTGGATGTCGCTGGCACCGGCTCTCAGCGCGTCGTACAACGTAGACTGCACGAGCTTCACCACCGGGCTTGCGGCTTCGCTGATGGCTCTCAGCGAGAGCTCTTCCACACGGGTGCGGCCGCCCTCTTCCTGCGCCGATTCGGTGAGCACCGAGTCCATGGCGCGCATGTTCTCGCCGTAGCGCGCCAGGTACGCCGCAATATCAGCAGAGTGCGCCAGGCACCACTGAATGGCGCAAGGGACGCGCTCTTCAACCCACGGGCGCAGCGTCGGATCGAACGGATCGCCGAACGTCAGCACCAGCTCGCCGCCCGGCGTGCGCGCGAGTATGCACCCATGCGCCAGGGCCTCCGTATAGGGCAGCAAGTCGAAGGCTGGCTCGAGGCTGTCCAGCTCCTGCATGAACGCCACGGTGTAGCCAAGCGTAGCACCCAACGCTGACACGTACGCTTCCGGAAGCAGCCCGGACTGCTCCTCGAGCATTTCCACCACGCGCTTGCCGTTGGCGCGGGCGCTCGTGCGCGCCTTGAGAACATCCTCAGGCAGGATAAGCGGTGCCGCTTCCAGCTCGCGCGGGTTCAATGCATGCTCCCGGCCAGCTCAAAGATCGGGAAGTACATGAGCACCACGATCCCGCCGATTACAAGGCCGATGAGCGCCATCAGCAGCGGCTCGAAGATGCGCGTGAAGCGCTCGACCCAACGCGCCAGCTCTTCCTCGTGAAACGCGGCGATGCGCTCCATCATCTCGCCCATCTGGCCAGTGCGTTCGCCTACACGCAGCATGCGCACCGCGACCGGTGTCGTCAGTGCCTGCGCATCCAGGGATACCGAGATGGGCTGCCCTTCGCGGATGTTGCGCGTAGCCTGCTCCAGCCGCTGTTGCAGCTGCTGGTCGAGCAGCCCCGTTACCATGCTCAGCGCCTGCGTCACCGGCGTGCCGCCGGCCAACAACATGCCAACGGTGCGATAGAAGCGCGTGAGCTGGTACACACGCGCGCGCTCGCCCACCGCCGGGATGCGCGCGAGCTGACGGCTGATCCATCGTTTGGCGAAGGGCTGCCGCAGCCACATGACGATTCCCACCACGACGGCGGCCAACAGCCCGAGGAGCAATACTCCGCGCTTCTCCACGAACGCGCCCCAGGCCATCAGCAGGCGCGTAAGCCACGGCAAATCTCCACCGATGTCCTCGTAGATGTGGGAGAAGCGCGGCACGACATACCCGAGCAGAAACAGGCAAACTAAGCCCCCGACGACGATCAGAATCGCCGGATAGATCGAGGCGCTGACCAGGTGTTTCTTCACGCCATCAAGCTGGGTCTGGTAGGCGACGTACCTTCCCAGCGCTTCGAGGAGGTTGCCGCTGCGCTCGCTCGCGCGTACGGTGGCAACGTAGAGGTCGGGGAAGGTATCCGGAAAGGCTTGCAGCGAAGACGAGAAGGACTGGCCTTCCTTAAGGCGCTGGGTGAGGCCCCCGAGCACGCTCGCAGTCGCGCCGCGCGCTTCCTTCTCTGTCAGCGTCTCGATCGCCTCCAACAAGCTGATGCCCGAGCGCAGCAGCGCCAGCAATTCTTGCGTGAACAGCACCAGCGGGAAGCGCGCCGATCCGAAGAATCGGGGCAGCGGTAGCGTGCGCGCCGCCTGTACCCCTAGAACTCTGTAGCCCTGCGCTTGTACCTGCTCGTCGGCGTCACGCGCGTCGCGAGCATCCAGGAGCAAGGAAACCACTCCCGAGCGCACCGACTTGACTGCTTTGACTTGGAAGCGCATGTGAAACTCAATTCAGTAATTCGTTATATCCGCGTCCTCACCTGTGCCACCAGGCTGGCCGTCCTTGCCGAGCGAGATCAAATCGTACTCGCCATGCTCGCCAGGCTGTCGGTAGATATATGGGTGGTCCCAAGGGTCTGAAGGCACCGCTTTGCGCAAATAGGGTCCGCTCCACTTGGGCTCGTTGTTGGGTCGGGCGACCAGAGCCGTCAGTCCCTGCTCGGTGGTCGGATAATGTCCGGTGTCGAGCCGGTACTGGTCCAACGCCTTGTCGAACGCGTCGATCTGCGCGCGCGTGACCTGGACCTTCGACTTGCCCTCCTGAGCGAAGTAGCGCGGCGCCACATAGCCCGCCAGCAACCCGATGATCACGATGACCACCAGCAGCTCGAGCAGCGTGAAACCGGAGTGGGGATGACGAAGCAACTGCGCCAGCTTCTTTGGTTGTAGGTTTGGTCTTGCGTTCCGTCGCCGCCCCGCCTGGGCGCATCGACGCTTGCGCGAAGCGCTGTTGAGTCACAGGGTTCGGTCCCGCTAGGCTAAGAGCCCTACATGACAAGCCCGTTTCACCCCCGCGTGTGGGTATGTAACACCCGCCTTTCCAACCCGTCAAGCCCGGCTACAGTGCGAGGAAATCCTTGGCGATAGTGCATTGCGTCGCGACTTGGCAACAATTTGTCATCAATCAAATTTGTCATCTATCAAGCCACGGATTAACCGGCCAATAATATAGAGGCGAACGTTATCCTCGGCTTTCCTTGAATGGATCTCGTGCTGCGGGGCTGTCAAGAAGCGGCAACAAGAAGCTCGCAAGAGAACTGCTTGCTGCTGGGCTCAAGTGAACGGCCTGCCCGGAGATTGATACGGTGGAGAAGATGCGCGAGAACCTTCTGGGGTTCGTCGCCGGGTGGTAACGGATGCGTGCCGCCCTCGATGGACAGCTAAAGGTCGGCTGCCGCGCTCCTAGCCTTCGTCGCGACGTCGGCTTAGATCACCGTCTCTCGGCGCAGGCGTTCGATCTCCGTTTGCTCCATCCCCAGCAAGCCCACCAGCACTTCGTCGGTGTGCTGTCCGAGAAGCGGCGGGGGCAGGCGATATTCCACCGGCGTCTCCGACAACCGTAGTGGACTGCCGACCAGCGCCATCGCCCCCGCAAGCGGGTGTTGCATTTCGACGCGCATGCCCCGGTGCTGTACCTGCGCATCGTTGAATACTGCGGAAATATCATTGATTGGACCGCATGGGACCCCGGCCGCCGCCAGCCTTTCGGTCCAATAGGCTACCGGCCTCTCGCGCATCACCTTCTTCAGCGTCGCGATGACGAGTTCCCGGTTACGCACGCGCCCCTCATTGGTGGCGAAACGCGCGTCGCGCGCCAGCTCGGGGCGCTGCGCCACCTCGCACAGCTTAGCAAACTGACCGTCGTTGCCTGCCGCCAGCATCACCTGGCCATCCGCGCAGTCGAACACCTGTGACGGGACCACGCTCGGGTGAGCATTGCCGTTGCGTACCGCGACGATTCCAGCGGACAGATAGGCCTGCGCGATGTTGATCATGGCAGCCACCTGCACATCCAGCAGCGCTAGATCGATGTGCTGGCCCTCGCCGCTGTGGCTGCGGTGGAGCAACGCCGCGAGGACGCCGCTCACCGCGTAGATCGCGGTCATCATATCCGTCACCGCGACGCCAACGCGCTGCGGCCCACCGCCCGGCAGTGCGTCGCGCTCGCCAGTCACGCTCATCAGGCCGCCCATAGCCTGCGCGATGGGGTCGTAACCGGCGCGACCGCTGTACGGCCCGGACTGGCCGTAACCGGTGATCGAGCAGTAGACCAGACGCGAGTTGACCGCGC
>Ga0335084_10000253_pt1 | contig 42281 bp, 35 predicted proteins | sample Lox_Sample_44_FD_206721 | JGI IMG/M metagenome (GOLD analysis project Ga0335084, IMG submission 206721) | Soil microbial communities from Loxahatchee National Wildlife Refuge, Florida, United States - Lox_Sample_4.4 | ecosystem: Environmental > Terrestrial > Soil > Wetlands | place: USA...
GAGTCGGCCTGGGTGCCGGCAGCCGTTCGTGCGCCGATGCAGACGGCCGCGGCCGGCCGGAAGGAATTACGATGAGCTGGATGGACCAACTGTCCGCCCTCGAGGAGCTGGAGGATGCCGAGCTCGACGGCGCGCTGCTCGCCGAATGCGAGCGCGAGGCGCACCTCGTATCCGGGCGCGCGATCCGCTTCTCGACCCCCACGTTCAAATCCTACTCGAGCTGCGAGCTGAGCGGCTGCGGCAAGAACAGCTTCCCCGCGTTCTCGGTCACCGCCGGCGGATGCGCGCTCATGTGCGATCACTGCCAGGCGAAGATCCTCGAGCCGATGATCCCGGCGCTGACGCCCGAGATGCTCGAGCGCAAGGTGCGCGAGCTGATCGAGCAGCAGGATTTGCAGGGCTTCCTGCTGTCGGGCGGCTCCAACCGCCGCAACGAGATCCGCTACGAGCGCTACTACCCGGTGGTCGAGCAACTGAAGCGCGAATTTCCGCACCTGAAGATCGCGATCCACTCGGCGTTGCTCGACGAAGCGCGCGCCAGGAGCATGGAGGCGGCCGGCGTCGACACGGCCATGATGGACGTCATCGGGGCGAATGAGACGATCGCGGACGTCTACCACCTCGACCGAACGGTGGACGAATTCGAGGCAACGCTCGCAGCGCTGTGCGCAACGTCCATGGAGGTGGTTCCGCACATCGTCATCGGCTTGCACTACGGGCGCATCGTCGGGGAGCCCAATGCGCTCGACATCGTGAGCCGGCACCGAATCCACTCGCTGGTGCTGGTTGTCGTGATGCCGTTCTACGCCAAGCTCGGAACCTTCAAGACGCCCGAGACTGCGGACGTCGGGCGGATTTTCCTCGAGGCGCGGAGGCGGCTGCCCGACGGCCAGGTGCTGCTGGGCTGTGCCCGGCCGCCGGGGATGCACCGGCGGGTCACCGACGCGTATGCGGTGGCGGCCGGCCTCGATGGTATTGCGTTTCCCGCGGAGGGCACGCTCGCCGTGGCGAACGCGATCGGCCGCCCGGCGCTGCAGGAGCACGCCTGCTGCTCGATCAAGACCGGGCGCACGATCGAGCTCCATCGCCGCCGTACTTCGCTTGCCGCAGGATGAGAACCGACCACGCCGACGTGGTGATCGTGGGCCTCGGTCCCGCCGGCGCGAGCGCTGCGGCGGAGGCCGCCCGACGCGGCTGCGGGGTCGTCGCCATCGACCGCAAGCGCGAGCCGGGGCGGCCGGTTCAATGCGCGGAGTTCGTGCCGGCCATGATCGGTACCGAGACCGACGATCTCGCCGCTTCCGTGCTGCAGCCGATCGACGCGATGGCGACCTTCGTCGAGGATGACGCACCCGACGTCAAAGAACACTTCCCCGGCTACATGCTCGATCGGGCAGCGTTCGATGCCGCGCTCGTCTCCGCCGCGGAGCGGGCCGGCACGCGTTGCGCATTCGGGACCGGCGTGCGCTCGGTCAGTCCGGACGGGCGCGTCGAGCTCGCCGACGGGCGCGTCATCATCGCCAACGTCGTGGTCGGCGCCGACGGTCCTCGTTCCGTCGTCGGGCGCGCGATCGGGCAGATCAACCGGCACCTCGTCGAGACACGGCAGATCACGGTGCCCTTGCGCCATCGGCACGAAGCGACGGATATCTTCCTGTCGGCCGACATTCCCGGCGGATACGGGTGGCTGTTCCCAAAGGGCGATACCGCCAACCTCGGCGCGGGCGTCGATCCACCGCACAAGATGCGGCTCAAGAATATCGTCGCCGGCCTCCATGCGAGCCTCGTCGCAGATGACCGCGTCGGCGCGGAGATCCTCGAGATGACCGGCGGCCAGATCCCGGTGGGCGGAATGCTGCGGCCGTGGGGAACGCTAGGCAGCACGCTGGTGCTGCTCGCAGGCGATGCCGCCGGGCTCGCCAACCCGGTGACCGGCGCCGGTATAGCGGCGGCGGTGCATTCGGGCAGCCTCGCGGGAGAGGCGGCGGCCAGCCATGTATTCGGCATACGGACGGCCGGCGCCGACTACGAGGAAGAGATCGAAAGCGTGTTCAAGGCGGCGCTGGGTCGAGCGGTGCGCCGCCGAGCGGAGCTTGCCGCTATCGCCGACACCGGTGCACTGCCCGACAAAGCGGCGTTGCGCCGCGGCTGGATCGCCTATTCGCAGTACTGGGCGGCCTGATTGAGAGGATTTGTACCATGACCTGTCACCGACCCGAAAGCACGCCCGTCGCAGCCTCGAGAGGAACGGGATCGGACCACAACTCGCTTGCGGTCATGCAGCCGCGGCCGCCCGCCGTGACACCGAAGGAGATGAAGAACGGCGCGCCGGTCAAGGCCAACAACGTCGCGCCGCAAGGCGTCTATCTCCCGAACTACAACATCCTCACGCCGCACATGCGCTCGCCCGAGTATGTGCAGATGTCGACGGCCGCGGCGATCACGCTCGGTGTGGTGCAAGGGAAGATGTACCGCTGCGCCTGCACGCGCTGCCTCAATCTGCTGCTCACCTATCCCGAAGGCTGCCGGGCGAACTGCGCGTACTGCGGACTCGCTCGCCACCGCGAGGCAGAGCGCGACTACGCCGACCGCAACTTCATCCGCGTGGACTGGCCGGCCGTGCCGCTCGATACCGTGATCGACATCGTCGCGCGCGATGGTGCAGCGAGTCCGTTCCATCGCATGTGCATCTCGATGATCACGCATTCGCGGTCGGACCAGGACACGGTGAGCGTGCTCAAAAAGTGGACCGAGCGCATACACCCCTCGACGATCCCGGTGTCGATCCTCTCGAACCCCACGACGATGACGCGCGAGGACGTCGAGCGGCTGCACGAGCTGGGCGCGGATATCTTCACTGTTGCGCTGGATGCGGCCACGCCTGAGATCTTCGATCGCACGCGCGGCAAAGGTGTGCAGTCGCCGCACACCTGGGCGAAGTACTGGGAAATTTTGATGGACGCGCGCGACGTCTTCGGGCCGCAGAAGTTCGGAGCCCACATCATCATCGGCATGGGCGAGACCGAGCAGCAGGCGCTGAGCCTGGTGCAGCGCCTGGTCGACATCGGCGGGCACAGCCACATGTTCTGCTTCTTCCCGGAGAAGGGGTCGCTGATGGATCACCTCCCGGCCACGCCCCGCGATCAGTGGCGCCGGGTCCAGCTCGGCCGCTATCTGATCGACTATCGCGGCGTGCGGGTGGAGCAAATGAGCTTCGATAGCGAAGGCCGGGTAACCGGCTTCGGGATCCCGCAGGGCGAGCTGGACGCGGTGATCGATGCCGGCGTGGCGTTCCGCACATCCGGCTGCCCAGGCAAGTTCCGCGAAGACGTGTCCGCATGCGATCGTCCCTACGGTGACTCCCCGCCGAGCAACATCGCCAGCTTCCCGTTCCAGCCCGCCAAGAGCGATCTGCGCAAGATCCGCCGCCAGCTTCGCTTGGTCGAGCGCAGCGGCTGAGACATGACTAGTACGTTTCGGGTCATCGACACCGGCGTGCGCGATGGCCGGCATCAGATCGCGTTCGACCTGGCCCTGATCGAAGCGCACAAGGCGGGCACCATTCCCGACACGATCCGCTTCCTGCGCTTCCCTCCGACCGCGCTGATTGGACGCCATCAAGCCTTGTCGCGTGAAATCAAAGTCGATTACTGCCGCGCTCACGGCATCGGCGTTGCTCGGCGCGTCACCGGCGGCGGCGCGATCTATTTCGACGAGGGGCAGCTCGGCTGGGAGCTCGTCTTCCACCGCGCAACGCTCGGCATCGGCTCGCTGGCCGAGTTGACGCGCCGGATCTGCGAAGCGGCGGCTGCAGGCTTGAGCAAGCTCGGCGTTGCGGCCAGATATAGGCCGCGCAACGACATCGAAGTGGACGGGCGCAAAATCAGCGGCAGCGGCGGATTCTTCGACCAGGACACGCTCTTCTATCAGGGCACGGTGCTGGTGGACATGAACCCTGCCGATATGGTCGCTGCGCTCAACGTCCCTGAAGCGAAGCTCGCGAAGCGCTCGCTCGATTCGGCGGCACAGCGGGTCGTGACCCTCAAGGAGCTGCTCGGTGCGGCGCCATCCATCGACGCGGTAAAGGACGCGCTGCTTGCGGGGTTCGCCGAGCGTCTCGGCATCACCACTGTTGCCGGCGCCATCACCGCGCAGGAGGAGGCGCTCGCCGCGAAGGTTCACGACGAGGAGCTCGGCACGGACGCGTTCGTGGCCGAAATCGACGACCCGGGCGCAGACGAGGCGGCGCAATCGGCGAGCCACACCGGCGCCGGCGGAACGGTCACCGTCTACGCCCGCCTCGCAGGAGCGCACAGAGATCGCATCGACACGCTGCTGATCACTGGGGACTTCTTCGTCACCCCGCCCCGCACCATCTTCGACTTGGAGGCCGCGCTGCGCAACGTGCCGGTCGGCGAGGCCGGCCAAGCTGTCGAGCGGTTCTTCACGGAGGCGCGCGTGGGCTTGCTCAGCGTTTCGCCGGCCGACTTCCGCGAAGCAGTGGAGGCAGCTGTGGCAGCGGCTCGATGACATCGCATCCGCGGTGATTCAGTAGAAGCGGGGCGGGAGTCAGACAGTGCAACCGGTCGATAAGCGCATGCGGTTCATCTCCGTTGTCCAACACACCTCCGCCGAGTATCTCGGACTCATCGAAGACCACCTGGAGGGCCGCGGCATCCGCTTCAAGTACTTTCGCCCGTTCACCGAAGGGGGAAAGCTGCCGCAGCTCGACGGCATCCGCGACGGGCTGATCTTGCTAGGAGGCGGACCGTGGGGCAGCGGCGGAGCGCGCGACGTCCCGACGCTCGCGCAGGAGGTGAAGCTTGCGCACGCCGCGCTCATGTTCGAGAGCCCGGTCATCGGCATCGGGCTGGGCGCGCAGATCCTCGCGGTCGCGGCGGGGGGGCGGTCCGAACCCGCGGGGCTCGAGTTCGCGGTGACCACGGCGCACCGCGTCGATGCTTCGGCGCTGAACGGTTATCTGCCCGAGGAATACCCGCTCGTCGTCTACATGCGTGACTGGCCGGTGCCGCCAACCTATGCGCGGGTTCTGGCGCGCGATCGAAATGAACGCTCCGTGCTCTGGCAGATCGGCGAACGCGCGTTCGGGTTCGCCGGGCATCCGGGGCTCAAGGTTGCGATGGTCGAGGACCTGATCATGGAGTTCGAGGAGTCGCCGGCAAACGCCGATCCTGCGCTCGAGACACTGCGCTCGGCGCAACGCGCGTTGGAAGATGCGCTGGTTCCGATCATGACCGGTCTCGTGCAACTGACCGGGTGGATGCGTGAGATGGCGTCCCCTTCCGGCTAAACTGGCGCCGGCAGGCTCGCCCTATCCTGTCACCGCGTGCCGGACGCGGCTAGCGCAGACCCCTGCGGCGGGGGCAGCGCCTGGCATTCGAGAAAGATGCGCGCCGTGCAGCGTGCGCAGATCGACCGATCGAGTCGCGCGAACACCCCCGCGATCGCCTGACCCCTGCTGTGGAAGATGTTGTCCTCCCCGATCTCGTGGATATAGCCGCCACGGCGCAGCACGCTCTCCACCGGCTGGCGCAGCGAATAGAAGTAGAGCCCGCCGCCGCTCGCTCGCCGTCTGCGCGCCTCAGTCACCAGCGCCTCGGCGCCGGCCATGTCCACGAAGTTGATGCTCTTCGCCATCACCAGCAGATGCTTCTGCTCCGGCCGCACCTCCCGCAGCGTTTCGAAATGCGTCTCGACGTGGTTCACCGCGCCGAAGTAGATCGAGCCCTCGATCCGCAGGATCTTCGTCTGCGGGCATTCACGCAGCTCGCCTTTCACCTCGGCGAACTTGCGGTTGGGGTGCCGGGGATCTGGCACCAGGCTGCGCATCGTTGGCCGGGAGGTACGGTACAAATAGAGCAGCAGGGAGACGAACACCCCGGTCAGGACGGCGTACTGGATGGGTAACAACAGCGTGGCGAGGAACGTCGCCGCGATCACGGCGAGCGACCCCCGGCTCGTGCGTACCGCGGCCCGGATGCGCGGAAAGTCGACGAGCCCCCAGGCGACGAGGAACAGAGAGCCGGCCATCGCCGCAAGCGGCAGGTAGGCGGCAAGCGGAGCGAAGGCGAGCACGATAATCGCCAGCAACAGTGCCGCGAACACCGCCGCAAGCGGCGTGCGTGCGCCGGACTCGAAGTTCGGACCGGATCGGTTCACCGAAGCGCTGGTCGGAAAGCCGGAGAAGAAGCTCGCCGCGATATTGCCCAAGCCCTGACCGATGAACTCCTGATCGGCGTCGATGCGCTGCCCGGACTTGAGGGCGATGGCACGGGCGATAGAGATCGCCTGGGTGAGGGAGACGACGGTGAGCGCGATGGCCGAGGCGGCCACTGGCGCAAAGGTGTCGAGCGAGAATGCAGCATGCGAGAGCGGCGGCAGACTGCGCGGGAGCGCGCCGATCGTGTGGATGCCCGTCTGGTCCGCACCGAGCCAACGGTTGAAGGCGTAGGCAGCGACGCTGCCTACCAGAATCGACACGATCATGTACGGAACGCGCGGCAGCCACCGACGCGAGACGACAGCGATCACCAGAGTCGCCACCGATACCGCGATGACCCATGGCCGCAGCTCGCGAGCGCCCGCCACGAACGCCTTGAGCGTGTCGAGCAGCGGTGCGCCGCGCGGCAGTGGAATCCCGCTGAAATTGCCGAGCTGACTGACGATGATCAGGATCCCGACGCCCGCGGTGAACCCCACGATAACGTCGTTCGAGACGAAGTTGACCAGAGCTCCCAGCCGCATCATCCCGAGCGCGACCATGATCCCCCCGGAAAGGAACGCGAGCGTAAGCGCAAGCGAGACGTACTCAGGCGACTCGGGACGCGCGAGCGGGCTCAATGCAGCGAAGACAAACAAGGATACCGCGTTGGTCGGGCCCGAGACCGTATGCAGCGACGAGCCGAACAGTGCGGCCACCGCCGTGGGGACCATAGCGCAGTACAGGCCGTACTGCGGCGGCATGCCCGCAAGCGTCGCGAACGCGAGGCCCTGAGGCAAAGCAAATATGGCCCCGACCATACCGGCGATGAGGTCCGAGCGGAGCGAACGCCGGTCTACTAGACGCCACCAGCGAAGGCATGGGAGGAGCCGATGCCGCATCGATCGCGACTCAGGTCACCTGGTACGACCTTGTTGCTGCTCGGGGTCGATCCGTAGGGAAATCAGGTCGGACATCACATCACCTCCTGCCCGCTGCCTTAGCGCGCGGCACTACGGGCGATTTGACAGGGATCAACGCGACGCTGCGGGATCCCACAAGCGGTTGAGCCTAGTTCGGCTTGGCGCCGTGCAGGGGCTGCAGCTCCGGGAAACCGTATAGCGGCTTGGGCAATGGCCGCAGCAGTCGAATCCGGTGCAACTGCGGGTCTGCAGTCTTGTCGGGCAGAGAGTCCAGGTAGCGGGCGACGATGTCGGTTGCGTCGAGGATCTCTCCAGTTTCGCCTCGCACCAGTCGGATGAACGTGCCCGGCACCCTCGGGCACTCGCACCCGTTGATGTCGTCGGGGTCGTCTGCGTACCAATATCCTGCGTACGAGTACACCGCCTCGGGATCGAGGGGCTTGCCGTTGACGCGGATATTGGACACCCGGAATCCGGACGCCCGGTAGGGGTCGAGATCCATGGTGAGCCCGCTGTAAGCGAACAGCCAGCCGCCCGTCCAGTTTGCCGGGTTCGGGTCCAAGGCCCCCTCGGCGGAATTTTCGAGCTGCCGCTTGAGCCAGCGGCCCTGAATCCGGACTACGCCGATCTCCGGCCCGATGGGAATGAAGTGGTAGAGGTCCTCGAGCTTGATCGGTCCCGGCGCAACATGCGTCCCGTAGCGGAACCCGCGCATGGCTCCGACGTCCGCTTTCGACACGACCCGGAAGGCATCCGTGAGGAAATCGTGCGCGGAGCCTTCGATCACGGCAGGCATAGCGCTGTCAGAGAAGGCGCCTCGATTCAACGCGACCTTGGTGCTGCCTATCACGGTGTCGATGGGACGCGTCAAGCGCGCACCATTGAACGGGTTCACGTGCTCCACAAAGTCGGGTCCGCTCACGAAGGATTTGCGCGCCTGCTTCACGGCCTCGGCGATACCGGCGTCTTCCGGAATCGCGTCGCTGATGCTATGTGCGGTCCAATGCCAGCTCTCGAGCTTGCCGTTCCTGATCTTGAGATTCAGCTCGCCGAGCACGGTCCCATCCTGACCCTCTTCGACGATGATCGTGCCGGTTGACGTGACCACGGGCGTGCGCGTTTCCTCGTGCATATCGGACGACAAGATCACGTCGATTCCGGGATACTGCTCCGCCAGTCGGATATTGTTGGCTAGGCCCAGCTCGGAGGCGACCACGAGCAGATCGACTTGCTCGACGTTGCGCAGGATGGGGATGAATTTCCCCAGCTCCGGCTCCCCTCTGGAGAACACCAGCCCCCTGGTGACTGTCCTGCCGACAGCCGGCAGGCCGCGGTCGGTGGTTAGCCCTAGGATGCCGACTTTCAGGTTGCCGAACTGTCTGATCACGTAAGGCGGCAGTACACGCTGGCCGGCGAAGGCCGGAAAGAATGTCTGAGGCTCGGCTTCGACCGTCACGTAATACAGGTTCGCCGCGACCGCATTCCAGTTTGCTTTCGCCGCCTTGCCGGCGAAGAGCTCGACGAAGCGCCGGCTACCATACACGTAATCCCAGTTGCCCGGATTGAACGCATCGATCTTGAAGCGGTTCAGCACATCGACGATCGCCTGCCCGCGCGTGAACATGACTTCGGCGGAGCCCTGGACGGTATCGCCGCCGTTAACGAGCAGGGTGTACGTCTCGCGTGCGCGGATTTGCTGGATCTTCGTGTACATCCGCGCGAGACCGCCCAGCATCGGGCCGCTCTCGCCCTCTCGAAAGCCGGGACGCGGGATCAAATGGCCGTGGAGGTCACCCATGTGAATCAACGTGACATCGCCGCTGCCCGCGGCGGCCGGCGCACTCACGAACATCCCGGCTGCGATCGCCGCAGACGTCAAGAGCGCCGCAACCCTCTTCATGATTCTTCGTTCGAGGTGGAGCAGGATGCACCTGACCCCGATCAGTGAGGCGATGGCGAAAGCACGCTCGCGCAACGCGAGCCCGCCAGACGATGGACTTTCAGCGGTCCCGTCGCTCAACGGGACACCGGAAATCGGGTCGAGACAAGGCGATTCGGACGCCGAGGTTTGCGCCTGCTGGAGCACTCTAGTTGGTCCAACTGAACGGCGCGAAGTGGCCGTTGTTGCCTTTTCCCACCAGATCCAGGTCCAGACCGAAGCAGTGGATGTGAGTTTGTTTCGATTTCGCGAGGGCGACCTTCCGGTTGGCCGGGTGTGCCGTGTTGTCGAGATAGAAGGGCTCGCCGTTGTTGTTGCGAGAGGCCACGCCCTCTACGGCGAACTCCAGCACGCCCGGGATCGACACGGCGCGGTTGAGCCCGTCCATCAGGAACGCGATGGGTTTGACCTCGACGCCACGGAAATCGCTCACTAGATTGTCCCGGATACGCGTCGGTATGCCTCCTGCCTTGCCGCCCACGATGGCGGTCAGCGCTTCTCGCTGAGCGTTGTTCGCCGCTTGGTCGACGATGCCAGCGAAAATCCAGTTGCCTTCGGACATGACCTCGCCGGATCGAATGATCAGCGCGAACGAGAGGCCGTCCAGCTTCACGTCGCCGTAGCCTCCGCGATCGATCCGGTAGACCTGCAGCGAAGTGCAGTGGTCATAAGTCACAGGTGCTTGCGGGTTGGTGAAGATGCAAGGGCAGAGATAGTCGCAGTTGCAGCTTTCCATGTATTCGCCGCTGATCTTCCATTTCATGTCCGCCATGGTTGCTCTCTCCTTGCGAGCACGCTAGCGTTGGCCGGCGTCACTTTGCTCAGCATGCAATCACACACGGGGTCCGCCACGCGCCTCGGCTGCACGCGTCAGTCCGGCCAGCGACATCAGATCTTCGTGCAGCTCGAACCACACCGTATGGTAGCTGTCGGCGATGATCCTCGCGACGTAGCCGCGCTCCCCGGCGGCAATGCGCGCGGTGGCCCGCTCGAGGCGAACGGCATAGGCAGCTAGCCGCGGCGACAGCTGCGCTAACCGATGCAGCAGGGGGCCGGCTCGGTCGTGCAGGTCCGCCAAGCGCCGCAGCACGCCGGCGTCGTAGTCGACGTCGTAGTGGTCGTTGGGGGTGCCATCGCGCTTGACTTGCCAGGCGGTCATGAGCTGTTTCAACTCGGCGTTGAGCACGCAGAAGTCATCGTACAACGCAACCACGGCAGCCGGGTCGGCGTGTGCACGCTCGTCGGCGAGCAGCAGCGCCAGGCGGTCGCGGCCTGCCGGGGTTAACCGCAATATGCCGCCGGCGTTCGTGCACAGCCGCGCTTCGCACAGCGGCGTATAGGACGCCACCACCACATTGGAGGGCAGGGACAGTGAGTCCGCCAAGATGTCCACGCTGGCGCGACCCTTTAGGGCCACCAGCCGCAGCAGCGCCAGCTCCGAAAAGCCGGCAGCCGGCGTGACAGGTGCGGGAATTTGCCGCAACCGCGCGCCAGCTTCGCCCGGCGCGAATTGCAAACAAGCGAGCAAGGCCGGCAGCCGATGGCGGACCACGACCGCGCGCACGTGCGCCGCCATCGCTGCATGGATGCCCTCATCGGTTTCGAGCACGCGACCGCGAACCGTGATGCCGGGCCCAAGGGCGGCGCGCCAGTCTTCGCCGAGCGCGTCGAGATCGACGGTGTCCGCAGCCGCTTCGTCGACCTTCAACAGCTGGATGGGGATCAGCGGCATGCCCCACTCGACCAGCTTACGCAGGTCGTCGATCGAGGCTTCGTCGGTCCGTTCGACCGCGAGGTTGCCGCCCCAGACCCGGCCGGTCGCGCCGTCAAGGGTGACATGTTGGCCCGCCAGCGCGGTCACGGTATTCGACCCGCAGCCCACCACGCAGGGGCGGCCCAGCTCGCGGCTCACCACGGCGGCATGAGAGGTCGAGCCGCCCTGCTCGGTCATCAGGCCACGCGCGGCGATGATGCCGTGCAGGTCGTCAGGGCTGGTGGTCGCACGCGCCAGGATCACTTCCTCCCCACGCCGAGCCCGTACTTCGGCCTGCTCCGGGTCGGTTACCACAACGCCGCTGGCCACCCCCGGGCACGCGGCCTCGCCAACTGCCAGCGGACGTTGCTCGGCGGCCTGCGGCGCGAGCTGAAGTACGGGCAACTGCCGCACCTGCTCGGCATCGAGTCTGCGCACCGCCTCTTCCCTTGAGATCAGCCCTTCCTCCGCGTAGGCGACCGCTGCGCGCACCGCGGCCTGCGGGGAGCGCTTTGCCACCCGCGACTGCAACAGCCATAGGCGTCCCGACTCGACGGTGAACTCGATGTCCTGAATGTCGCGCGCATCGGCCTCGAGCGTCGCCGTGGCCCGCATCAACGCGGCGTGCACGTCTGGCATCTGACTGCGCAGCGCGTCCACCGGGTTGGGCGTGCGGTGACCCGACACCACCTCCTCACCTTGGGCGTGTGTCAGCCACTCGCCCCACGCCGGAGCGTCGCCGGTAATCGGGTTGCGGCTGAACAGAACCCCCGTGCCCGAACGCTCGTCGAGGTTGCCGAACACCATCGCCTGGATCGTCACCGCGGTGCATCCCTCGTTGGACAAGCCGCGGTTGCCTCGATAGACCTGGGCGCGCCGCGAGCGCCACGACGCGAACACCGCAGCCACTGCGGCGCGCAGCTGGGCCCAGGGGTCGGCGGGCACTGCGTCGGGTCGGCCGCCGAGCACGACCTTGCGGTACTGCTCGACGAAGCGGTGGTGTGTGTCGGCGGCATAGCGTGCATCGCCAGTCTCGGCGGCAAGGGCTGCCTCGACTGCCGCGTTGATGCCGAGGTTGAGGATTGTGTCCATCATTCCAGGCATGCTTTGCGCCGCGCCGGAACGTACCGAGACGAGCAAAGGGCGTTGCGCCCCGCCGAAGCGCCGGCCAGTGCCTTCTTCGAGCAGCTTCATGTGCTCGACGATCTGCGCCCATAACGCATCGGATACGCCACGGCCGGTTGCGTGATACTCGCGGCACGCGTGCGTAGTCGCCACGATCGCCGGCGGCACCGGCAGCCCGAGCGCGCGCATGCGGTTCAGGCCCCACGCTTTGCCGCCGATGTCCTCGCGCGGCAGCGTGCACGAGCCGTCGACGGCAACTACTTGCCTTGGCGCGACCGCGGGGATCCCGCCTGCACTCAATGCGCCCTCTCCTCGCTGCCCAATCAGTGCACGGTCACCGTGCCGGTGTTGCCATCGACGGTGATGGTGGTACCGTTTCTTATGCGCCGCGTTACGTCGGCTACCGACGCCGCGGCGGGGATCCCGAGCTCGCGCGACACGATCGCCGCATGCGAGATCGTGGAACCCGTTTCGACGACGACCCCGCCGGCCGCCAGGAAGAGCGGCCCCCACGACGCGTCGGTGGTTATGGCCACGATGACCTCGCCGGGCTCGAGCTCGCTGTCCACGGCCAAAGACGTGATGACGCGGGCGCGGCCCGTGTAACGACCGGGCGAAACGCCGATGCCGGTGAGTTGCGTGCCTACGGTGGCGGGCTCGATCTTACCGCTGTCGCGGTCCTTGAAGGCGGACAGCGGCAGCGGATCGCCCTCGAACACGAACGGCGGCTCCTTGGCCTTGAGCACCTCGAGGCGCGCCGCACGCTCGGCGATCAGGCCAGCGTGGGCTGCCGGGTTGGCGATGAAGGCGTCAGCCTCGTCGTTGGTGACCAGCAACAGATCCTCCCAGCGTGACAACAACCCGCGCTTCACGAGACGCTGCCCCAGCGCGCGCAGCGGTGCGCGCGCTTCGTCGTTAAGGAGCGTGCAATGCATCTTGCTGCGCTCACGCGCCGCTAGATAGTTCCCGGCGGAGCGGGCCGCACCCACGAACTGGCCCTGCGCCTCGGCATTGCCGGCCAGCCGCCCCGCGACGTCGGCGATGGCCGCTTCGCGCTCCGCGACGAGTGCCGCCGAGCGAGCGGTCGGTGACGACGAATCGGGCGCCTGGCGGGCACGATCGAGCATGCGCAGCGGGATCTCGGGGTTGGTGCGGTAGGTGGGCGAGCGGAACTCCCATACGCTGGGGCCGATGAAGCCCCAATGGCCGATGAATGCATCCCACTGCGCAAGGAAGCGCTTTGCCCCAGGGTCGCTGGAGGCGCGCAGCCGGTCGAGCAGCCCTTCGATCCCTCGGTCGAAGGCGGCAGAGACCACGGGCGAGGACTTCGCCTTGCGCGACAGCTCCCACAATTCGAAAGACTCGGACGCAGAATCGATGTCGCCTAGCCCGGCGGCGATCCTGGAGGCGAGGTCGCCAGCGCCGGCCGCCTGGCAGACTTGCGCAATTAGCCCAGTCAGGACGTTACAGCCGAAGGTGTTGACGAGGTGCCGCTGGAGCAGACGCCGGGCCTCTGCGGTGAGGGAACAGAAGTAGCCCAGCAACTGCGCATCGGACATCCTCGTGAAGTCCGGGCGTTGCGCGATCAGAGCATCGAGCCGCCCCCGATCCTGATCGGTGACCGGCTTCGGGTCGCTGGTGAACAAGGACTGAAGCCAAACGCTGACCTGGGCCGTGCGCTCGGCGTTCTGGTCGCGCGGGTCGGCTCGGTACGGCGGCACGTCGGCATTGTCCCCGAAGAACGACTTGTCGATGGCCTCGGTGGTCATACCAGGAATGCGGACCGCGATCACACGCGACACAGACATGTTGATGTACACGTAGCCGCCGAAGCAGCCGAGGACCTCGCACTCGCCGGCCGGTTTGAACTCCTCCGGCGTGAACACGCCCATCTCGTAGAGCCCGTCGCGGTAGCCGGGCTCCCACGCGTGCACGCCGAAGGTGCTCCACGTGAGCGGCGACACCGCTTCGATCCACACCTCGCCAACATTACCTCGCGTAAAGACCGGGAAGCGCGTGCTGGCCTCGTCGTCGCAGACCCAAACCTTGTTCCCCATGCGTGGTCTCCCCCCGTTGGGAATTGAGTGCGCTAGTTTGCCTTCACTCGTGCAGCCTGATCTTGACCGAAGTCAAGTGTTCGCTCGCGGCGTTGGCAAACCGACGCGCCGCACTCCAGAAATTTTCCGGCCTGAGAACGTCGAGTCGGATCAGGAGATTCCTGAATGAGTGTGAGTTGGATATGAGCATCGCTTGGGACGGCGTGCCGCGCGTGGTCGCGCGACTGCGCGTCGAACCATTGGTGAATCGCCTTGATCAACCGAGGATCGTCCGTGGTATAGCGTATGCGGGCGCCATCGGTCAGTTGCTCGTATTCGACCTTGATCTGGCCGGGTTTGGCATTTCTCAATTCCGCCAGGCCCGGTATCTTGTCGCCGTGAATCCGAGCTGGATCTGAAGAGTCGCCGATCGCCAATTTGCGGGAAATCTCCGATAGATGCGCTGGTATGAGCTCGATCTGCTCGGTGTCAGAAGACTCTTTCGCGACGACTTCTTGCACGCTACTCTGATCCGTTTTTTTGAAGACATGCCTTGTCTGCTCCGGATCAAAGGGCATGACCTGCCTTCCGCGCCGTTGAACCTCGTCAAGGCGAGCCTCGCTCGCCTGAATCGCCGCAGTTATGAGCAGCATCGTCGACAAAGAACCGGTCAGCAGTCTGAGCATGTCACGAGGCTTCCGCGACCCTGCGTTTTGAGTTGTTCCGCCCCCACTGCGTCCGCCAAGCGCCGCGCCTCGGCCCCTTCTCGTCCCTTCCATCTGCAATCGTGGTCCGGTGGTGCGCGCTGGTGCCGCCCTTCCCGGGAGACACCGTAAACGGCCACGGGCGGCGCCGCAATGAGTCGGTCGGAACACTGAATCGTAGGACCGAGCACCCCTGCCGCAAGCTCGGTCCTCGACATCACACTCAGGTTCTGCGCGTCAACCGATCGATCCCATCGCCCCCGGATAGCTCACTTCCTCCAGCTTCCCGGTGTCTACGTCGTAGATAAATCCGCGCACAGTGACCGCGTCCGGCCCGTTGGTCGGGAGCCATGGGTGGTTCAGGATCGACGACATTCCTCGCCGCACATCCCACGCTAGGCGTTCGATTTGCTTAGCGTCGCGCGCGGCGTCGAGCGCTTCGATCGGGCCGCGAAACGCATGGAACGTGGACGGCGTCGACGCGCACTTTTTGCAGCTGGTGAACGTACGCCCCGTCGCCTGTCCGAGCAGCTTCTCAGCCGCCGGGTCGCCCTCCAGACCAGCCTTGAGCAAGTCGTCCGTAAAGGCGAGCATGCCGCAGCGGGTGTGATGGATCAGGATGATCTCGTTGGTGTTGAGCAGGTGATGCGAGATGATGAGGCAACGGATCGCATCATCGGTCACCACGCCACCGGCGTTGCGGATGACGTGCGCGTCGCCGGTCTGCAGGCCGAGCAGGTCCTCCACGTCGAGCCGTGCGTCCATACAGGCCACAACCGCTACGCGCTTGGCGGGCTGTATCGGTTGCTTTCCCGGGTACAAGGGCTTGTGCGTTGCCTGTCCGCTCGCGTACTGCTTGTTGTTCTCCAGATACCGATCAGTCATCGAATTTGCCATGGCTCCTCCTCGTGGGGCATAGGTGTAGTGGCGAGAGGTATATTCATCACATCGGTCCATCCGTCGGCTGGACCGATACGGAAATGCTACTCCATCGGGGCGGGTGCGCGGTGTTATCGAGATAACCGAGTACGATATTACTGACCCTGCGTGGCAGCGCGCAACCACGCCAGGCGCGCGCTCCGTGTCCGGGCGCGGCCATTGACTCAGATCAATCGAATCCTCCGGAACGGAGTATAAGCTTGCAGCTGGGTTCGAAGATAGGATCGGGAACCCGCAGATTCACTCACTGGGCGCGTTCTGGCGCCGAAGACAACGGAGATGACAATGAGGAGAATATACTTTCTGGTGCCGCAGGTGCAGATGGCAAAGAGGATTGTCGACGAGCTGCTGCTCGCGCGCGTCGAGGAACGTCACATGCACATCCTCGCCAAGCGGGGCACCCCCCTCGAAAGCCTGCCGGAGGCCTCGTTTCTGCAGAAGAGCGACTTCATCCCGGCGATCGAGCGCGGGCTGTCGCTCGGCGGGGCGGTCGGTACGCTGGCGGGGTTGATCGCGGTCGCTCTCGGCCCTACGAGTCTGGTGGTGGCGGGGGGTGCGCTCGTCCTCATCAATGCGCTCGCCGGCGCCGGCGTCGGCGCATGGCTGGGTGGGATGGTGGGAATGAACGTCGGCAACACCCGCCTGAAACGCTTCGAAGACGCGATCGGGCGGGGCGAGCTGCTGATGATGATCGACGTTCCGCGCGAGCGGGTGGACGAGATCACCGAACTGGTGAGGAAACACCATCCCGACGCGCAACCCGAAGGCACCGAGGCGACGATTCCGGCGTTCCCGTGACGCGGACGAACAGTTGCCGTCGACAGGAGACAGCCGGTGTAGTTCGCGACATATTGAGCAAGTCTCTCGAATACCGCCGGCGAACAACTCACTCACTGCGGCTCGCGCGATGCCGGATGTGTTGCAGAGCAACGCCGCGTCGGCGCGAGGGTTGACGAGTAGCGAAGCCGATCGGCGGCTGCGGCAGTACGGCCCAAACCTGGTGGCGGAACAACGCGCCCGTCCGTGGCTTGCCTTCTTGCTCAAGCTCTGGGCGCCGGTGCCATGGATGCTTGAGGCGGCGATCATTCTCCAGATTGCTCTGGGGAAGACGGCCGAGGCAGCAAGCATAGCAGTGCTGCTCCTGGTCAACGGCCTTGTCAGCTTTGTGCAGGAACAGCGCGGCAATCGCGCGCTTGCTCTCCTGCGCGCCCGCTTGACCGTTCAAGCGCGCGTGTTGCGCGACCAGCGCTGGCGGCTCCTGCCCGCGCAAGACTTAGTGCCCGGGGACGTGATCTATCTGAGGATGGGCGACATCTCTCCTGCAGACGCACGCCTGCTGGACGGAGCGCTGCTGCTGGACCAATCGGCGCTTACGGGAGAGTCGTTTCCTGTTGAGGTAGCCAAAGGGGCGCTGGCTTACGCCGGGACCGTTGTCCGACGAGGCGAAGCGACGTGCGAGATCGCCGCTACGGCGGCGCGCACCCGTTTTGGCAGAACCGCGGAGCTGGTACGAACAGCGAAGACCGTCAGCCACCTCCAGGAAACCATCCTCGCAATCGTCAGGTATCTGGTCGGAATGGATGTAGTGCTGGTGCTCGCGGTGCTGGTCTACGGCCTGATCACGGGTATGCCATGGGCCGAGATCACTCCGTTCGCCCTGATTCTGCTGGTGGCATCCGTTCCTGTTGCCTTGCCCGCGACCTTTGCGCTGGCGACGGCTCTCGGCGCCCAGGAGCTGGCGAAGCAAGGCGTGTTGGTAACGCGCCTGTCCGCGATCGAAGAGGCGGCGGCCATGGATGTCCTATGTTGCGACAAGACCGGCACGATCACTCAGAACAAGCTGGCGCTTGCGGCCCTGCGCCCCTATGCCCCGTATACCGAGAACGATTTGCTACGCCTTGCAGCGCTAGCTTGCGATGAGGCCACCCAGGATCCCATCGATACGGCGATCCTCGCAGCGGCCGCCTCGCGCAAGTTGCTGGTGGATGCGCCTCAGCGCCTCGCCTTTGTCCCCTTCGATCCTGCAACCAAGCGTTCGGAGGCAAGGTACGGTCTTGGCGATGAGAGCCTTCATGTGCTCAAGGGCGCGCCAAGCACTATCGCTGATCTCGTCCCACATCCGCCGGATACGGCCGGGGATGTACAACGGCTCGCCGCCCAGGGCTACCGCCTGCTTGCCGTTGCTGCCAGCAAGCACGAGGCGATGGAGCTGGTGGGTCTATTGGCGCTGCGGGATCCGCCACGGGAGGATTCCTTGGGAGTGATAGGAAGGCTTAAGAATCTTGGGCTACGCGTGGTCATGGTTACCGGCGATGGCCTCGCGACCGCGCGCAATATCGCAACCCAAGTTGGTATCGTCGGGGAGGCTTGTCCGCACAAGGACCCGGAGCATGCGACAGACGCCCAGATCGAGCAGTGCGAAGTCTTCGCGGGCGTTGTCCCGCAAGACAAGTTCAGCCTCGTGGAGAGGCTGCAACGGGCTTGCCACGTCGTGGGGATGACCGGCGATGGCGTTAACGATGCTCCTGCGCTCAAACAGGCTGAGGTCGGTATCGCCGTGGCGAGCGCCACCGACGTCGCCAAAGCCGCGGCCAGCATCGTGCTGACCGCGCCGGGGCTCAGCGACGTGCCCATCGCGGTGATAACCAGTCGGCGGATCTATCAGCGCATGCTCACCTATACGTTGAACATGGCCATCAAGAAGTTCCAAGTCGCGTTCTTCCTGAGCTTGGGGTTGATGTTTACGGGAACGTTCGTGGCCACCCCGCTCTTAATCGTCCTGTGGATGATCAGCAACGACTTCATCACCATGACCATCGCCACGGATCGCGTTTCCTTTTCTCAATCACCCAACCGCTGGCGAGTGTCTACTCTGATACTGGGCGGGGGATCGCTGGCAGCGCTTATCCTCGTCCTCTTGTTCGGCGTGTTCTTCGTGGCGCGCAATGTGTTTAATTTGCCTCTGGCGCAGGTGCAGACCTTGGTCTTGGTTATGCTGGTCGTCGCTGGCCAAGGCACCGTGTACCTTGTGCGCGAACGTCGACACTTTTGGCACTCAATGCCTAGCCCGTGGCTTCTGTTGACCTCGGCTGCGGACATTGCGATCGTCGTCGTTCTCGCGACCCAAGGTGTCCTGATGGCTCCTGTGAGCCTCCTGGTGATCGCCGGATTGATTCTGACAGTGTCGATTTATCTGATTTCGGTAGACGTTCTGAAGGTTCGGATATTCGGTGCCCTCGGCGTTCGGTGAGCGGCCTTCGCCGAAACGTTCTCTAGTCAGTAGCCGTGAGCGCGTGGGACTCGATGCACTGTGCTCAGTTGGTCAAATCCCCGCCTCGTTGAGTACCCAAAGTCGATCATCAACTGTCCGTCGTCGATATGACGCATCGTACGGGCGCCCTTCGGCTGTTGCGATCTGCCCACCCACATGGATCACCTTTCCTTCCGCCCACAGCGGCCTCGCCTCCGCAGGCTGCTGTCGCATCAGATCGGCGGATTCTTCGGCGCCTGGCTGGGCGGGGTCGCGTTGACGAGCACAGGCAGCTATGCGTCGATGTGGTACCCCGATATCGCGCTGGCGCTGGGAGCGGCGTTGGTCAATGTCCCGATCGAAGAAGCGCCGCTCAGAGTCAGCGCTGCGCCGGCATGACGGGCGCGTGGGCAGCAAGATCGATAGTGCGATTCCAAGGATGGAACTTCCGGCTATTTACTGAGACGACCTCCCCGAACTACACTGCGCCGTAGCGGCAGTGAAGGCGTGCGGAGCTCGAGCACGAAACCGACCGCCACAGTTTTAGAGGAGATCTTGCGGTGAAGCACCATACGCCCACCTTGGCGGGATGCGCATTGCTCGCTGCGTTAGCCTTCGGACATCCCGCCGCCGGGCAGGAGCAAGGCGCGCGCAGCCTGGCTGCGAATTGCACCGGCTGTCATGGGCCGAGCGGCAACAGTTCCGGGGCGATCCCGACCATCGCTGGCCTGGAACGGGCCTATATCGTCACCGCCATGCAGGAGTTCAAAGCCGGGACGCGACAGGCCACTGTCATGCACCAGCATGCCAAGGGGTACAGCGACCAGGAGATCGAGATCCTGGCCGAATACTTTTCCAAACAGAAGCGCCAGTAAGGTTTCCCGCCCTGAACCCGTGATCGGTCGAAGAGGTTCTTGCCATGCGCCTGTCTAGACGCCGCTTCCTCAAACAACTCGCTGCTGGCGCGGCTGCAGGTGTATGCACGCCCGCATTTGCGGCCGGCTCGCGGGTGGTCGTCGTTGGCGGTGGTTTCGGAGGTGCCACCGCAGCCAAATACATCCGGATGTGGGCGCCCGATATCCAGGTCACCTTGGTCGAGCGCAACAGGGAGTTCATCTCGTGCCCGCTCAGCAACCGCGTGCTGGCAGGGCAGGTCGAGCTGGTCGACCTGACACGCGGCTACGGTACGCTGTCCAGCAAGTACAGCATCGACGTGGTGTACGACGAGGCCGTCTTGATCGATCCCGATAAACGGGAGCTAACGCTGGATGGCGGAGACGTCTTGCCCTACGATCGTCTGATTGTTTCTCCCGGAGTGGATCTGCTGTTCGACGAGATTCCCGGGCTAAGAGAACCCGCGGCGCGCGAGCGGGTGCTGCATGCGTGGCGGGCGGGGCAACAGACCATGGCACTGAGGCGACAGCTGGAGTCCATGCCCGACGGCGGCGTCTATGCCCTGACCATCCCGAAGGCGCCGTTCCGCTGTCCCCCAGGACCTTATGAGCGGGCCTGCCAGGTTGCGTGGTACTTCAAGACGCAAAAGCCGAAGTCGAAGGTCTTGATCCTGGACGCCAACGAGAAGGTCCAGTCCAAGGAGGCGCTTTTCACCAAGGTCTGGAAGGAGTGGTACGAGGGCATCATCGAGTACCGACCCAACAGCACCCTGGTGGACGTGGACGCCAAGACGCTGACGGCGAAGCTCGAGTTCGAGGAGGTCAAAGCGGACGTGCTCAATGTCGTGCCTCCCCAGCGAGCCGCGAAGATCGCAGCCGATGCCGGCCTCATCACCGCAAACAACAAGTGGGTGGGCGTGGACTTTCTCAGTTACGAGTCGGTAGCCAAGAAGAACATCCATGTGCTCGGCGACGCCATTCTGGCGGCTCCTGCGATGCCCAAATCCGGGCATATGGCCAACCAGCACGGGAAGGTTGCTGCCGCAGCCGTCATCGCCTTGCTGCGAGGGGAGTCGCCCAACTCGAGTCCGGTCATCAACAACACCTGCTACAGCTTTGTCAGCGACAAGGACGTGATCCACGTTGCTTCAGTGCACCGCTACGACCCGGAGAAGAAGACCATGGTCGTGGCCCAGGGCGCCTCCGGGGTCTCCTCCGCTCCGAACCAACTGGAAGGCACCTACGCCGAGTCTTGGGGTAAGAACATCTGGGCCGACATGCTCGCGTGATCGCGCCCGGCCTTGGGCGGGGGCGAGCATCGCAGGCAACCCGCCGGACTTTCAAGGTGGGGCTCGCTCCGGCGCAAATAACCCCATTGCATTAGGTAGGAAGATCAAAGTAGTTCTGGTCTCTCGCCAATCGTTTTATCGTTCCCCTAACGCCTGTCGGACCCGCTAGCCGCATCGGGCGGAGTGCGTGTGCCGGTAGACGCATGTCGTTCGGCGAAGGGTTCAGGCGCTGCGCTTCTCCACCCCCGCTTCGGATGAACCCCTTCGAGGCGCTTGCGCCGGTCTCGAGCAGCTCGGACCGGCGCGTTTTCTTTCCACACCCGCACTTGTCCAGGCGGCGACAGGCCATGATGGGATTTTCGACCTGATGAGCGCAGCAGCGGCATTGCAATGGCGGCGTCCGAGCGTGCTACCCGGCTTCGGTCTGGCGTTCGGGTACACGGTCCTGTACCTGTCGTTGATCGTGCTCATTCCTCTGTCGGCCACGTTCTTCAAGGCCTTCACCCTCGACTGGAGCGCGTTCTGGAGCACTGTGACCGCGCCACGCGTGGCTGCGTCGCTGCGTCTCACGTTCGGGGCGTCGCTGATCGCGGCGCTGCTAAATGCCGTGTTCGGCCTGCTGGTGGCATGGGTGCTGGTGCGCTACCGGTTTGCCGGCCGCCGCATGATCGACGCGCTGGTCGACCTCCCCTTCGCGCTGCCGACCGCTGTGGCCGGGATCGCACTAACGGCGGTGTACGCGGGCAACGGCTGGATTGGCCGACTCCTGGAGCCCATCGGCATCAAGGTCGCCTTCACGCCGCTCGGGGTCATCGTGGCGCTTACGTTCATCGGCCTCCCGTTCGTGGTGCGCACCGTACAGCCGGTACTCGAGGATCTGGAGCCCGAGCTGGAGGAGGCCGCTGCGACCCTGGGAGCCAACCGATGGCAGACGTTCCGGCGCGTCATCTTCCCGGCCATCTCGCCCGCGCTGCTGACCGGCTTCACCTTGGCGGTGGCGAGAGCCGTTGGAGAGTACGGGTCGGTCATCTTCATCGCGGGCAACGTGCCCATGGTGTCCGAGATCACGCCGCTGCTCATCATCACGAAACTTGAGCAATATGACTACGCAGGGGCAACGGCGATCGCGGTGGTGATGCTGGTGATTTCGTTTGCGCTTCTCCTGCTGATCAATTTCCTACAGTGGTGGGCCGGACGCCGTCTGGCAGCTGACCGATGAGCGCCACGCTTGCGATTCCGGCGCCCGTTGCAGCTCGCCGCCGCGCCACCGCCGAACCCGTTGTTGTTCGCGGGCTATTGATCGGCGCGGCTGTGACCTTTCTCGGCCTGTTTCTTGTCGTGCCGCTGGCGGCAGTGTTCACCGAGGCTTTTCGCAAGGGCGCCCACGTCTATTTTGCGGCGCTCATGGAGCCGGACGCGTTAGCGGCTGTCAAACTCACCCTGCTGGTGGCGGCCATCGCAGTGCCCGCCAATTTGATCTTTGGTGTCGCGGCCGCGTGGGCCATCGCCAAGTTCGAGTTCAAGGGTAAGAGCGTATTGACCGCGCTGATCGATCTCCCCTTCGCGGTCTCGCCCGTGGTTTCGGGCTTGATCTACGTGCTGCTGTTCGGGCTGCGGGGCTGGTTCGGACCGTGGCTGCAGGCGCACGACATTAAGATCATCTTCGCGGTGCCGGGCATTGTGCTGGCCACCATCTTCGTGACTTTCCCCTTTGTGGCGCGCGAGCTGATCCCTCTCATGCAGGCTCAGGGCAGCGAGGAAGAACAGGCCGCACGCGTGCTCGGCGCTTCCGGCTGGCAGATGTTCTGGCGCGTGACGCTCCCCAACATCAAGTGGGGTCTACTGTACGGCGTGATCCTGTGTAACGCACGGGCCATGGGTGAGTTCGGCGCTGTGTCCGTGGTGTCCGGCCACATACGCGGCGCGACCAACACCATGCCGCTGTATGTGGAGATCCTGTACAACGAATATCACTTCGCGGCCGCCTTTGCGGTGGCCTCTCTGCTGGCTTCGCTAGCGCTGGTCACGCTCGTCCTCAAGAGCGTAGTCGAATGGAAGACGAGACAAGAGCAAGCGCAGGGTGAGGTCGCATTCGAACATGGATATGCGACATGAGCATCGAAGTCCGTGAAATTGAGAAACGATTCGGCGCCTTCACGGCGCTTGACCGCGTGAGCCTAGAGTTCCCGTCGGGAGAGCTGGTCGCCCTGCTCGGCCCGTCGGGTTGCGGCAAGACCACTCTGCTGCGCGTTATCGCAGGCCTGGAGATCCCGGATTGCGGAAGCGTCCTGTTCCATGGTGAAGACGCCTCGCGGCGCGATGTCGGCCAGCGCCAAGTTGGGTTCGTATTCCAGCACTACGCGCTGTTCCGCCATATGAGCGTATTCGACAACGTGGCTTTCGGCCTGGAGGTGAAACCGCGCGCAATCCGTCCCGCCGCCGATCAGATCCGGCGCAAAGTTCACGAGCTGCTACAGCTGGTTCAACTCGATTGGCTGGCAGACCGCTACCCTCATCAGCTCTCTGGAGGTCAGCGCCAGCGCATTGCGCTCGCTCGCGCGCTCGCCGTGGAGCCCAAGGTCCTGCTGCTCGACGAGCCCTTCGGCGCTCTCGACGCGAAGGTCCGAAAAGAGCTGCGGCGCTGGCTGCGGCGCTTGCACGACGACCTGCACATCACCAGCATTTTCGTCACTCACGACCAGGAGGAGGCATTGGAAGTGGCCGACCGGGTGGTGCTGATGAACAAGGGACGGGTAGAACAGGTAGGCCGACCCGAGGAGGTATATGAGCGCCCGGCAAGCCCGTTTGTCTACGGTTTCCTGGGCACGGTGAACGTCTTTCACGGACGCGCCAATGCGGGCTCCTTGCATCTGGGACCGGTGACGGTGAATGCTCCTGAGCACTCCGACGCCGAGGACCACCCAGCGACCGTTTACGCGCGGCCCCACGAGATCGAGATCGAACGCTTTTCGCCCGGTCAGGAAGGCATACCCGCGGTCCTCCAGCGGATGCTGGTCATCGGCCCCATCGCCCGTCTCGAGCTGGAGCGCGATGACCGCGCGGAGATCATCGAGGCTGAGATCGCGGCGGAGCGGGTGCGAAGCTTGAACCTCAGGCAGGGCGAGACTCTGCTGATCAGGCCCAGCAAGATGCAGGTGTTCCTGACGGAGAAGTCAGCAGCTCCGGGTGCCGAACCGCATCAACTGCCCCCACCATCGAGAAGTCCCTCGCGTTGGATGGAGGCGTTTGGTTCTGTGATCTGGTAGGCGAGCGCTTCGTCACTTCTCAGCCAGTGCGGCCGTGGCGGTGCTAGCGAGGAGCTCCGCCCAGCCTTCGCCGCAGCGGGTCGACAGTGCTACCGCCTGTCCTTCCGAGAGCCAGTGCAGCCAGCCACCTTGTCCAGCGGGATCGGCAACCGGCCTCACATACCGGATCGCCGGTTGATGCAAGTGGATGTCCATTCCATCGTCCAGCACGTTCACCCACTCACCGCGGTCGGAGAGTTTTATGCGCTCGATCGCTTTGCTCGTGGAAAGGGACGCAGCGGCGTTTCGCGTGACGAAGGTCAACGGATGCGCCAGCCGAGCTGCGGCTTGAAGAAACCCCAACAGTGCACCCGCAGCGACCGGAGCTGACGCCTGGAGCGGAAGGCTGAGTTTCGCACACGTCAGCGCCACCGACTCCTGTTCGGACTGGTCAGAACTCGCGAACGCGGCTACCAAGTCGGCGAATGCATGGACGTCGCCGGCCGGCCGCAGGAAGAACTTGGCGGCCGAGGTCCCATCAGCGGTAAAGAACTGTAGGCTCAATTTGAAACCGCGCGCCGCTTCCTCACGCAATGCGAACCCTTTTTCCCATTGCGCGGCTTTCCCCGCCACTTCGAAGTGTTCGGCCCGGATCAGCATTTCTCCGCCCCCGGTGGCCGCAACGTCTTGCACCGTCCCGGCTCGTTCGATGACGGCCGCGGGATTTCGCACCACCGCCTTAATCTCACCCAGGAGCGGCAGCTTGCGCAGCACGCTTGGCGCTTCGGAGTGGAGGCGTGTAACGAAGCGCCCGCAACCTGACGCGATCAGCTGGGCTTCGCTGACCTTCAACATTTCGGCGGCGGCGCGGTTGTTGAGACCTTTGGAACGAGCGAGCTCCCACGCTGCAAGGAGCTGAGTTGCAGCCAATGGGCGGCCCAAGTCAGAGACGGTTGATGTCATGAACGATGCTCACGCGCTGACACCTGCCGGCGGCCGCAAAGCGCGCTATCTGCTGCCGGGTTGGTAGATCTGATCGAACACACCGCCATCGGCGAAATGCGCTTTCTGGGCTTTCTGCCAGCCCCCGAAGATTTCGTCGACGGTGAACAGCGCGAGCCTGGGAAACTGGGTCGAGAATAGTGCAGCAATTTTGGCGTCGATCGGACGATAGAAGTTGCGCGCGATGATCTGCTGCGCGCGCTCAGTGTAAAGATACTCCAAGTATGCCTGGGCGAGTTTGCGGGTGCCGTGTTTATTCACGACCTTGTCCACCCAAGCGACCGGCGGTTGAGCCAGGATGCTCACCGACGGCACGACCACCTGCACCTTGTCCGCGCCGAGCTCCTTTACCGCAAGGAACGCCTCGTTCTCCCAAGCGAGCAGCACGTCGCCGATGCCGCGCTCGACGAACGTGGTCGTAGCGCCACGAGCGCCGGAATCCAGGACCGGTACGTTCTTGTATAACCGAGTGACGAACGCTCGGGCCTTCGCTTCGTCGTTGCTCGACTGCTTGAGCGCGTAGCCCCAGGCGGCAAGGTAATTCCAACGGGCACCGCCGGAGGTCTTCGGGTTTGGTGTGATCACGGCGATTCCGGGCTTGACCATATCATCCCAATCGCGAATGTTCTTGGGATTGCCCTTGCGCACCAAGAACACAATGGTCGAAGTGTAAGGCGCGCTCTCCTGCGGCAATCGGCTTTGCCAGTTGGTTGGAAGGAGCTTCCCCCGCTCGGCGATCTCGTCGATATCATAGGCGAGCGCAAGCGTCACCACGTCCGCTTCCAAGCCGTCGATCACTGCCCGCGCTTGTTTGCCCGATCCACCGTGCGATTGCTTGATCTCGACTTTCTCCTTGGTCTTCGCTTCCCAGAACGCTGCGAAGCCCCTGTTGATCTCCTGGTATAGCTCGCGCGTGGGATCGTACGAGACATTGAGGAGACTGACCTCGGCCTGAGCTTGCGCCCCCAAGCCGAACGCTAGGACCAGTACGGCGGCGACAAGCCTGTGCTTTCGTAGATGGATACACATCGTTGGAGACTCGAAATCTCGTCAAAGCGCGTACTGAAACCGAGTGATCAGAACCTTCTCGTCGGGCCTATTGCCGCCGTCGAACTTGGTCTGATCGTACGTGAACATGATGCGCACTTCTCGGCTCAGATCCCAGCTTAGCCCGATGCCGTAGTCCGTGGCCTTGCTGGGCTGCGTGGCGGGGTTGGCAAGCTGCGTGCCCGCCGTGCCGACAAAGGCATCGCTATCTACCTTGAGTTGGCTTACCCGCGCTACCAGCTCGAGACTGCCCCAGCGATGCCGCTTGAGGCTGAAACTTTGGCTCGGGGTCACGCCCAAATACGACGCGTCCTCGCCGCTCAGCACCCACGCGAGCTGAACCTGCCACGCGCGGTTAGACACGGTCTGCGTGTTGGTCGAGCGCGTGAAGACCTGTGCGGTATTCGTCCATTCCCCGAGAAGTCCGAACGCGCCAACCGAATAGTAAAGTTGCGGCGTCCAGCTCGTGCGCGCCCCGTTGGCGAAAGCGCCACCGTTGTAAGCAAACCAGGTCTGCTGACCGGGGGTAAGATACGTCGGCAGAGCGGGCGTTGTCAGGCTGCCCGATTCAATTCCAAATCCGTACCCGACCCCTACGCCGAGTCCGCGCACGGCTTTCAGGTCCGTGTTCTTCCACGGTTGAGCGAAGACGCGCGCGTTCAGATCCTTGGCGTTGTTGAAGTCACCGCTGCCGTCATTGGCGCTGTTGTTGTCAACCGCCCCATTGAAGACCCCGGCGGCGTAGCTGAGCGTGCGCTTGAAGAGGGACCCGGAGGCCTGCAGGCCGATCTCGCGATTCGGAATCAACTGGGATGGGAAGGCCCGCTCGGGGAATGCGATGTTCACGTCCTCCTGCAATTCTTCAAGGCCGAGCGGTGCCTTCATCTTGCCGACGCGGGCGTTGAATTCCGTGGACGGAGTCCAATAAATCCAGGCGTCGAAGATCTGCGGCGTCGGAGATGTTGTCGGAGTGGTATTCGAACCGTTTCCGAAATCCGACATGATCTTGAAGCCGAAGTCATCGTAGCCGCCTTCGAAGACCGGTCGAATGCGGCGCAGCACGAAAGTATCGACCCCTGATTGAGGCGGTGGCGAAGGTTGGTTGAAGAACTCCCGATAATCGACCTGCACCACCGCGCCGAAGCGAAGCTGGAACGGCGAACTGGGGGAAGTCAGCACGAGCCCTGGTCTTACGCCGGGCGCAATAGGGAGCACGGTCTTCGTTGTAGGCGCTGCCTGCGCGGACTCTTCTTTCTGCTCCAGAGTCTTGACCTGCTCATTCAGTTGATCGATCTGTTTCTGCATCGCCTGTTCCTGAGGCGAGGGTTCAGCCGGCTCGGCCGACTTCCCTGCTGTCGATGGTTTGGCCCCCGGCTCTGGTTGAGCCTGTTGCTCGAGCCGCTCCTCGAGCTGCTTGAGCTTGCGTTCCAGCTCCTCGACGCGCTGCCGCAACGCTTGCTCCTCGGGCGACGGCGAGGTCTGAGCGTAGAGGAGGTGAGGCGGTAGCAGCAGGCTGAAAGCCGCGACGGACGCGAGCGTCCACGATCGCAACGACCGCATGGAAGAATCTCCGTGACTGCATGAAGAGACCTTCCGATGGTTCGGTCAGCTCGCTTCAAATCCCTGTTGTTCTGATCGCCTCCAGTGAACTGGTCGGCGTCATATGTCGGCCGTGAGGGCAGACGGCCTACTCAGTGCGCATCGGGGCGGACGGATTGAACCGCAGCTTCTCCCTGCGCTCGATCTGCGTGACGCGGCCTTCGTGCATGACGATCTCGATCGAGCCAAAGCGCACTTCGCGAATCAGGCGCAGCAGCGTGCCCACCAGCTCTTCGGGCAGCGCTTGTCGTGCGTCGGTTACCTTCTCGCCCGTTGCGATATCCACCTCATACCCCAGTGCGGCTCTGTGCACACACTGTAATGATGCGGTAAGGGAAGCGGAACGAATTCAGAATTCTTTGCTTATGCCAGATGCTAGGGCGGGCAAACCGTGCTATCCGCGGCTCGCACGGGCTGCGGGCAACTGCGTGGGGGTCTGTTCACCGCTTTGGTTGGCGTTCAGGGCTTCCCTCAGCACTTCTCCCAGAACCAGCAGTGTTGGCCCGCCCGTTGGCACTTCCGCCGCGTGCTGCGGCAACTCGTTCAGCGTCGTGAGCAGCACTTTCCTCGACGGCAGCGACGCGCTCTGGACTATGGCGACCGGATGATCGCCCGGGAGTCCGGCTTGCTTGAGTGCGTCCGAGAGCAACGGCGCTTCGCCCACCCCCATGTAGAGCACGGCGGTGTCGCCTTTAACAACGGCCTCGACCCACGGTCCAGGCCGTTGGCCAGTTCCGACGCGTGGGGTCGAGAGCACGACGCTACGGCTGACACCTCGGCGCGTAAGTGAGATCTTCAACTCAGCTGCAGCCGCGAGGGCTGCAGTCACCCCGGGAACGACTTCGCAGTCGATGCCGTTGGTGGCAAGCGCATCGAGTTCCTCCTGAGCGCGCGCGAACAGCATGGGATCGCCGCCCTTGAGCCGCACCACAGTCTCGTAGCGCGCGGCTGCTTCCACCAGGCAGCGGTTGATAAAGCGCTGGTCGGTGGAAATCCGGCCGCAGCGTTTGCCCACCGGAACGATACGCGCGCGCGCCGCGATCGCCAGCACCTCCGGGTGGACCAGCGCGTCGTGGAAAACGACTTCGGCTCGCTCCAGAATGCGTGCCGCGCGCACGGTAAGCAGATCGGGAGCGCCGGGTCCCGCACCGATCAGATAAACCTTGCCCATCAGTCGATCAACCCCGCAGCCACTGTCTGGTTGGTGACCTCGTCGATGAGGATGAACGCACCAGTGGCGCGATTGGCGGCATACGCGTCGCAGACGATTGGCTGCTGCAACGCGAAGTGGGCGTGCACGATATCGTTCATCTTCAGCTGACCCGAAAACGCATCGCGTTCCAGCGTGTGAATGTTCACGCGCGCGTCGATGTCTCTCAGCTGCGCCTTGACTGACCGCGTCGTGTGGCGCAGGAGATAGCGCCGCTGGGGCTCGAAGGGCTCGCTGCTCAGCCAGCACAGGCGGGCTGCGATCGACTGCTTGACTGCCGGGAACTCGAAGCCGCCAACGATCATGTCGCCACGTGAGATGTCCAGATCGTCGGCTAGCAGCAACGTGATCGAATCACCGGCGACTGCCTCAGTTGCCGGGCCCTCGAGCGAGATGACGGCGCGAATGGTCGTTGCCTGCCGCGACGGCAGCACACTGACGCGCTGCCCGCGGGTCAACACTCCCGACTCCAGCCGCCCGAGGTAGCCCCGCGCTCCACGCAGGTGAGAGGCGTCCGGACGGATCACCAGCTGGACCGGGAAGCGGGCGGGCAAGTCCTGGAGGCTGCGACTCGCGTCCACGGCTTCCAGCGCCTCCAGCAGTGTTGGACCGTTCCACCAGGCCAGGTGCTGGCCGCGCTCCACGACCATGTCGCCGCGCAGGGCGCTGATCGGCACGAAACTCACGGCCTCCGCTTCCAGGCGCGATACGAAATCCAGCACTTCCCTGCGGATGGCGCGGAAACGGGCCTGGTCGAAGCCGATCAGATCCATCTTGTTGACCGCCACGATGATCTCGGACAAGCCGAGCAGCGATGCCAGATAGATGTGGCGGCGAGACTGCGGCAGCAGACCCTTGCGGGCGTCGATGAGGACCACCGCGGCGTCTGAGGTGCTGGCGCCGGTGATCATGTTGCGCGTGTATTGCTCGTGCCCGGGCGTGTCGGCGATGATGAACTTGCGAAGCGGCGTGGCGAAGTAGCGGTAAGCCACGTCGATGGTGATCCCCTGCTCGCGCTCCGCTTCCAGGCCATCGGTGAGCAGCGAGAGGTCGACAAACTCCTGGCCGCGGCTGCGCGATACGCGCTCCACTGCGGCGAACTGGTCCTCCAGAATGGCGCGGCTGTCGTGCAGCAGCCGGCCGATCAGCGTGCTCTTGCCGTCGTCCACGCTGCCGGCCGTGATGAAGCGTAGCACTCCGGTGCCGGTTGCAGCATCGGTTCGCACGGTCTGGAGCAGCGTTGCACTCATCAGAAATACCCTTCCTTTTTGCGCCGTTCCATGGATGTGTCGGAAGTCTGGTCGTCCATGCGGGTGGCCCCGCGCTCGGTGATGCGCGCTCCCGCCGTCTCCGCGACGATGGCCGCCACCGTGTCCGCCGTCGACTCTACGGGACAGGTGCACGTCATGTCGCCCACGGTGCGGAAACGCACGCTCACCTCTTCGACCACTTCGCCCGGCTTCGGGGGCGTTATTGCGGTGGCTGCGACGAGCAGCCCATTGCGGCGCACCACCGCGCGTCGATGGGCAAAGTAGAGGCGCGGAAGAGGCATCTGCTCGCGCTCGATGTACTGCCACACGTCCAGCTCCGTCCAGTTGCTGATCGGGAACACACGCACGTGTTCACCCGCGTGCGCGCGGGCGTTGTAGAGGTTCCACAGCTCGGGACGCTGGTTCTTCGGGTCCCACTGCCCGAACTCGTCGCGGAACGAGAAGATGCGCTCCTTGGCGCGCGCCTTTTCCTCGTCGCGCCGCGCGCCGCCGATGCAGGCGTCCAGCCCGTGCGCGGCGATGGTCTCGAGCAAGGTGATCGACTGGGCGGCGTTGCGACTCTCATCGGGCCGGCGCAGCTTGACCGTGCCGCGCCGGATCGAGTCCTCGACTGAACCTACGATCAACCGCACACCCAACTGCGCGACGCGGGCGTCGCGGAACTCGATGGCTTCGGGAAAATTGTGTCCCGTGTCGATATGCAGGACGGGAAAGGGGATCGACCCCGGACGGAAAGCTTTCTCCGCCAGCCGCAGCACGACGGCGGAATCCTTTCCCCCGGAAAACAGCAGGGCGGGACTGCGGCACTCGCCAGCCACCTCGCGCAGGATGTGCACGGCTTCGGACTCCAGCCAGTCGAGGTGGCTGTGGTGTTTGTAGGCTTCGCCGGCGTGGTCCAGCAGGCGCGCTTCGCTGACCAGATTCATTCGCGCTGGCTCCGCTCGACGCGCGGCTCCACCGCGGGCCGCTGATGTAAGCCGCACTCCTTGGTCTGCGCGTCCTCCCACCACCAGCGGCCCGCGCGCAGGTCTTCCCCAGCAGCGGTGGGGCGGGTGCAAGGCGCGCATCCGATGCTGCGGAAGCCGCGGTCATGAAGTGGGTTGTAGGGGACGGCGTGACGGCGTAGGTAATCCCACACCTCGGGCTCGCTCCATTCGGCCAGGGGGTTGAACTTCCACAAGCCGTACACAGGATCGAATTCCTTCAGGGGCAATTGCGCGCGGGTCACCGACTGCTTGCGCCGCAATCCCGTGACCCATGCGCCCTTTCCCGCCAGCGCCCGACCGAGCGGCTCCACCTTGCGGATCTCGCAGCAGCGGCGGCGCAGCTCGACGCTGCGATAGATCGCGTCCAGGCCGAGCCCGCTCACGTAACGTTCCACCGCAGTGGCGTCCGGCCGGAAGACGCGGATATCATATGCATAACGCTCACGCACGCGCTCCAGTACGCTCAGGGTCTCGGGATGCAGCCGCCCGGTGTCCAGAGTGAAGATCTCGATGGGGATGCCAGCGCGCAGGATGGTGTCGGTCAGCACCATGTCTTCCGCGCCCAGGCTGCTGGCCAGTGCGGCGGGCGCATGCTCGGCGGCTATCGCGCGCAGCGCGCGCTGCAGATCACCGGCGCGCCATTGCATATCGGCCGCGCTCACCGGCTTGGCGTTGGTCATGATGTCGCCGCCACGGGCTGGAGGTGCACGCGCGCAGCGGCGCGAGGCAGCGCGTCTCGTAGTACCAGCGTGGGATCACGCTGCTGGCAAAGTTCCGCCGCCGAGAGGGTCCATGCGTCGACGCGCGCGAACAAAGCTGAAATATCCGGCTCACCAGGCGCGTCCTGCAGCGCCACGGCTCCAGACAGGATGGCCAGCTCGGAGGCCAGCGGCTGCGCCTCCGGCAACACAGCGGCCACGCTGCTGGCGAAGGCTGCAAGGTCCTCGCTCTCAGGCGTCGCGGTGGCATCGGCGAGCGCGCGTGCCACGGCATGGAGGCCGGCTTCAGCGCAGGTCAGCGCCTCGGCGTACTTGCGCTGGTACTTGAGCGCGTCGCGGTAGTTGCGCTCGTGGGCCGCCTCGAAGAACAGCGTGCCGATCTTCTCCTGCGAGGCGCCCGCGCACTCGCCGCCACCCAGTTGCAGCACGCGGAAGTCGGCAGCGTCGCCGTGGTCGCGCAGCACGGCGGGCACCTGATCTGCCGCAACCGAAGCCAAGTCAGCGAGTAGCTTCTGGAAGTAGTCGGGCTCCTGCCGGCGCGACCACGAGAAGAAGCTCTCCTGATCGACGCGCTGCTCGGAATAGGCGCGCTTCAGCCGCTCGATGGCTTGCTCGATGCGAGCCGACGGCACGGACGGCCCCTTGCGGCCGATGCCGCCACCGCTCATCCCATCGCCGCCCAAGTAGATCTGGTAATGCGGAATCAGCTTTCCGTGCAGGCGACGCCCTTCCCCGTAGACACCGATGTCGCCGCTCTCCGGCTGCGCGCAGCCGTTGTGGCATCCCGACACGCGGATGCGCAGATCGTGCTCGCCACCGTCGACCTTAGGCCCGAGGATGGTCGAGGAAGTGATGCCGAGCCGGCAGGTCGAGGTGCCGGGGCACGCCACTACGTTATCTCCGACTTGAGGCAGTCCCAGGCCCAGTGCCTTGAACTGCGCCAGCAGTTGCGGCACGAGGCCATCGGGCACATCGAGGAGAATCAGGTTCTGGTCCTGCGTGGTCTGCAGCTCTGTCAGACCATGCTCTTCTGCGATGTCGGCGATGCCGCGCATCTGCGCTGCCTTGAGATTGCCAATCGGTAGAGCCAGCGGCAGCACGAACAGACCTTGCTGTTTCTGCGCCCAGACCTCGCGCGGCGCTCCTGGGCCAGGTGCTCCTCCACTGGCGCCGGTCCGCCATTGCGCCGCCGGACACTCCTGGTGCGCGAGCGCCTCCTTGATGCGCGCGAATTCCTCGCGGTAGCGCTGTACGAAGCCTTCCGCGCCGAAGCGGTCGACGAGGAACTTGATGCGCGACTTGGCGCGTTTGGCACGGTCCGAGTACTTGTTGTGCAGCGTAACCACCGCCTCCATAGCGATGAGCAGGTCGTGCTCCGCGAGGAATGGCTCGACCAGGATCGCCTCGTGCGGCTTGTGCCCGAGTCCGCCCCCGGCCAGGATCCTGAACCCGAAGCGTTGCGTGCCGTCGGCGTCCTTCCGCTGCACGGCAACGATCCCCAGATCGTGGATCATCGCCTGAGCGCAGTCCGCCTCGCAGCCGGAGAAGCTGATCTTGAACTTGCGCGGCAGCTGCTGGTTGAGCGGGTTGCGCAGGAAGTGGCGCACCGCGCTCTCGAGGTGATGATTGACGTCGGTGTGCTCTTTCGGGCAGACGCCGGAGAGCGGGCAGGCGGTGACGTTGCGGATGGTGTTGCCGCACGCTTCGCGTGTGGTCAGCCCAGCGCGCGCCAGGTCGCGCATCGCACCTGGCGTCTTCTCCAGGGGGATGTAGTGGATCTGGATGTCCTGGCGAGTGGTGACGTGCGCCGTGTCGTGCTGGGAATGGCGTTCCAACACGTCGCCGATCGCGCGCAACTGCGTTGGCCGCAGGCGCCCGCCCGGGATCTTCACCCGCAGCATGTTCACGCCTTCCTGGCGCTGGCCGTAGCAGCCCATCTGCAAGCGAATGGCGGTGAAGCGCTCCGCGTCGATCTCCAGGTTGCGAAACCCTTGAAGGTCGCGCTCGTACTGATCGATCTCGGCCAGGTCCGCGAGACCCTGCTTGAAACTGACAGAACCTTCCATCTTTTCGCGAGTGGTGATTGCGTTCCGGCGGCCTCGACCAGGCCCGGGCGGCCGCCCGGTGCCCTTCCCAACCAGCCTTGGATCGTAATAAGCTTTGTATATAAAAAAAACGAACTAATGCCTATATTCAAATAACTCAAGATTCCAAGCGCCCGCACAGATGAACTTCCAGCAGCTGCGTTACGTCCGGGAAGCCGTGCGCCAGGGCCTCAATCTGACGGAGGCGGCCAATGCCCTTTTCACTTCGCAGCCCGGCATCAGCAAGCAGATCCGCGAGCTGGAAGACGAGCTCGGCGTCGAGATCTTCGTGCGCCGAGGCAAGCGGCTGGTGGACCTGACCGAGCCGGGGCGGACTGTGGTGCAGGTGATAGAACGGCTTCTAACCGAGGCGGAAAACCTGCGGCAGGTGGGCAAGGAGTTCGCTGACCGCGATGCGGGTGCGCTGATCATCGCCACAACTCACACGCAGGCCCGCTACGCGCTACCCGGCGTGGTGCAGGAGTTTCGCGCTCAATACCCCAAAGTGCGGCTGTCGCTGCAACAGGGCAGCCCGACGCAGATCGCGGAGATGGTCATGGCGGGGCACGCGGACCTGGCAATCGCGACCGAGGCGCTCGACCACTACCCCGAGTTGCTCGCGCTGCCCGGCTACACCTGGCGTCACTGCGTGATTGTCCCGCATGGGCATCCGTTGGCCAAGGTCAAGCAGCTGACGCTGGACGAGCTCGCCCGGTATCCTCTGATCACTTACAGCCCCGAGTTCGCCGGCCGCTCGCATATCGACCAGGCGTTCGTCACGAAGGGGCTGAAAATGGACGTCGTGTTGACCGCCATCGACGCCGACGTCATCAAGACTTACACCGAGCTCGGGCTCGGCGTGGGGGTGATTGCGGCCATGGCCTACGACCCCAAACGCGATGCCGGGCTGCATGCGATCGATGCCGGCCATCTGTTCCGCAACAACACCACGCGCGTCGCGGTCAAACGCGCGGCGTACCTGCGCCGCTACACCTACGCCTTCATTCAGATGTTCGCGCCGCATCTCACCCAGGAGATCGTGGACAAGGCCCGCCTGGCCGAGGGAGAGAACTACGAGTTGTAGCGCGTCGCGAGAATAGATCAAAGCTTCCCTAACTCAACTCACCTCGACCTCGCAGTCGAGGTAATAGCCCGCGCCACGCTCGGTCCGGATGAGCTGCGGCTCGGACGGGTTGGCTTCGAGCTTGCGGCGCAGCCGCAGGATCTGCACGTCGATCGATCGGTCGTACACGTCGTCATACATGCGGCTACCCTCCAGCAGCTGATCGCGGCTCAGGATCTGCTTCGGTGCGTTGAGGAACGCCACCAGCAGCGAAAACTCACCGCCGGTCAGCTCGACTTCTCGCCCCTCGGGAGAGACGAGCTTGCGCGTGCCGCTGCGCAGCTCGAAGCCGAAAAAGCGATAGACCCGCAACGCCTGCGCGCGCCGGCTGCCTGGTTTGCCCTGCGACCGGCGCAGCACGGCGCGAATGCGGGCTAACAATTCGCGCGGACTGAAGGGCTTGGTCACGTAGTCGTCCGCGCCCAGCTCCAGTCCCAGCACGCGGTCCATTTCCTCGGCTCGGCCGGTCAGGATGACGATCGGGATGTCGTGCTCGGCCAGCAGCTTCTTCGCCAGCATGAGGCCGTCCTGGTCGGGTAGGTTGAGGTCCAACACGACGAGGTCCACCCGCTCGGCGCCCAGCGCGCCTTCACCCTGAGCACCGGTGACTGCAGTGCTGACCCGGAAGTGATTGTCCATCAGGTAGCGGGCGATGAGATCGCGCGTGGGGCGATCGTCCTCCACCACCAGAATGTGCTCAGTCACTGCGCGCCCCCGCCCACTTCGGCTGCGACGACCCTAACCATAAACCAGCGCGCTGCCGCGCACAACGGTTTCAGATGTAATCGAACCGCTGCTCGCCGACATCGGCGGGAAACCGCGATGCCGTCAAATGCCTGCGGTGACGGCGCTGCTCGGTCGCGGTTCTTCCTTTCCCGGGACTCTCGCACTCGGCTGCTTGCCGCCGCTGCGTCCACAGTCCCGACCGCACGCGACGAGACACTAGGGGGAGTTGACCTTGGATTCTGATCTTCATACTCGCCATCCGGCCATCCTGGTGGTCGAGCCCAATCGGTTTCTGCGCGACATGATCTGCGACTGGCTGGGGGGCGCTGGCTATACCGCCCACGCGGCGGATGGGGTGCGCGATGCACTGGCCTGGCTCAACCGGCGTTCCTTCGACCTTCTGCTTCTGGAGTTGGACTTGCCGCGCCGGCAAGGGATCTCGCTGCTGCGCGCGGTTGAGAGTAAGCTTCCCAGGACCCCGCTGGTGTTGTTGACGGGCGCGGAAGGCTACGATGACGTGCTCGCCTGCGTTCCCGCCGAGGTGCCCTGTGTCAAGATCGGCAAGCCCTACAGCTTTTTCACTCTGGGTCTGGTGGTCAAAGCAGTGCTCGCCCGTGTGCGCTCCGACCGCAAGCCCGGTCCGGAATCGCCTGCGGCGGCTTGCTGCTAGGCCGCCTTCACCGGCGCCGGGCGTCGAGCACCGGCGCGATCCCCTTCGATCAGCGAACAAGACAGCCAGCTGAACGCTCTGTACCTGCAACGCCTGCGCGATGCAGGCCTGTGTCTTCTGGCCGCCGCAGCTTACTTCGCGCTGGCGTGGCTCTCTACGCGCCTGACTCCGCGCGCCGGAGACATGGCCTACCTCTGGCCCGCTGGCGGTTTCGCGCTGGGCGTGCTGCTGGTCGCACGCGACCGGCTGTGGCTGCCATTTCTGGGCGCCATGTTCCTGGCCGACGTGGTGCACGCCGAGACCATCACCAACGCGCTGCACAAGAGCGTCGCTTATGCGTCGGTCTACTTCGCGTGCCTGCTGCTGGCCTCGCTGATGCTGAGACGCTGGGTGGGAGCGCCGTTGCGGTTCGATCGGATCCGCAAACTCATCGTGTTCGTCCTGGTCGCCCCGGTCGGCGCCAATTTGCTCGCCGCGGCCGGCGGTGCGTTCATCTCGCTAGTGCCCGGGGAACAGACTCTTCTGCAGACATTCCGCGTCTGGTGGGTGTCCGACGCACTCGGCATGCTGTTGAGCGTGCCGCTGGTGCTGGCTTGGTGGGATTTTCGCCCGGGTGCGCTCAGACGCATACGCGCCAAGCGCGCAGCAGAAGCGGCCTTCTGCTTTGCCGGGCTGGCGCTTACGTCGTTTTGGGCTTTTAGCGCGCAGCCCATTCCCGGCGGTGGCGTCCCGCCGCTCACGCATTTCATCATTCCGTTCCTGGTGTGGGCTGCGCTGCGATTGGGGACACGCGGTCAGAGTGCAGCGCTGCTGCTGCTCTCGACGGTCTCGCTGTGGTGCACGATGGACGGTCTGGGCCCATTTTCGGCTGCCTTTGTGCAACCGGAGCGCTCGGTGCTCTACCTGCAGATGTTCCTCGCGGTGGCGGCGCTGATGACGCTGCTCGGATGCGCGCTGATGCAGGAACGCCAAGCCGCGGAACAGACGGCCGCGGAATGGAAGCTGCGCTACGAAGCGGCAGTCGTCTCCTCCGGCAACGTCCTGTACGACATGGACCTGCAGAGCCGCAAGGTGGTGTGGGCCGGCAACACGCGCGGGATCCTGGGGTTCGATTCCCGCGAGCTGGGCGATGCCTCGGCTTGGCTGGCACGCGTGCACCCCGGCGACTTGGGCAAGATCGAGAGGCAAATCGGGGAAGCAGCCCAAGGCGCAGCCGAGACCCACACTTTGGAGTATCGCGTGCGGCGCAAGGACGGCGTCTATATCGACGTCGAGGACACCGGGCGCGTGGTGGGGCTGTCCAAGGGACGCGCCGTGCGCGCCATCGGCTTTCTCAAGGACGTGACGGAACGCAAGCGCGCGGAGGCCGAACGCGCACGGCTGGATATCCAACTGCGCGAGGCGCAGAAGATGGAGGCGCTCGGCACCATGGCCGGCGGCATCGCTCACGACTTCAATAACATCCTTGGTGCGATCCTCGGGCATGGCGAGCTGGCCGAGGCCGGCACCCCGGCGGAAAACCGGCAGCACCAGCAGCTACGGGCGATCATGGACGCCGGCCGACGCGGCAAAGCCCTGGTGCAGCAGATCCTCACGTTTGCTCGCCGGGGAGCGAGCGAGAAGCGCGCCGTCGAGCTGTGGCCCGTGGCGCGGGAGGTGCGCGATCTGCTCGCCGCTTCCACGCCTGCCAACGTGACGGTGCGGCTGGATGTCGACGACCCGCGCATGTCGGTCCTGGCGGATCCCACGCAGATGCATCAGGTCCTGATGAATCTGTGCACTAATGCAGTCCAGGCCATGACCGAAGGCGGGCAGCTCACCATCGGTTTGGGGCAAGAAACCGTGACGCACCCGCGGGTGCTGACCCAAGGCCGGCTCGAGCCCGGGCCATACGCCGTTCTCAGCGTGCGCGACACCGGCCCTGGCATCGCTCCTGAGGTGGCGGCGCGCATGTTCGAGCCTTTCTACACCACCAAGGGCCCGGGCCAGGGTACCGGGCTGGGTCTGGCGCTGGTGCAGGCCATCGTTGCGGAGCACGGCGGCGCCATCGAGGTCGAGACCCGACCAGGCGCGGGTACGTTGGTCCATGTCTATCTCCCGCGTGCGCCGGATGACGTGGTGGAGGCGCAGAGGCGCGAAGCCCAAACTCCGCGTGGCAAGGGCCAAACCGTTTTGCTGGTGGACGACGATCGGGCAATGCTCGCCATGGCAGAGGACATGCTGGCCCAGCTTGGCTATGAGCCGGTCGGCTATGACAGCAGCGTGAAGGCTCTGGACGCGTTCCGCGCCGGTCCCGCGCGGTTCGACGCGGTGCTCACCGATGAGCTGATGCCGGAGCTGACTGGAACCCAGCTCGCGCTGCGGGTCAGGGAACTGCGCCCCGAACTGCCGGTTGTGATCGCCACCGGCTATGGCGGTCCCGAGCTACGCAAGCGTGCGCGCGACGCTGGAGTGGCACAGGTGGTGAGCAAACCTTACGAGTCCGGAACGATTGCGCAGGCGTTGGCCGCCGCACTCGAGGCCGCGGGCTGATGTGACGACGAGTGGCGCCTGCCTACCAGTTCTGCTTTAATCCCGGGTCCGTCGGGGTGCGGGGCCTGTAGCTCAGCTGGTTAGAGCAGAGGACTCACAATCCTTTGGTCCTGGCTTCGAGTCCCAGCGGGGCCCACGAAAAGGATCAACAACCTATAGAAATGCGGCTGGGTTGAGCCGTCATAAAGTTACCGGACTAGTCGCACGTTTTGTGGGTCTGTCCTTTGCCGCTTGTGGCGGCTCGAGACCGCAAGTCCGGCGCGGGCCGCGCCGCCGAGCGCCAAGCTGATCGAATCTCGATCGACTTTCTGAAAAGGTGATACCTTGACGTGCGAGCCGAAAGTTGACGGCGAGAACGCAGCGGCTCCAAAGAAGATCTGAAGCCAAGTCGCCGGGCAGCGGTCGGTTGATTGTCGAGGCTGGATAGGGCCCCGGACTGATCGCAGCTGACGTAGATAGAGGTTTTCTCCAATGCTCAAGATTTCTGAGAGTGCGACGGCAGCAGTCATCGCGCGCTTCCTGAAGGCTCGTGGCGTCCAACGCGTATTCGGATTGTGTGGCGGTCACATCATGCCGATCTGGATGCAGATCGACGCGGTCGGCATCCCGATCGTCGATGTCCGAGACGAACGCGCTGCAGTGCATATGGCGCACGCACATGCCGAGGTCACTGGCGAGCTTGGCGTGGCATTAATTACCGCGGGACCAGGGGTGACGAACGCGATGACCGGCATTGCTAATGCCCACGTAGCGCGCGCTCCAGTTCTGATTCTTTCCGGGTTGCCGCCGACTTTCCAGGAGAACCGCGGCGCTCTACAGGATATCGTCCACGTAGACTTTGTCCGTCCGATTGCGCGCTACGCGCGTACGGTGCGTGAGCCTGCGCTCGTCTTACAGGAATTGGACGAGGCGGTGTCGCGCGCATTCGGACAAGGCGGTGATCCGGGGCCGGTGTATCTCGATTTCCCAGCCAATACTGTGCGCGGTGACGTCCCCAGGGCGCTGCAGTTGGAAGAGCATTTCCGGCCCAAGCGGCCGGCGCCGATCTGGCCCGATCCGCAGGCCGTCGCAGCGGCCGTCGATCTGCTTTGGTCCGCGCGCAAGCCGCTCGTGATTAGCGGTCGCGGCGCGCGCGGCGCCGGGCGGGAACTCACTCGGTTTCTCGATCGTCTCGGTGCTGTATATCTGGATACCGGCGAGAGCCGCGGCCTGGTTTCTGATCAACATCCTTCGGTGATAGCGGCGATGCGCGGGACGGTCATGAGCGAAGCCGATGTCGTCGTCACCTTGGGGCGGCGATTGGACTTCCAGCTTGCGTACGGCTCCCCGGCGGTGTTCGGGGCGGCACGCTTTCTCCGCATAGCCGATGCGCCTTCCGAGCTGCGTGACAATCGCCGCGGCGCCGTAGAGATGCTGGCCAGTCCGGCGGTGGCGCTGAGCGCGATCGTCGACGCAGCCGGGCAGCGGGAGCCCGCGGTCGATAGCGCTTGGGCGCTAGGGCTGCGCGCGCGTCATGAGGAACGCTCTACGAAGTTGGCGAAATCGATGAGCGCGGCGCAGCCCGGGAGCGACGGTCGCATCCACCCCAACGCGTTGCTCGTCGCGATACAACAGAAACTGACGGACGATGCTTTGGTGATAGCCGATGGCGGCGACTTCTTGAGCTTTGCGCGCGTCGGTTTGAACGCCGGCGGGTATCTCGATCCCGGGTCGCTGGGTTGTCTCGGCATCGGTGTGCCGTTCGGCATCGCGGCCAGTTTGGCGCAGCCCAACCGGCAAGTGGTCGTGGCGACCGGCGACGGCTCATTCGGGTTCAACGCGATCGAGGTCGATACCGCGGTGCGCCACCGGGCACCGCTCCTCATCGTGGTTGCGAACAACAGCGCCTGGCAGATCGAAGTTTATGACCAGGCGACCACTTACAACCGGGTAGTCGGCACGCGGTTGCAATCTTCCGACTACGCTGCCATGGCGCGGGCTTTCGGCATGCATGCGGAACGGGTAGAGCGCGCCGAAGAGCTGCCCGCCGCGATCGATCGTGCGCTCGCGAATCGTCCTGCTTTGCTGGATGTGCTCGTGACGGCGGATGCGGTGTCTTCGGACGCGAAGTCGGGTCTCGCTTGGGTGCCGGATCTACAGCCGCTCGCGACCTGGGACGAGGCAGAACACAATTGGCGGCGACACGCTTGAATTGACCAGGGACGCGATCTCGTCAGGCTGTGCGACAGCGGAGGTTGGTCTTCGCATCGCAGCCAGGGGTGCCGTTGGTGCCCGAACGCTCATGCTCGCTTTGCCTCGGCGCTCACGTTGTCGCGGACCAGGAATTCTTCGATCACACGGAACTGGTCGACCGCCATCAGCGACGGCGCATGCCCGCAGTTCGGTATGTCCGCGGCCTCTACTAAACCCTTCGAAGCGGCGAGCCCGCGCTGTTTCATTCTACTTACCGTCCCGGGAAGCAACAGATCGGACCACTCGATCGGCGGCGGCAGGAATCTCGACCCATCCTGCGGTGACGGTCAGGGCGCAGATGGGCGCGCGATCACGATCGGATTGCGGATCAGCGAGGAGGCGACTTTCACGGCAGTGACGCCGAACGCATGGCCGCGGTGCAGGTCCCATTCCAGGAGTGCGATCGCGAGCCCGAACAGAACGCAGGTCGTGAACACCGCTGCGATGGTGGCGCCGGGTGCGCTGGGGGGCCCGAAGGCCAGGAACGCGAGCGGCAGACCGATGTATCCCGTATTCGGATAACACGCGCTCAATCCGTCGAGCGCCTGTCGCTGAACGCCCGCTGGCCGCGTGCAAAGATCAGCGGAAGAGCGAACACGGCGAGCGCGCCGATACCGAACGAGGCCACGAATCCGGACTGATTGAGCTGCGCCTCCGTTACGTGCGCGACGTTGTCGAATATCAGCGCCGGCAGCGCGAGGCTGGCTACGAAGCGGTTGAGCTCGAGGTACGCGTTGGGGCCGAGGACGCCCAGTTTGCGGGAA
>Ga0335084_10000254_pt1 | contig 42228 bp, 39 predicted proteins | sample Lox_Sample_44_FD_206721 | JGI IMG/M metagenome (GOLD analysis project Ga0335084, IMG submission 206721) | Soil microbial communities from Loxahatchee National Wildlife Refuge, Florida, United States - Lox_Sample_4.4 | ecosystem: Environmental > Terrestrial > Soil > Wetlands | place: USA...
CTGGGTGGCGATCGAGCGCAGCGAGCTTCTCATTCCCGGCGGCGGGCGGGCGCGCTTCCGTTTCGAGGTCGCGCCACCGGCCGATGCCCAGTCAGGCGAGTGTCGCTTTGCGTTGCTCATCGAGGGCGACGAGCCAGTCGTCGCGGGCGGCGACGTGTTCCGGATTCCGGTGCGCGGGCGCCTCGGCGTCATTGTGTACGTGGCCGTCGGGGACGCCGCGCCGAAGCTCGAAGTCGTCAAGGTCGGGTTCGACCGCGTCGGCGACCGCCGGGTGCCGACCGTGTGGGTACGAAACACGGGCAACGCCCACGGTCGAGTCGGCGGGTTCCTGTCCGGCACGGATGCCAGGGGGCGCGAGCTCGAATTCAGTCCTTCGTCGTTTCCTGTCCTGCCCGGGGAAACGCGCGCCCTCTCGCTGGCTGCGCAGGCCGGTCCGAACGAGCCCGTGGATCCGGCGTTCCCGGTGACTGTGCAGGGGATGCTCGAGTGGCCCGGAGCGCGTGTGCCGTTCGAGCACCGCTTCGAGTGATCCGCGATGCGCTGCATCGCCGCGGCTTGCCTGCTCCTCCTGGCCGGCCTGGTCATCGTCGCGCCGGTCGCCGCGCAGAGCGGTGCGGCGAACGGCCATAAGAACGGCGACAAGACTGAAGCCCCCGCCTACCAGGATGTGCTGATCGACGGCGGGCAGCTGGAGCCCGACATCTGGAACGGCGATGTGCCCGAGCGGGACGCGGCCGGCCCGCCCCGCGGAGTGCGTCTCGACGGCATCTATTCGCGTGTCGAGCGGGGCGGCGCGAGCGAGACTCACTATGGTACGGGCGTCAGTGGATTTCTCGCGACGGAGCTTTATGGCGCCTGGACCGTCGACGGGGTCTTCGGCAAGACCAGCGATGCCTGGGTCGCAACCGTCTGGCAGCGCGACATGCCGTTCGATGACGGCTGGCGCCTGTCAAACGCGGGCGGCAATGTCAACTCGCCATCGATAGACCTGCTGCGCTTTCAGCCGCGCTGGGCGCTGCCGAGCACGCCGATCGTTGGCGGCCTTAGCGAGTGGCGCAATCAGGACGGCACGCAATTGACGGCCGGACTGGGCGAACCCGGGGCCTACACGGGCCTGTACGTGCCGGGCTTCCGGCGCCTCGGCGGCAGCCTCTTCACGGGCGGTGGCCAGTGGGCATGGGACCGCAACTGGAGCGGCGGCTTCCAGTATGCGGGCGCGAGCGAAGTCACCAGCCCGTTTCAGACGGACCCTGCCGACGCGGCGCGTTTCAATTCGCGCTCGGTCTTTGGAGCCACCGCATGGCAGGATCGCAACGCGCGTGCCCAGGTCAATGTGCTGGGAAGCGGGAACAGCGTCGACGGCAACCACAGCGGCGCCTGGGCGGACGCTACGGTTCAGAGCGGCCGCTATGGACAAGGGTTTGGGGCGTTCTGGCTCGGTTCGTCGCTGGCGTGGGGCAACCAGCTGGTCGGCAGCGACGTCCGCGGCGCGTACTACCGCCTGAACTATTCGAGCCGGCAGTGGTTGTGGGACGCCCAGGCGGACTACGCCGCGCCGTTGGCCAACACCGGGTTCGACACGACGACTTTCGTTTCGGGCAATACACGCTATCAGGTCTGGCAGGACCTCGCGGTCGGCGGCGGAGGCAACGCCCGATTCGACGGAACCACCGCATGGTCGGCCTATGCGTTTGTCGAGAACAGCAATTCGCTGCTGATCAACCGGACGCAGATTTATACCGCGCGCAACGATCCGAAGCGCGATGTCACGGCGACGGCAAACCAGACCTGGTCCGTTCCCGCTGGTACCCGGCTGAGTACGAGCCTGTTGGTCGGGCGGTTCGACGATGGCTCCAACAGTTCGAACCAATACGGCCTCGCGCTGAACGGCGGCGGGGACGTCGCCAACAACATCTCCCTGGATGCCAACGTCCAGTGGCTGCACAGCACTGGCGACGCCCAGCCCACAACGCTGATCGGCAACCTCGGCGTGACCTGGCGGTTCGCGCCGAATCTGGGGCTGCTTGCGACGCTCTACCGAAGCCAGACACAGTCCCAGCAACTGCAGATCATCTCGCCAATCGCCGCGATCACCGCGCCCCTGGAGGAACGGGTCAACGATCGCGGCGCGTACGTCATCCTGCGCTATGAACGTCGGGCCGGCAGCATGGCGGCACCCCTAGGTGGGAGCGTCGGCGGCGGCTCCGGCCGTGTGAGCGGAGTTGTCTTCCTGGACGCGAACGAGGACGGGCGCTTCGCGGCCGGCGAGGCCGGAGCAGCGAACATGACAGTCGTTCTCGATGGCCGCTACTCGGTCCGGACCGACGGGCAAGGACGATTCGAGTTCCCCGCTGTGGCGTCGGGACACCACACGATTGTCGTCATGCCGGACAACCTGCCGCTGCCATGGATGCTGATCAACGACGGGCGGACCGAATTCGACGTGCCCGTCCGAGGCACCATCTATGTCGACGTCGCCGCACAGCGGATGCGGTGACCTTCAACGCTTACTTCCACGGCACCTTTCGCTCCGACAGCGCGAGCAGCAATCGCTCTGTGGCCACGATGCCATCCGCTTCGCGCCGCTGGATCAGCGCCCGGACCAGCGTGCTTGCCGCGCGACCACCTGCAATGGACCTGAGCGCCCCGCGAGCTACCGTGAGGTCGTTCAGCACCCCCAGCACATCCTGCAGCTCCGCTAGCGCCCGCACGTACTCGTCGGTGGCCCGCTCGGGCAGATCCACCGAGAAGACGTCAAGCGCATAGCGCAATCGCTTGGCGAGGATGCGCGCGCGGTGGCGGCGTTCCGGTGCCAGCGCCGCGAAGAACTGCGCCGCGCCGAAGAGGCGCCGATGCGCCTGGTCGAGTGCTTTCGCCGCGCACTTCCCGAGCGGGCGGCGCGCGGGCGCCGGACTCAACGACCATCGCTGCAGTCGCAGCGCGAGCCGCGCAAAGCGGCCGCTCGCGAGCGCCGCAGCCGTGCCCGCACGCGAGGCATCACGCCGTTCGGTCGCCCGCGCAAGCAGGCGACCGAGATCACGATGCACCGCGCGCGGCGCCGCGGCGGTTAACGCCGGCAGCGTCTCGGCGACCAGAACGTCCCAGTCGCGTGTCTGTCCGAGCAGTCGGCCGATCCAGCGGAGTTCACGCACCGGCCCTTGCGGCAGGTCATCGCCGTGATGGTCGAGCAGGCGGATCGCGGACCGCATGCGGCGGATCGCAACCCGGGCCTGGTGCACCTGCTCGATCTCCCGCACCGAGCGCATCGCCTCGGTGTTCACGAGTAACACCTGGAGCCCGTGGCCTACGATTGCGCGTAGCGCTGCGCCCGCACTCATGTCGCTCTGCAGATGCTCGATGAAGCCCGGAGCGGACGCCTTGGCGAGCGGCGCCGGCGCGCCCGCGGCGAGCCGGTAGCCGCGCTCGGCCTTGCCCGCCAGCAAGGGCACGAGCCCGAGCGCCGACCGGCCGCGGCCGACCAGCGCCAGCGCGGCGGCGATCAGGTCGCCGACGTCTCCAGCCTTGAGCTCGAGCTCGACCTCGGCCACCGGGTCACCCCGGCGCCCCGCGCGCCGCGCCTCGATCCTGCCGACGTCGATTGCGACTTCGATCCGGCTGCGCCGAAATTCGATCACTCGCAGGCTACGCCGGACCTTGACGCGAAAGACCTCCCGCAGCTGCGGATGACCCGCCTCCGCCAGCAGCGCCGGCAGCGGTGTGTCGCGCAGGCGCGCGAGGTCAATGCGCGGCTTGCCTCGCTGCACGCGCGCCGGTCCTTCCCATTCGCGGCGCGTGCTCAGGCCGGACTGCGCGACATCAGCCGCCTTGAGCGTTTGAACCCAGCGGCGCCCTGATCGGCGCAGTCGCAGCGCAAGGCCGTTGCGCTGCAGGTGCCGCTCCGGCGTGTCGTAGTAGATGGCCTCGAGGCGCTGAACTTGTGCGTGGACATTTCGCAGCAACGGCCGGCGCTCGAGTTGCGCCAAGGCGTCATCCGGGAGGTGCAGCTTGAGTTCGGTTTCTTCGGCCATCGCGGCAGTCTATCGAGCCGCGTGCCTCTGCCGCGCGGGTTTCAGCGCCGCTGCCGCTCCAGCACGCCGTCGATACGCACAGCGCCGTCGGCCTTGCGCTCCCACATCAGGCAGTAGGTGTCGGCGCGTGGCGCGGCGAATTCACCCTCGGCCGTCTGGATCGCTGCCGTCCGGATCAGATAGACCGCCTCGTTGCCCGGGTGGTGATGCACGTTGAAGTCGACTGCGCCGCTGGCGCGGAAACGGTAGTGCGCAGCCTCGCCGGATTCGAGTTTGACGCAATGTTCCTCGAATCCGCGTGCCGGCACATCGATGCGAAACGGACCAAGCAGCGCCGTGGCCCCGGAGGCAAGCGCGGGCGCGGCGCACAGCGTTGCGGCGACCAACTTGATGTGTTTCATCGAAACGATCATCGCACGCATCGTCCGCGGGCCCGTGGTACCCGGCGTCATTCGCGCCGTCCGGGCGATCGGCGCCCGCTCCACGCCAGCAGGGTCGCGACCGCCCCGCACACGATTGCGGTCGCGACGAAGCACGCCGCGTAGCTGCCGCTGTTCCGCTGCAACCACCCGAAGAGGAAAGGCAGCACGACGACACCGACGTAGGTGAAGAACAGGCATCCCCCGGTCGCCTTCCCCGCTTCCCCTACGGGTGCCAGGCGCGCGACCTCGGACAGATAGACGCCGTTCCATCCGATAGCCGTGGCGCCGAGTGCCGCAGCCACGGTGAGCAACGCGATCATCGGCCACGACGACGTGAAGCACGCCGCCGCCACCGAGGCTCCGGCCATCAGAAATCCGATCAGCGCCAGCGTCGCCCGTGGCGCCCCGGTGCGGTCCGAAAACGAACCCCAGCTGATGCGCGCGATCACGCCCGCCACGTTCGCAACCGTCAGCGCCGTCCCGGCCGCTACCAGTCCCAGGCCGATCTCGGTGTGCAGGTAGGCGACGATGAAGCCGGAGACCGACATCTGCATTCCAGCGTAGACGAACGAGACGAGGGCCATCGTACGCAGCGCGGGCGATCGCGCGACGACGGCCAGTCCGCTGACGAGCGCAGCCGGCGACAGTCGCGCGCCGCGGTCGCGGTCGGCATCGAGCGGCGCGCGCAGCGGCTGCGCGGCCCAGGCGATGGCGAGGCATCCAATGGCGATGACCACGATCGCGCTGTGCCAGCCGAACGCGACCGTGAGTGGCGGCACCAGAAGGCCGGCCAGTGCGGTGCCGGCCGGAACACCGGTTTGCTTGATGGAAAACACCAGGGCCATGTTCTCGCGCGAGGTGGTTTGCGCGAGCACGTGGCTCGATGCCGGAGTGATCGGCCCGTAGCCGATGCCGAGGACAATCGCCCCAAGCGCGATCGTCGCAAGCCCGATTGCGCTGCCGCCGCGGCCCGCGGCCAGCGTCAGCAGCAATCCGGCCGCACAGCCGAGCAGACAGGCCTGCGAGAGGCGCAGCGCGCCATAGCGCAACACGACGCCCCCACCCGCAAGCGCGGCGGTCGACGCGCCGACGTACAGCAGCGAGATGTAGGTGCCGATCGTCGAGGCCGGGACGTCCAGTTCGCTTGCAACGACCGGCGCGATCGAGGGCACCGTGAGCAGCGCGCAGGCAGCAGCGGCCTGGATCGCGGTCGTCGCAACCAGGGCCCGGGTCGCCAGGCTCAGCATCGCTCGCGGCGCGCCACTTTGGCCGCGGAACCGGACCGCGGCATCAGCCGCGCTCGGCCAGGGCCTTCAGGTTCTTCAGACCCGCGTCGAAGTCCGGCCCGACCATCGAGTCCATCATCAGGCCGAAGTAACGGTTCAGCGGGTTGCTGCCCATGTCGCCTTCATTGGTCCAGGTCACGCGCGTTCCGTCGCCGTCGGGCGCCAGCGTCAGGACACCACGTGAATTCATCCCCATGTCCGGGAAACTGAGCGCATAGTCGACATGCCGGTAGGGCACCGCGGCGGTGAACTCCATCGCGCCGTTGCCCTCGGTCCTGCTCTGCCAGCTCCAGCGCGCGCCGGCACCGCTCGCCGCACCGGAGTACTCGACCGTCATCGCAGGATCGCGCTGGTTCCAGATGGCCCAGCGCTTCCATTCGCGTGGATCCGCGAGCAACGGAAAGATCCGGTCGGCCGGAGCGTTAACGACGATGGAGCGCTGCACCTTGAACCCGGACGGCAGGATCATGCCGTCGTGGTGGTCGAGCACCACCAGCACCACCAGGGTCAGGAGAATGCGCTTCAGCCACTTCATGCCGGTCTCCCTGTCTAAGATCGGGAAGCGTAGCCGTGCCGCCAGGAGTTGTGCAGATGAGCCCTCGCCGACTGATCCCGTTGATCCCCGCTTTCGTCGTCCTTGTTCTGGCCGCCTGCGGAACGCCAGGCTCGGTGGCTCCCGGCGCGACCGAGCCGGCCGTACGCTCGAAGGCCGGCACGCCGTCCGCCGTGATTCCGCTGCAGGGCGGAGGCACGCGCTGGCAATACTCCGGCCAGCCGTTCAACCAGCTCGTATGGAACATCGATTTCGACGCGTCCGGAAAGGTGGTGCGCACCGAGCAGATGATGAGCGACACCGCCTTCGCGAAGATCCGCAGCGGTCAGGACTCGCGCTTGGACGTGCTGCGCGATTTCGGGCCACCTGCCGAGGCCTTCTCCTTTCCACTGAAGAACGAGACGGCGTACATGTACCGCTATTTCGATGACGCCGGCTGGTACGCGGCGATGTTCGTGTACTTCAACCCTGCGGGCATCGTCACGCGCACCGAAACCGGCATGGATCCGTGGCGTTTGCGCGGCGGAGACGGTGGGCGCCAATGACGTTTTCACGCCCCGGGTTTGACCGAATTCCGCGCGCTCGGCCGAGCGCAGAGAATCCGTGCAGACATGGGCCGCACAAGAGATCTAGCACCGCAGTCCGCTGCACCACTGTCCTTGCAGGACAAGCTGGACCGCATCTCGCACGATCGCAAGGTGCTCGACGTCCTGCGAGCGCTGATGCGCGGGGGACTGCATGAGGGCGACCTCGTGCAGCACCGGATCGACGGCTCCCGCGGCCGCGTGACGGTCATCCGGACTGCGACCGAACCCGAAGCCGTCGTGATTCTTGAGGACGGACAGCAGCTCGCCTTCCGCCCGGAGGACTGGGCACCCCGACCCTAGGCACCCTGAGCCAGACCGCGGTCACGGCACGCGTGGCACAATCCGCGCAGCCATGGCTTATGTGCTGGAGTCCATACCGAAGATCCTGATCATCGACTCTCAGGGCCAGCCGGTCCGCTGGGCGTTGATGCAGCGTGCTGCGCGCTATTACGCGTCGGGCAAGGTCGTGACCGAACTCGGCGACAACCTGTTCGGAATGGCGGGCGGCCTTCAGGAGGCCACCGGGCTGAGGTCCGAATTCATCACGAGTTCGATCGTGATGATCCGCGGCAGGCACCGGATACCGCACGGTCACGCCCACGTCGGGCTGACCAAGCACCGCCTGTTTGCACGCGACCGCAACGTCTGCGCGTACTGCGGCGGCCACTTCCACGAGCTCGAGCTGACGGTCGAGCACATCCTGCCGGTGTCGCGCGGCGGGCGCCACGAATGGACCAACGTCGTGACCGCGTGCCGCTCCTGCAATACCCGCAAGGGCAACCGCCGACCCGAAGAAGCGCACATGCCGCTGCTGTACGTGCCCTATGCGGTCTGCCGCAACGAGGGTTTCATCCTCAGCAATCGACGCATCCTCGCCGACCAGATGGCCTTTTTGCAGGCCACATTGCCGCGTCATTCGCGCTGGGCGCACCAGTGAGCGGCGCGGCCGGGTCGCCGCTTGTCGAATAGTCGACGCGATGCCTGTGGACTGATCCGTCGTCCGCGGCGGGGCTGCTCCCTAGAGTTCGGATCAAGCGATGCGTGGCGCATCGCGGCCCGGAGGTCCCGGGCCATCCAGGAGATCCGAAAATGAGCCAGCACATTCGTTCCGGTCGCCCCGGCGCCGAGCGCGCGATCGCGGGCGCGCTGTTCGGCGCCGTCATCGTCGTCATCGCACTCGCCGGCGCGTTTGCCATCGCCGACACACCGCGCCAGTTTGCCGATGTCGTGAATGCGCTCGTCTCCACCGCAAGTTCCGAGGGGACGCCGCCGTCCTTCGAGCCGACAGCCGGGACGGCGTCGACATCCTTTTCCCGGGGCGTGCACATCGATCCCCACGTGCAGGTAACGATCGACGTGTTCGCCTGAGAACGCGTCAGTGCGGCCGCAGGTGGCCCGACAGCGCCGCCTGCGACAGCGGCTCGGTGCGCACGTAGCGCCCGTGCATGAACGCCACCTGCACGGCCGCACCGAGCAGCAGGCACTCGCCCCCGCGATCCTCGTGCACCGCCCAGATCAGCGCACCCGAAACGCCATCGAGTTCAGGCGTGTGGATGTGCAGACCGTCGACGCGCGTCGCGGTGTGCGCATAGGCCAGTCGGTCGGCGTCGAGCAGCGTCGTGAACAGCACCAGTGGCTTCATGTAGACGGATCCGTCGATCCTGCGCACCTGCGACACCGGGTAACCGGCCACGGCGTAAACGCACGGCACGGCGCCGCTCACGGGCCTGTGCGTCAGGTGTGACCGCGCGACCGCAGTCCAGTTGGCACGCAAACGGCGCGCTGTCGCGCCATCGCCGATCATGACCAGCGCGATGTCACGTTCCGGCTGAGCTAGGACCCGTGTTCGCGCCGATCGAAGGCACGCCCACCTGCCCTCGCGAGGCAGCGGCACGGCAAGGTCGCCGGCATTGGCGTGATCGAAGACGTGCGCAGCCGTCAGCAGCGCGAGCGAGGATCCGTCGACCAGCAGGGAGGCCGTAGCGAGAGGCTCGGCGCGACCGTCGACCAGACGTGCCAGCGGCAGTGCGCGGCTGAGCAGCGCAGAGCGAACGGCGTCCGCGCACCGCGGCGTGATCGCCGAGTCCACGCTGATGGGGATCGTCTCCACGCTCTGCCAGGCCATCGACAGACTCCTTATGCATCGAGCATGCCAGTGCTGCCGCCGGGTGTCGACGACGGATTGCAGGCGGATCGGCGCGCAATTCCGCGGCCGAACGGGCGGATCCGCCCTCAGTCCAAAAGAAAATCGCCCGGGCCGCTGGTGCGGCGTCGGGCGATCTGATCGGTCGCGGGAGATCCCGCGCGGCGACTACTTCAGGTGCTTGCTGACGTACTTGGTCAGCTCGAACATCGAGGCCTGGGCCTTGCCGAACAGCGCCTTGAGCTTGTCGTCCGCATTGATCATGCGGCGGTTGACGGCGTCCTGCAGCTTGTTCTTCTTGATGTACGCCCAGATCTTGCTCGTCACTTCGGTGCGCGGCATCGGCGAAGAGCCGACGATTGCTGCCAGCGGGCCGCTCGGCATCAGCGGCTTCATGAATGCCGCATTCGGCTTGCGGGCAACCTTCTTCTTGGCGGCCTTCTTCGCGGTCTTCTTTGCAGTCTTCTTGGCGGCCTTCTTTACGGTCTTCTTCGCCGCCTTCTTCGCGGGCTTCTTCGCAGCCTTCTTCGCCTTCTTTGTTGCCATCGACTTCTCCTTTAAGGGATTTCGGATGCCACAGCGACAGCGTTCTCGAATGAAGATTGCAAGAGCGCTCTCGTTGGGTGAGCGCGATCCTAGAGGAAACGCGACGAATTACAAGAGGAGAATTCAATTTTTCAGAGGGAAATTGCGGTCGCGCAACGCCATTTTCCCTCTGACGATGCGATCCGGAAATGTATGGGACACCACGACAGGTGCACTAGATGTTGGCCACTCACGCTCTTCGACACAACATCTTGTACCCCTATCCGGCCACAGTTTCGACCTCCGCAAGTATGCGCTCGATCCGCGCACTCAGCTTTTCGGTCGTCACCTGCTCCCGCAGCCGCTCGACCATCAGCGGAAAGGCGAACGGCGTCGGGCGCGCGAGGAGGCGGTACGCGAGCCGCTGGCCGCGCATGCGGCCCAGCGCCGCGCGCAGCCGTTGCAGATCGAGTTCCTGCTCGAGCACCTCGCGCTCGGCCTGTCCGAGCAGGCGGTTGCCGGCGTCGTACTTGCGGAACACCTCGTAGAAGAGGCTCGAACTTGCCTGGAGCTGCCTGACGGACTTCGGCGCGCCGGGGAACCCCTGGAACACGAGTCCGGCGACACGCGCCACCTCGCGAAAGCGACGCTGCGCGAGCTCTCCCGCATTGAGGCTGGCGAGGACGTCCTCGAGCAGCGCGGCCTCTCCCAGCAGGGCATCGCCGCGCCGCTGCCACGCGCCCATCCAGTCGACGTCCACCGGCGACAGCAGCTCGAAGCCGTAGTCGTTGATTGCGATTGAGAACGTCGCGGGCTGGACGCGACCGATGCGGCATGCGATCAGCGACGCGAGTCCGAGGTGGACGTGGCGCCCGGCGAACGGGTAGACGAAGAGATGCCGCCCTTCGGCCGACCGCATGGATTCGACCACCAGCGTGTCGCGGGTCGGGACCGCAGACCAGCGCTCCTGCAGCTCGATCAGCGGCCGCGCGAGGCGCATCTCGTCCGCCTCGTAATGCCCGGCGATGGCGCCCTCGAGCTCGCTCAGCGCCGCGTCGGCCATTTCGGTCGAAAGCGGCATCTTCGTGCCCGACCACCGCGGCACAGCCCCGCTGCGGTGCCGGGCCGGCTGCACATAGGCCGTCATCTCGTGGATGCGTACCAGCTCGAGCAGGCGCCCCCCGAAGACAAAGGTGTCTCCCTTGCGCAGGCGCGCGATGAACGACTCTTCGATCGTGCCGACGTTGCGCCCGTTCAGCATCTTCACCAGCATCGCCGCTTCGGCCACGATGGTGCCGACCGACATACGGTGGCGCTGCGCGATGCGGCGGTCGGGCACGCGCCAGACGCCGTCGTCGCCGCGCACCACGCGGTGATATTCAGGGTACGCGCGCAGCGCTTCGCCGCCGCGGCCGACAAAGTCAAGCACCCACGCAAACTCCTCGTCTGCCAGCGCGCGGTAGCTCCAGGTGCTGCGGACCTCGGCCAGCGCTTCGTCTTCGCGGAAGCCGGTACCGAGCGCGAGCGTCACCAGGTGTTGCACGAGAACGTCGAGCGGCCTGTCGGGCGCCATGCGCTGCTCGACCCGACCGGCTGCGATGGCTGTACGCGCAGCTGCGGCTTCGACCAGCTCGAGCGTATGGGTCGGCACGATCGTGACCCGTGACGGCCGGCCCGGCGCGTGGCCACTGCGGCCCGCGCGCTGCAGCAGTCGCGCTACACCCTTCGGGCTGCCCACCTGAAGCACGCGTTCGACCGGCAGGAAGTCGACCCCGAGGTCGAGACTCGAAGTCGCGACGACCGCCTTCAGCCGGCCCTCCTTCAGGCCGCGCTCGACCCAGTCGCGCACCGCCTTGTCGAGCGAACCGTGATGCAGCGCGATCAGTCCGGCCCATGCCGGACGCGCATCCAGCAACGACCGGTACCAGATCTCGGCTTGCGAACGCGTGTTCGTGAAGACGATCGTGCTGGAGGCACTTTCGATCTCGCGCACTACCGGCTGCAGCATCCGGATGCCGAGATGGCCGCCCCATGGGAAACGACCCGGCTCGTCCGGCAGCAGCGTGTCGACCACGATCCGCTTCGGCACTGCACCCCGAACCAGCACCCCGGGCGTGCCGGCCAGCAGCACTTCCATCGCATGCTCGGTGTTGCCAAGCGTTGCCGAGAGGCCCCAGACCACGAGCTCCGCTCGTGGCTGGGGCCCAAGGCCCGCATATGACCCACCTCCCACCCGCCCCTCCTCAAGGAGGGGAGCGTGCGGGCTCGCGAAGCGGCGCAGGCGCGCAAGCGCAAGTTGCACCTGCACGCCACGCTTGCTGCCCATCAGTTCGTGCCACTCATCGACGACGACGAGTTCGATGCCCGCAAGTGCCGCGGGCGAATCGGCCCGCGTCAGCATGAGGCTGAGGCTCTCGGGCGTCGTGACCAGCGCCTCGGGCAGTCGCTCCGACTGCCGGGCGCGCTCGGCCACCTCGGTGTCGCCGGTGCGCACACCGACTTTCCAGTCGAGCCCGAGCTGCGCCAGCGGAGCTTCGAGCGCACGCGCGGTGTCCGCCGAGAGCGCCCGCATCGGCGTCAGCCACAGCAGGCGCAGGCCGCCGCCGCGGACCTCGCCCGCCAGCGCGCGGTTGAGCAGGCCGAACCAGACTGCGTAGGTCTTGCCGCTCCCGGTCGTCGCGTGCAGCAGGCCCGAGCGGCCGGCCGCAATGTGCTCCCAGACCTCGCGCTGGAAGTCGAAGGCGTGCCATCCCTGCGCTGCGAACCAGCCCTCGGCGCTCGGCAACGCCAGTTGACGCGTCTGCGGTGCAACCGGCGCCGTCGCCTGCTCGGCGCAGATCTGCGCCTGCCGCTGCTCGCGCGCCTGCCGCGCGCGCCTTGCGCGCAGCTGCGTGCCCACATTGGATCCGCGCGGCAGGCCGCGGCGCTCGGAAGTCACTTACTTCAGCGACCGGCGGCCTACAGGAGCCGGTCGTCCAGTTGGACGCATGTCGGGGCAGAAATGCGAACGCCGCCCGCAGGCGGCGTTCGACGGTGTGAGGCAGCTACTGGATGTTCAGGATCTTCATCGCCTTGGCAAGCGTATCGATCGACTCCTGGTGCTTGCCCGCCTTGTGCAGGGCCTCGCCTTCTTCGCGGTACTTCTTGACGTCGGCCATCTGTGCCGTGGTCAGTTGCGGGTTCTTCGCGAGCGCGTCGTCGATCTTCTTCATATCCTGCGGGCAATGAAAGGCCAACGCGCCGGCGGACATCAGCAGCGCGGCAAGGACAACGGTGATTCGCTTCATCGGCTCGTCTCCTTGGAGGATGGTCACAAGCCTTGCGCGGTGGCAAAGCAGGCCGCAGTGTAGCTACGTTCCCGGCCGCGGCGCGCACCGTGGTGTCGCGTCGCCGGTAGTCAGCGGCCGGCCAACAGGCGCTCCAGCGTTTCCAGCGTGTCGGCCTCGTGCAGTGGCTTGTCAGTGCGCCAGCGCAGCATCCGCGGGAACCGCACTGCGATGCCGCTGCGGTGCCGCGGACTGCGCTGGATGCCCTCGAAGCCGAGTTCGAAAATCATCACAGGCACGACGCTGCGGACCGGTCCGAAGCGCCCGATCGTACTCCGGCGAACCGTGGCATCGACCTGGCGGATCTCCGTGTCCGTCAGCCCCGAATAGGCCTTGGCGAACGGCACCAGTGCCGGAAGGCCTTGCGCCTGCGCGTCTGCCGGCGCCAGGCCATCACGCAGCGCGGCAACGTATGCCTGCGCTTCCGCGGCATCGCGCGGCGCTCGATCCCATACCGCAAACGTGTAGTCGGTGAACAGGCTCGCACGCCGGCCGTGACCGGGTTGCGCATAGACGAGTACTGCATCGACCGAAAAGGGGTCGATCTTCCACTTCCACCAGTTCGCCCCGTCGGGATCCTTGGTGCGGCCGACGCGATAGGTCGCGGCCCGATGCTTCAACATCAGGCCTTCGACGGCGCGTGCCCGCGATTCGGTGCGCCTGATCGCAAGTTCGTGCCACGTCGCGCCTTCCACGAGTGGTGCGACCATCAATCCGTGCTCGCGCGCAAGTGTCTGCAGGACTGCGCGCCGCTCATGCTGCGGCCGCGCGCGCCAGTCTTCGCCGCCGGACTCAAGCAGGTCGAACGCGATGAACAGCGCCGGTATTTCCTTGAGCACGCGCTCGTTGAGGCGCCTGCGGGCGATCCGCTTCTGCAGCAGCGCAAAGGGCGCGGGGCGCTCATCAAGCCAGACCACGATCTCGCCATCGAGGACCGTGCCGTCGGGTAGACCCGCGAAGGCCGCGAGCACGTCTGGGAAGTTTTCGCCGATCAATTCTTCCCCCCGCGACCACAGCCAGCTTTGGCCCGCGCGCCGCACGAGCTGGGCGCGGATGCCGTCGTACTTCCACTCGATCAGCCAGTCGTCCGGTTGTCCGAGCTCGCGACCGAATTCTGCGAGCGGCAGCTGCAGCGCATGCGCCAGGAAGAACGGATACGGATGGGCAGCCATCGCACTGCCCTCGTCGCGCCCGATGAGCGCGCGATAGCGCGCGGGATCGGGGCGGACCGCATTGTCAGTGAACCCCATCATCCGCTGGGCGATGACCCTCGCGTCGATGCCGGCGTGCTCGGCAACCGCACGGATGACCAGCAACTTGGAGACGCCGACCCGGAAACCGCCGCCGATCAGCTTGACGAACACGAAACGCCCGCGCGCATCGAGCTGTCCGAAGGCGGACTGCAGCGCAGCTGCCACCTCGTCGGGTGGCTGTCCTCGCAGCGGCAGAAGCCGCTCCTCGATCCATTCGGCGAGGGAACCGGCGAGCGGGCGCGTCGGCGGCGGCAGCAGCAGCGCGATGGTCTCCGCGAGATCGCCCACCGCGTCATAACACTCGTCGAACAGCCACGCCGGGATGCCGCTCGCGCCAATCGCGTACTCGCGCAGCGCGCGCGATCCGACCGACTGGCGCGGCTTGCCGCCTGCGAGGAAGTACACGACCCAGGCGGCGTCGCGCTCATCCGCGGTCGCGAGGTATCGGCGGAGCGCGGCGACTTTCGCCGCGGTGGAGGTCGAGACATCGAGAGCGTGGAAGAGCTCGACGAACTCGCGCATCCTGCGTCTATCGGAACCAGGTCAGCAGCGCCTGCACCACCAGCGCGTTCGCCGTATCGGTGAACAGCGACGCCGCGAGCGTGATTACGAGAAATGCGCGCGGCGCATCGCCATAGGTCATGACGAGCCGCTTCATCGCCGCGAGCCCGACAGGCATCGCGCCCAGACCGAAACCCACGAATCCCGCCGCGCCAATCGCGCCCTCGCGTCCCTTCAGCACCGGGTAGACGAACAGCGCCGCGAGCAGGCTGGTGAAGACCACCTGGACCGCCACCGCCGTGGCGATCATGCTAACCGCGTCGCCGACGGCAGCGAGCTGCAGTCCCAGCATCGCGATCGCCAGGAATACCCGCAGCGCCAGCGTTCCGATCAGATCGGCCCCAGCGAGATCGATGCGCAGACGGAACAGATCGCAGACGTTCGTGACGACGACGGCAGACAGCAGCACCGCGAGGAACGCCGGGACGGTACTGCCGAGTGCGGCCGCCGCGACCGGCCGCACCGCAAGGCCGAGTCCGATCGACACCGAGAGCCAGAGCATCACTGTGATCCAGCGGTCGGAATTGAAGGGCTGCTGCGGCCAATCGGGCTCCGGAGCCGCCGGCGCTGCAGCCGCGCCGGGAGCGCGCGCCGCGCGGCTCGCGAGCCAGGTCCCGACGACGCCGGAAACAATCGCGCCGAGCACCAGTCCGAGCGTTGCACACACCATGCCGATCTCGAGTGCGTGTGGCAAGTGCACCGCCTGCTCCGCCTCGGCCCAGGCCACCGTAGTGCCGTGTCCGCCGAGAAACGGCACGCTGCCGAGGAACACGCCGAGCGCAGGCGGCCGGCCGAACGCACTGGCGATTGCGATGCCGAGCGCGGACTGGCCTGCCGCGAGCACCGCGATCAGCACACAGAGCGCAATGACGGCGCCACCCCCGGACTTCAGCCGCGCGAACTTGGCCGTCAGCCCCAGCGAGGCGAAGAAGATCAGCAGCAAGGCGTTGCGCAAGGTGTCCCCGAAGGTCACCTTGAAATCGAAGACGAGGTGCAGAACCGCCAGCGTGATCGCGATCAACAGCCCGCCGGTCACCGCGGGCGGAATGCTGTATCGGGCAAAGACCGACACACGACGATTGAGGCGCACGCCGAACAGGATCGTCGCGAGTGCGGCGATGCCGGTCCACAGTTCATTCAGTGCGATCGTCATCGCCGCGACTCCCCTCTCGGTGTGATTGTTGTTCGTTTTCCGGAAGCGTCGAAGCGGCGGAGCCTTCCGCCTGCTCGTCACCGAACTCCGTCGCAAAAGATTCCGCCTGGAATCCGCGCTCGTCGAGCCAGCGCACCATCGCACCGGACTGGCCGTGCGTGACGATGATGCGTGACGCACCGGTGGCTTCGATCGCCTGCTGCAAGCCCGGCCAGTCGGCATGGTCCGACAGCACGAAGCCGCGATCGAGCGCGCGCCGCCGCCGCGCACCGCGCACCTGCATCCAGCCCGAGGCAAACGCGTCCGAGTAGTTGCCGAAGCGCCGCAGCCAGGGCGAGCCTGCAGCCGAAGGCGGCGCCAGAACGAGAGCGCGCGCGAGTTCATCGCGCGACACCTCTTGCACACGCCGCGTCGCGGGCAGTTCGACTCCGCTCGCCCGGTAGGCCGCGTTGAGCACTTCGATCGCGCCGTGCACGACGATCGGACCGATCGCCCGATCGACACCGCGCAGGATGCGCTGCGACTTGCCGAAGGCGTAGCCGAAGAGCACGGAGGTGCGGCCCTCTGCGGCGTTCGCAGCCCACCACGCATCGATCTCGGCGAAGACCTCGACAGCCGACGGCCACCGGTAGATCGGCAGGCCGAAAGTCGATTCGGTGACGAACACATCGCACCGCACCCCCTCGAACGGGGCGCAGGTCGGATCCGCCCCCATTTTGTAGTCGCCGCTGGCCACCCAGACGCGGCCCGCGTGCTCCAGGCGGACCTGCGCCGAGCCGAGCACGTGACCGGCCGGATGCAGCGAGACGCGCACACCGTTGATCACCACGCCTTCGCCGTAGCGCACGCTCTGAAGGCGGATGGCACCGAGGCGCGCATGCAACACCTCGTGCGCCTCCTGGACGGCGAGGTAGTCCGCGTGCCCCGGACGCGCATGGTCGCCGTGCGCGTGCGTGATCACGGCCCGCCGCACCGGCCGCCACGGATCGATATGGAAGTCCCCGACGGGGCAGTACATGCCCTCCGGCCGCTGGCAGAGCAGGTCTCCGGGAGCAGTCATCGCGCGGTCAAAAAGGCGCAAGCCTGCGTTGTACCGGGCGGCGGTATCGCTGCTTTCATCGCGAACGGCATTGTGCCGCAGCGTGCCCGCGGCACTCGCCGGATCACGCGTCCCACAATGGCCGCGCGCGATCGTGACAACGACGTCCACGGAAAGCGTAAGCATGCCCCGGCAAAGTCGGAGGCTTTGGTTTGTGAGCCGCTCAAAGCGGCTATCGGGGTCGCCAACGCGACCCCACTTAAACCGCTACCGCCTCTCCGGCAGAGCCGGGGGCTCCTATTGGCAGCTAGGAGACTGGCGGTCAGTAGTCGCGCCCACCGGCCAAAGCAATCGCGCCAAATCGTACGAGCCTGTACGCGACCCAGTTGACCAGGCGCCGCAGCAGGCTTCGCTCAGCGAAATCGGCCGCACGCAGAGGACGTGAGTGCCGCTCGATCGCCCGCTGCAACGCCGCCGCAAGGGCCTGGGCAAACCGGGCATCGAGCACGACGACATTGGCCTCGCGCGCGAGCAGCAGGCTATAGGGGTCGATGTTGCTCGAGCCTACGGTCGCCCACGCATCATCGACAAGCGCCACCTTCGCGTGCAGGTAACTGCTGTCGTACTCGTGAATCTCGATGCCGGCGTCCAGCAGTCGCGAATAGAGCGCCTCCTGCGCGTAGTGCTGCAGCGCATATTCGACGCGCCCCTGTACCAGCAGCGAGACGCGCACGCCCCGGCGGGCGCAATCCACCAGCGCGCGCCGGAACGCTCGCCCGGGGAAGAAATAGGCGCTGGCCAGCACGACCTTGAATCGCGCTGCGCGGATCGCCTCGAGGTACGCGTCTTCGATGGTGCGGCGGTTGCGCAGGTTGTCGCGCAGCAGGAACGCGGCGCGCACGCCGTCAGTAAACGGCGGTGGCATTTCGACAGGCTGAAGGTCCGCCCGCGCAACCGACGCTACGCGCAGAGGCTCGAGCGAGCGCCACAACTTCCGCATCGCCAGCGCAATCGGTGCCACGACCGGCCCCTCGCATTGGACCGCGAAATCGAAGCGTGGCCCCGGCACCGGATCGGCGTCGGGGTAATGATGGTCATCGATGATGTTGATGCCGCCGACGAAGGCGACGCGCTCATCGACCAGGGTCAGCTTCCGGTGCAGGCGTCGGAGCAGGCGTCGCTCCAGGCGCCACCACTGGGCCGGCCGAAAAACGACGAGGTGCGCGCCGGCGGCTTCGAGCCGCGCCCTCAGTTCGAGTGCCCATGGGCCGGTGCCGAAGGCGTCGACGACCACCTGCACCGCCACACCGCGCCCCGCGGCCGCGGCCAGCGCATCCGCGACGCGCAACCCGACGTTGTCCTCGGCAAAGATATAGGTCTCGAGCCGAACCGAATGCTGCGCAGTTTCGATCGCCGCGATCAGGCGCGGAAAGAGCTGCTCGCCGCCCTCCAGGAGCTGCAGGCGGTTTCCGCCGTAGATCAACGGACGGGTGGTGATCGGCAGTCGCGGGCGCCGGCGCACCGGACGCGCCCGCTGCGTCATGCGACCTCGAGATCTGCGATCAACGGCATATGGTCGGACCGCTGCGCCCACTCGATGCCGCGGGGCACGCGCACCTCGCGCACGCGGAAGCCGCGCACGTAGATGCGGTCCAGGGTGAGCCACGGCATCACGCTCGGGTAGGTCCGGGCCACAAGCGGACGCCGTTCGCGCCACGGCATCAGTCGGTCGAAGCGACGCCGGCGCTGCTGGCGGCGATTGAAATCCGCGGCCGCCTCGACGACGTCGAGATCGCGATGCAGGACCTCGTCGACGCCCCGCTGCCAGTCGTTGAAGTCGCCGGCGATGATCAGCGGAGCACCGGCCGGCACTTCAGCACGCACAAAGTCGATCAGGAATTCCGCCTGACGCACGCGGCTGCGCTTGATCAGCCCGAAATGCGTATTGATCAGATGAATGTCCACCGACCCGCGCGTGGTCTCGATGTGCGAGATCGCGTGCAGCAGTCCGCGGTTCTCGAGCACGTGGTCGGAAATATCGTGGTTCAGATACTGCCCGATCGTGTGCCGCGACACGATCGCATTGCCGTGGTGGCCATGCGGATAGACCGCGTTCATGCCATAGGCGCGATGCAGGTAGCTGCCGGTGCACAGCACGTCGAGTTGCGTGCCGTTGTGGTGACCCGGCCGACGGGCGAGACGTTCGTTGCGTTCCTGCACCTCCTGCAGGAAACAGATGTCGGCGTCGATGGCGTGCAGCCCCAGCCGCAGGTCGTGGACGCGCGAGCGCTTGCGCAGCCCCATGACGCCCTTGTGGATGTTGTAGGTGGCGACGCGCAGTTTCATTGCGCCGATCATCCTCTAGTCGATCGCCGGCGCAAGGGTGAAATAGCGGTCGATCAGCCGTGGATCGTCAAAATGCCGGCGACCGACATAAGCGGTCGCGTGATGTCCCCACTGGCGCATCTGGCCGGCAGCCGGCACGCCCGTAGGCCAGTAGATGAAGCGCTGGGCACGCTCCGTTCCCGCGACCAGTCCGTCCGGGCCGTAAATGCTTCGCGTCCCGCCGCCCGACGCCGCGGGCAGCGGCAGGGCCCGCAGTTGATTCTCGTCCAGGATGGCGTAGGCCTCGCCCGGTGCGGGGCGCGGAGCGTCGATCGCCACGCGCTCGATATTGTGGTCGCCGGCACCGACGTAGACCACGACTCGCTCACCGGGTGCAGGCGAGTGCACCACCTGCGGCGCGAACATCGTCTGATCCAGCCCCCCCTCGAGAGGTCCCGGGCGCTCCCGCACGTTCTCCGTCGGAAAGAACATGTGGAAGCCGCCGTCGGCATGGATCGAGTCGTAGACAAGCGGTCGGCCCGCGCTGTCCAGCGTCACGCGCCACAGGATCGCGTCGAGCCGGCCGGAGAACGCATCGAGCGGATGGCTCGCCGGGCGCGCCGGGAACCAGAAGCTGTAGACGATCTGCGTCACCGCGACGCCGTTGACCTCCGACCACGCGATGCGGGCATAGCTCGCGGGCAGCCCCGAGTCGGCGCCGACGAACAGATCGCCCCCGCTGGTCCGCCACGCGAGCGTGCCGATGCGATCGTCGTCGCCTGCGGTCTGCACAACCATCACTGGCGCATGCTGGCGCACGAGCTGCCATGCCCGCTCCGGCGACAACGGCGGTTGCCTCAGCGCCGCCGCGGCGTGGGCAGACACCGGCACCCAACCCGCGATACCTCCCCCAGATGCATCTCCCGGCACATACCGCACGCGCTTGCCAGTGACCGGTAAGTCGGGAAACGGCGTTGCGTAGAGGTCGCGCGTTGTCTGCTCCCACGCGGCCTGTGCCCACGAGAACGGAATCTGCGCCAGGGGATACAGACCGACCACGCGCAGCGCATCGCTGTATGCGGCCGGCGGGCGGGCGTGCCCGATCACCGCCTCGGCCTGCGGTTGGACCGCCGCCAACAGCTGATCACGGCAGCGGTCGATTGCGGCGAGTTCGTCGGCGCCGACGCGCAGGTTGGCCGCCTCGTAGCGTCGCGCTTCGGAGTCCAGCGCCGCCATGCGATCGACCTTGGCGCGCGCCAGCCGGGCCGGGTCGACCCCCGCCGGAGCGACGAGCACCGTGTAGCGGTCTGCGCGCAGAAAGGGGTAGCCGTCGACGCGCACCGTCTGCGCGTCGCGGACGCCGGCGGCATCGACACGGGAGTCCAGCGTCTGCAGCCGCCGCAGACAGGCAGCCTGCGCATCATCGGCGCTCATCTGCCGGGCCGCCGGATCGCCCGCGTACGGATCGGAGACGGCGCAACCCGCGAGCAGGGCCGCGGCAACGAGGCTAGCGACGAACGCGCTGCGGCAACTGACGGATCGCGCCGGCATTGGTCCAGGAAAAGCACGCGTCGGCCGCTTGGCGCCACGGCAGCCAGCGACTGGCCCGGTGTTCGTCCGGCGCCAGTTGCGGCGGGTAGCGCTCGTCGACACAAAGTCCGAAAACATGCTCCGTATTATGCGTAACGCCCGTTGCGTAGCGATGGCGCCACTCGACGTAGATCGGATAACGGTGCTCGAGGTTCCAGTCGACGAAGCGCTGCGGAATTGCCGCGTACCCAGTCTCTTCCTCGACTTCGCGCGCGCAGGCTGCGCGCAGGTCCTCACCCACCGCGTCGAGGCTGCCAGTCACAGACTGCCAGAAGCCCGGATGGTCCGCGCGTTCCAGCAGAAGCACGTCCAGCGCCGGCGTGTGGATCACAACGAGCACGGACTCCGGAATCTTGAAGGCAGGGCTCACCGCACGCGCACAGTCCGATGCGGCCGGCGCGGGTCAGGCGGCCCGCACCGGGTGAAGAACGCGCTGCGCCGCTCGCGCCGCGGGGTCGCGGCCTCGCACTGCCAGCCTCCCGCTATTTCTGCTGAAGCTCGCCCGCGTGTCGGGCCGGCGCGGCCGCAGTCGCGCCCGCGTCCACACTGTCACCGCGGATGCGGATGTGCAGCTCCCTCAACTGCTTCTCGTCGACCGGCGATGGCGCCTTTGTCAGAAGGCACTGCGCGCGCTGTGTCTTCGGGAACGCGATGACGTCGCGGATCGACTCCGCGCCCGTCATCATCGTGACGATCCGGTCAAGCCCGAACGCGATGCCTCCGTGCGGCGGCGCACCGTACTGCAGCGCATCCAGCAGGAAGCCGAATTTCTCGCGCGCCTCCTCGGCGCCAATCTTCAGCGCGCGGAAGACCTTGCTCTGCACTTCCTCGCGATGGATCCGCACCGAGCCACCACCGATCTCCCAACCATTCAACGCCATGTCATAGGCCTTCGCGAGCGCTTTCGACGGGTCGGTCTGCAGAAAGTCCTCGTGGCCGTCCTTCGGACTCGTGAACGGGTGATGCGCAGCGACAAAGCGCTGTTCGTCCTCGTCGAACTCGAACATCGGGAAATCGATCACCCACAGCGGCTTCCAGCCTTCCGCCGAGAGCCCGTGCGCGCGGCCGAACTCGCTGTGGCCGATCTTCGTGCGCAGCGCACCAAGCGAGTCGAAGACGACCTTGGCACGGTCGGCGCCGAAGAAGATCACGTCGCCGTCGGCCGCACCGGTCTTCTGCAGCACGGCCGCAAGCGCCGCATCGTGCAGGTTCTTGACGATCGGGCTCTGCAGGCCATCACGCCCCTTCCCCTTCTCGTTGACCTTGATGTAGGCGAGCCCCTTCGCGCCGTAGATCTTGACGAACTCGGTGTAGCCGTCGATCTCCGAGCGCGCCATTTCTCCGCCGGCGGGCACGCGAAGTGCGACCACCTTGCCGTCCTTCATCTCGGTCGCGCCACGGAAGACCTTGAACTCGACGTCGCGCATCAGGTCGGTGACATCGGTGAGCTCCAGGTTCACGCGCAGGTCCGGCTTGTCCGAGCCATAGCGTGACATCGCCTCGGCATAGGTCATCACCGGGAACGGCTGCGGCAGCTTGACGCCGAGCACCTCGCCGAAGACGGTGCGGATCATGTCTTCCATCAGCGTCCGGATCCCGGTCTCGTCCAGGAACGAGGTCTCGACGTCGATCTGCGTGAACTCCGGCTGCCGGTCGGCCCGCAGGTCTTCGTCGCGGAAGCACTTGACGATCTGGTAGTAGCGGTCGAAGCCCGCAATCATCAGCAGCTGCTTGAACAGCTGCGGCGACTGCGGCAGCGCATAGAACTCCCCGGCGTGCACGCGCGACGGCACCAGATAGTCGCGCGCGCCCTCCGGCGTGCTCTTGGTCAGCATCGGGGTTTCGATGTCGACGAAGCCGTGTGCGTCGAGATAGCGGCGTACCGCCATTGCGACCCGGTAGCGCAGCATCATGTTCTTCTGCATCGGAACACGGCGCAGATCGAGCACGCGGTGCGTGAGCCTCGTCGTCTCCGAGAGGTTGTCGTCGTCGAGCTGGAACGGAACTGGCACCGAGGCATTCAGGATCGCCAGCTCCGTGCACAGCACCTCGATACGCCCGGACACCAGCGACTCATTGGTCGTGCCTTCCGGACGTGCGCGCACCTTGCCGACGAGCTTCAGGCAGTACTCGTTCCGGATCTTCTCCGCCGTCGCGAAGACGTCGGGCCGGTCCGGATCACAGACGACCTGCACGAGCCCCTCGCGGTCGCGCAGGTCAATGAAGATCACACCACCGTGGTCACGGCGGCGATGCACCCAGCCGAACAGAGTCACGGACTGGCCGATGAACTTTTCGTCCACCCGGCCGGCATATTCGGTACGCATAATTGCTCCGCAGTTGGTCGCGGCACACGCCGCGCGGTTGCTGTTCGTGGTTGTCTTCAGCGCTGTCCGCCGGGGCACCCGACGGCGGGGCCGCGCGGTCGCCAGCCGCCGGCCCTAGCGGTTTCGCGCCGGATTGCGGTCACCGGCACGGCCCGCGGCAAGCGCGGCTTCCGGTTGCGCGAGCAGGGCGCGGACCGCATGGGTTGCGACGAGGGACCTGAACATGGCCGCAAGGATAAAGCGGATATCCCTGCGCCTCAACCCGCTCCGGGCGATTCGCTGGTCAACGCGGCGCGCTGCGCACGCGCGCTGGGCACGACGACGCCGAGCGATACATGGAACTTGAATGCGTCGTCGACGCTGACGTCGATCTCGCGCAGTTCTTCCGGCGGCACCATCAGGACATATCCGGAAGTCGGATTCGGCGCGGTCGGCACGTACACCGTAACCAGTGTCACGCCGGTCCTCGCCTCGATCTGCGCACCGGGCGCGCCAACGACGAAGCCCATCGTCCACTGGCCGCGCTGTGGAAACTCGATGAGGACGACCTTGCGGAACGACTGCCCTTTCTGCGAGAACAGCGTGTCCGAAACCTGCTTCACGCTCGAGTAGATTGATCGCACGATCGGAATGCGCGTCAGCAGCGTCTCCCAGCCGCGCAGCAGCTGCGCACCGAGAAAGTTCGCCGCGAGCATGCCGGTCAGCAGCAGAACGGTGACCGACAGCACCAGGCCGAAGCCGGGAATGTGTACGCCGAACAGCGCGTCTGGGCGCCAGCCCTGGGGCAGCAGCAGCAGCGTGCGATCCATCGTCGAGACGATGAAATCCAGCACCCACAGCGTGGCGGCGAGCGGCAGCCAGATCAGCAGGCCGGCGATGAAATACTTTCTCAACATGGGAGCGCGCAACTGTCGGCGGATTGTGCGCTTGCGCGCGTGAACATCGAGCTTCGGAGATCGCGGGCGACGCCCCGGCTAGCTGGTGGAGGACGGTGGCGGCGGAGCCGCGGCCGGAGCCGGCGTCGGGGTCGATTCAGCCGGCTTGGCTGCGCCGTCGCCCGTCGCCTTGGTGTCGGTCTTGGCTTCGGTCCTGGACTCGCCGTTGCCTGCCGCTTCTGCCTTGCCTTCCTTCCTGGCACCCGCCTTGTCACGAAAATCCGTGGCGTACCAGCCGCTGCCCTTCAACTGAAAGCCTGCGGCGGTGAGTTTCTTTGTCAGCAGCGGCTGATGGCATGCCGGGCACTCGGTCAGCGGCGCATCGGAGATCTTCTGCAGCGCGTCGAGTTCGTGGCCGCATCCGGCGCAGCGGTAGGCATAGATAGGCATGGCGATCTCAAGAGCTAATTGCTTGAATTGTAAGGGACCGTCCTCAGGCCCGACGCCGGAGATAAGGGCGCATCCGCGGCTGATCAAGGCCTTGGTCGCTTGGACTTTGCCCATCGCTGTTGCACACTGCCGCGGCTTCGGAGGAGACAGGCATGGCCGCGAAGAAGAACGAACGCACGACGGATCCGCGCGCTGCGCTGGCGGCACTCGGCGCCGGCGACGCCACGAAAGTCAAGGTGGCCGTCACGGACATCGACGGCGTGCTGCGCGGCAAGTATCTGCACATCGACAAGTTCGGATCGGCCGTCGAAGGCGGCTTCGGCTTCTGTGACGTCGTGTTCGGCTGGGACATGACCGACGCGGTCTACGACAACACCACGGTCACCGGTTGGCAGCACGGCTTCCCGGACGCGATGGTGCGCCTCGACCCCGCCACGGCGCGGCGCGTGCCCTGGGACGACCAGGTGCCCTTTTTTCTCGGCGACTTCGTCACCGCCGACGGCAAGCCGCACCCGGTCTGTCCACGGCAGACCCTGAAGCGCGTGCTGGCGCGGGCCGAGAAGCTCGGCTTCGCGCCGATGTGCGGGCTCGAGTTCGAGTGGTTCAACTTCGCCGAGACGCCGCACTCCTGGGCGCAGAAGAAGGGTGTCGATCCGACACCGCTCACGCCCGGCATGTTCGGCTACTCGCTGCTGCGTGCCAACGCCAACCGCGGCTTCTTCAATGCGTTGATGGATCAGCTGCTGCAGTTCGGCGTGCCGATCGAAGGCCTGCACACCGAGACCGGCCCCGGGGTGTACGAAGCCGCGATCCAGTTCTCCGGCGCGCTCGAATGCGCCGACCGCGGCGTGCTGTTCAAGACCGGCGCCAAGGAGATCGGCGCACAGTACGGAATCATGCCGAGCTTCATGGCGAAGTGGAGCCAGCAGTATCCGGGCTGCAGCGGCCACCTGCACCAGTCCCTGTCCGACGGAAAGAACAATCTCTTCTACGACGCAAAGGGCCGCGCCGGCATGAGCAGGCTGTTCGAGAGCTTTCTCGCGGGACAGGTGGCCGCGCTGATGCAGTTCGCGCCGATGTTCTGGCCAACCATCAATAGCTACAAGCGGCTGGTGGACGGCTTCTGGGCGCCGGTGAAGCCCACCTGGGGCATCGATAACCGCACGGCAAGCTTCCGGGTGATCCCGGGGTCGCCGAAAAGCACGCGGCTCGAAACCCGGTGCCCCGGCGCAGACGTCAATCCCTATCTGGCCGTCGCCGCGCTGCTCGCTGCAGGGTTGCACGGCGTCGAGAAGAACCTGAAGCTGACCGCCAAGCCCATCACCGGCACCAATCGAGGCGCCGAGAACATCGCCCGCGCCCCGCGATCGCTGAAGGAAACGACCGAGATCTTTCGCCGCTCCGATCTTGCCCGCAACTGGTTCGGTGACCTCTTCGTCGATCATTACGCCGCGACGCGCGAATGGGAGTGGCGCCAGTGGCAGGACGCGGTCACTGACTGGGAACTAAAGCGTTACTTCGAGATCATCTGAACGCGCCACGATGAAGCAGGACGATAATCTTCGCGGCGGTCTTGCCACTTCGCCTCCTGCGCTACATTCCGTTCGCCGATTCAACAGAACGCGGATGCATTCGAGCCCTGAATCGCATTCCGGCAGCTGACCGCACGACCGTGACAGCGGACGACTTCCCTCGCGACCCCGACGCGCGCTACCTCGAGGACTACCCGCCGGGCCTGTCGGTCCAGTACGGGCCGATCGGAGTTGACGAGCCGGCGATCATCGCGTTCGGGCGGCAGTTCGATCCGCAGCCGTTCCATGTCGATCCGCAAAGCGCCCCCGCACTCGCACTTGGCGGCGTGATCGCGAGCGGCTGGCATACCGCCAGCCTGATGATGCGCCTGCTGGTCGATCACTTTCTGCCGCGCAAGGCGGGCCTCGCCTCACCCGGGATCGACGAACTGCGCTGGCTGGCGCCGGTGCGGCCCGGCGACCAGCTTTCGCTGCGCATCCAGGTCATCGACGCGCGGCCTTCGCGTTCGAAGCCCGACCGTGGCACGGTGCAGACCTTCAATGAACTGATGAACCAGCGCGGCGAAATCGTGATGACCGTGAAGGCGATGACCATGATGCGCAGCCGCGCTGCGGGCACGACGCGGCGGGAGCAAGGCTGATGCAGCAGTGCATGCTGCGTTTCGTTGCCGCGCTTGCTGCGCTCTGCACCATCGCGCCGGCGATCGCGGCGGAGCCGTCCGCGGCCTATCCGGACCGACCCGTGCATCTGGTCGTTCCGTTCCCGGCCGGCGGCGGTGCCGACAGTCTCGCGCGACTCATCATGCCGCGTGTCTCGAAGGCGCTCGGCCAGCCGATCGTGATCGAGAACAAGCCGGGAGCGGGCGGCAATGTCGGCGCGGAATACGTGGCGCGTTCGGTACCCGACGGCTACACGCTGCTCTACGGCACGAATGGCACGCACGCGATCAACGCGAGCCTGTATCGCGAGCTGCGATTCGACCCGTTCAAGGACTTCATCCCGGTGTCGCGCATGACCGAAATCGCGACGATGCTGGTCGTGAATCCGCAGGTGCCGGTCAAGTCGGTCGCCGAGCTGATCCAGTACGCGCGCGCACACCCGGGCGAGCTCAACTTCGGGTCGGCCGGCAACGGCACCACCTCTCACCTCGCGGGCGAACTCTTCAAGACGCAGGCGGGCATCGACATCGTGCACATCCCGTATCGCGGCGGCGCACTGGCCATGACTGACCTGATCGGCGGGCAGGTGCAGATGATGGTCGAGGTGATGCCGAACGCGTACCCGCAGGCGCGCGAAGGCCGAGTGCGTGGACTCGCGGTCGCCACTGCGAGCCGCTTTCCTGGGGCACCGGAACTGCCGACGATCGCCGAATCGGGCCTGCCCGGGTTCGAGGCGAGTGCGTGGGACGGGATCTTCGTCCCTGCCGGCACGCCGGCCGCAATCGTGGCCCGGCTCAACGCGGCCATCCGCCAGGCACTGGATGATCCGGAACTCACGGCCGCGCTGCTTTCCCGCGGGGCGCGGCCCGCACCGGTTTCGACCGATGCCTTCGCGCGGTTCATTGCGAGCAGCGCCGAGCGCTGGGCCTCGGCCGTGCGGTCGTCCGGCGCGAAGATCGACTGAGCGACCGCTGCGCGTCATTCGGACTGCGCAGTCAACTTCCAGCAGAGAGCAACGATGAACAGCATTTCCCTGCCCCCGGTCCCCGCGTGGACGCGCGTCGGTGACTTCAGCGACGTCCTTTACGACAAGTGCGAAGAGGGGATCGCGAAGATCACGATCAATCGGCCCGAAGTGCGCAATGCATTCCGGCCCGAGACCGTGCAGCAACTGCAGGCCGCCTTCGCCGACGCGCGCGATGACGCCGGCATCGGCGCCATCGTCCTCACCGGCCAGGGCAGGGACGCGTTCTGCTCCGGCGGCGACCAGCGCGTGCGCGGCCACGGCGGCTACGTCGGCGCCGACCGCGTGCCGCGGCTCAACGTGCTCGACCTGCAGCGTCAGATCCGCACGCTGCCGAAGCCCGTGGTGGCGATGGTGGCCGGATACGCGATCGGCGGCGGTCACGTGCTGCACCTGGTCTGCGATCTGACGATCGCGGCCGACAATGCTCGCTTCGGACAGACCGGCCCGCGCGTCGGCAGCTTCGACGGTGGCTACGGGGCCTCGTACATGGCGCGGATCGTCGGCCAGAAGAAGGCGCGCGAGATCTGGTTCCTGTGCCGCCAGTACGACGCGCAGCAGGCCCTCGACATGGGTCTGGTCAACCGCGTCGTTCCCTACGAGCGCCTCGAAGCTGAAACGGTGCAGTGGTGCCGGGAAATGCTGGCCCTGAGCCCGATTGCACTGCGCTGCCTGAAATCCGCGCTGAACGCGGACTGCGACGGCCAGGCCGGACTGCAGGAACTGGCGGGCAATGCGACGCTGCTGTTTTACCTTACCGAAGAGGGACAGGAAGGGCGCAATGCCTACGTCGAGAAGCGCAAGCCTGACTTTCGGCGCTTTCCGCGGCTGCCCTGAACTCCGGCTATTCGATCCAGCGAAGGCCCGGTGAGCGATCTGCTGTCGATCCGCGCGGCGGCGCGCGAGGCTGGCGCGCGCACGGCGTTGCGCGCCGAGGGCCGCTCCCTCAGCTTTGCCGAGGTCGCGGCATTGGTCGAGGCTCGCATGGATGGCCTGCACGCGACCGAGCCCGCGGCGGTCGTGGGCGTCAACACGCTGGATACGGTGCTCGATCTCTATGGGCTGCTCGAAATCCGGCGGCCGGCTTTACTTTTGCACCCGCGCCTGACCGCAACGGAAAGGGCCGAACAGGTCGAGGAAGCCCGTCGCAGCGTCGCGGCGCTGCCTGCGGACGCGGCCGCGATCCTGCACACGTCGGGCACGACCGGACGCGCGCGCGGCGCCGTTCTGACGCGCGCAGCCCTGCTCGCCTCGGCGCGCGCGAGCGCGGTCAATCTCGGATGGCACGAAGATGACTGCTGGCTGCTCACACTGCCGCTCGCGCGCGTCGGCGGACTCTCGATCCTGACGCGTTGCCTGGCGGCGCGGCATGCTGTGGCGCTGGCGCCGGCATTCGACGCCACGCTGCTACCCCGGTGGATCGCCGAGCAGCGCGCAACGCTGGTGTCGCTGGTGCCGACAATGCTCGCGCAACTGTTCGACGCACACCCGGACTGGCGACCTCCGGCCCATCTACGTGCGGTGCTGGTCGGCGGCGCCGCGGCGTCGTCCAAGCTGCTGGCGCGCGCGGCCGCGCGCCGCGTGCCGATCGTCATCACCTACGGTTGCACCGAGACCTGCGCGCAGGTCGTCGCAACGCCCTACGCGCAGCGCTTCAACTCGGCCGCGTTCGGCGCCGGCCGTCCGCTCAAAGGGGCGGAGGTTCGCATCGACCAGGACCGCATTCTCGTCCGCGGGCCCATGTGCATGTCGGGCTACCTTGGTGGGCCGCCGCTGACCTCGGCGGATTGGTTCGACACGGGCGACCTGGGTGAGATCGACCCCGACGGCTGCCTGCATCTGCATGCGCGTCGTACCGACCTGATCGTCAGCGGCGGTGAAAACGTCTATCCGGCCGAGGTCGAGCGCGTGCTCGAGGATTGCCCGGGTGTTGCGGCAGCGGCGGTATTCGGCGTGCCCGACGAAACGTGGGGCCAGATCGTCGCGGCGCTACTCGTTGCCGATCGGTCGACGGCAGCAACGAGCGACGACTTGCGGAGCAGCGGCGGCCTCGCCGAGTTCCTCGCCACGCGAATCGCTCCGTTCAAGCGGCCGCGCCGGGTCGCCTGGGTGCCTACTCTGCCGCTGACACCAGCCGGCAAGCTCGATCGCGTGGCGCTCGCGGCGCTTTCTCCACTGCTGCAGCCGCTGCCTGCCTCGAATTCAGGGCCCCGGCCGTCTGGCGTTTGACCAGACCGGGGCTTCGGGCGCTTTCGGCCCCCACCGGGCGGCTGGCGTTCGCGATAATGCGCTGGTCTTCGCCCACCTGACCGCGCATGTCGCCCACTGCAGCATCGACACCCGTCATCGAGCCCGGCTCGCTGGCCGCCTGGGGCATCGCCTGCCGACTGCCCAGCCTGCTGGTCGCGGTCAGCCCGGTCCTGGTCGGAACCGCGCTGGCCTGGGACCGCACCGGCCAATTCGACGCGATGACCATGCTGCTCGCGCTCGGCTGCGCAGTGTTGCTCCAGGTGATTTCGAACCTGCAGAACGACGTCGGTTACACGGTGCGTGGCGCCGAGCGGACCGGCAACCGCACCGGCCTGCCTCGCGCCACCGCGAATGGCTGGCTGACGGTGGAGCACGTGCGCACGGCAATCGCCGTGTGCTGTGCGCTGACTGTTGCGCTCGGCCTGCCACTGGTGATCGAGCGCGGCATACCGGTGCTGGTGATCGGGCTCGGCTCGCTGGTGGCCGCACTGGCTTACATGGGCGGACCGCGGCCGATCGCCTACACGCCGTTCGGTGAACTGGTCGTGTTTGTCTTCTTCGGGTTGTGCGCCGTTGCGGGCTCCGATTACGTGCAGACTGGCAGCGTCGGCCTCACGACCTGGCTCGCGGCGATCGCGCTCGGCGGCCTCGCTGCGTCGGCCCTCGCCGTAAACAATCATCGCGACGTTGCGCACGACCGCAGCGTCGGTCGCCGCACGTTCGCCGTCGTGTTCGGAGCCCAGGCCTCGCTCGCGATGTACACGTTGAGCGTGTTCGGTGCGTTCGCGCTGCTGGCACCGATGGCGTGGCTCTCGTCCCCCGCGGTGCTGGCCCCGGTCCTGCTGGCGCCCGTTGCCCTGCGGCTGCAGCGCGATTTCGCCCGCTGCCCGCCCGGCCTCGCCTACAACCGCATTCTGGTGCGCACCTTCAAGCTCGAACTCGCGTTCGCCGCGCTGCTCGCGGTCGGCGTCCTCCTCGGCCGGTTCGTCGCCTGACCGTCGGGCACGGCTACGGAGGCCCGATCAGGGCTGTGAATCGTGCGGAGCGACCGCGAGTGAGGTCAACGGAGCGCCAAGAGCCAAGGTTGGGCCGGCGGACCGCAACGACAGCTGCACGACAGCGATATCCCAGCCGGTCTTGACCACCTTGGTCACCGCACGGCGCTTCATCGACGCGGTGCGCACGAAGTAGAACCGTCGACCCTCGATTGCGGCCAGTCGCGCCAGCCCGCGCCGCATCTGCGCATCAATGACGCCGACCGGCTCCTCGAGCGCATTGACCTCGGCGCAGACCCGGACCGTGTCGCCTTCCTTGCCGAGCAGGCCCGGCGCGGCGTGGTCGGCGCCGTGGCGCGGATTCCACAGCCAGCGCGTTGCGGCGGTCGCAACCCCGTGCTGCAGCAGCCATTCCGCCGCGCACACAATCATCTGCTCGTGCTGGATCTGGTTCAGGTGTTCGTGCGCCTGCTTGCGCACGCTGGAGAGGAGTGCGATGCCGCCCTCGACCGAATCGATCGGCTCCGCGACGACGCGCTTGACTCCGAGCAGCATCCGCTCCGCGTTGGACAGCACCCTGCGGCGAGCGTCTTCGAACGTTCCGAGTTCCAGCATCAAGAGAGCAGAGAAGGCGCGCGCAGGTTGTCGTTGGGCCGCCGCCGGTCGGCCGAGCGGATGCAAGTTAACGGGCTTTTCGGAGCGTGCGAAGCATCGCGCCTCGCCTGTCTTGGGTTGTTTCGCATCGGCCGAGTGGACGGTGTACGACGTTTCGAGCGCCGTCGGATGGGATGCATTCCCATTTTTCGCGCAACGGCGTCACCTATGATGCGCGGATGCTGACCGTCCATCACCTTGAGACTTCGCGCTCGCAACGCGTGCTGTGGCTGCTGGAGGAACTCGGCATCGAATACAAGCTGAAGGTCTACAAGCGCCACCCCCGCACCCGCCTCGCGCCGCCTGAACTGCGGCGCGTCCATCCGCTCGGCAAGTCGCCGGTGATCACTGAAGGAGACGAGGTTGTTGCCGAGTCCGGGGCGATCCTCGAGTACCTCGCCGAAGTGCACGGCGACCGGGCCCGCGGCGAGCTTGCCCGTCTGCAGCCGGCCGTCGGGACCGCCGCGCATCGGCAATGCCGCTACTGGATGCATTACGCCGAGGGCTCGCTGATGAACTGGCTGCTCATGAAGCTCGTCTTCGTTGCGATGCCGAAGCAGCGCATGCCATTTTTCGCACGGCCGGTGGCGCGCGCGATCTCGGCGACGGTCCAGGCGCAGCTGATCGATCCCAACCTGTCCGCCGCCAGCGAATTCATCGATGCCCATCTGAAGCAGAACCCCTGGTTCGCCGGCGACGCGCTGACGCTCGCCGATTTCCAGATGAGCTATCCGATCGAGGCACTGCTCACACGCGGCGGCAGCGAGCACAGGATTCCGCACGTCACGGCCTATCACCAGCGCATCGTGGTGCGCCCCGCCTATCAGCGCGCGCTCGCAAAGGGCGGACCGGCGGTCCTCGCGCTCTGAGCCATGCTGGTCACCGCCGCCTTCCTGCTGGCCGTCTTCGCCTACAGCCTCATCTCACGCCGCATCGACGGCACGCTGCTCACTGCACCGATGATCTTCACGGCGGCCGGTGCGCTGCTGCTGCTGATTCCGGGTGCCGAGATCCAGCTGCTGGTCGATCGCAAGTCGGTCCTGCTGATCGCCGAGGTGGGCCTCGTGATGACACTGTTCACCGATGCGTCGCGAATCCCGCTGCAGTCGCTGCGCGGCGACCGCAACCTGCCGGTCAGGCTGTTGAGCGTCGGCATGCTGCTGACCATCGCGCTAGGGGCCGCTGCGGCGCTGGTGTGCTTCGGCGGACTCAGCGTGTGGGAGGCCGGGATCATCGCAGCGATCCTCGCGCCGACGGACGCCGGCCTCGGCCAGGTCATCGTGAACAGCCGCGAGGCGCCGCTGCACATCCGCCAGGCGCTCAACGTCGAGGCCGGATTGAACGATGGCCTCTCGGTGCCCTTCCTGATGCTGTTCATTGCCTTTGCCGCGGCGCGCGAAAGCGGCGGCGCGCACACGGTCCTCGGCCGCTACCTGCTCGAACAACTCGGCTACGGCGCGGCGATCGGGCTGGCGGTCGGTCTCATCGGCGGCGCGCTGATCGGCTTCGCGCAGCGCAGGCGCTGGATCGCGACGGCGCTGACCCAGACCGCCGTCGTGGCCCTGCCGCTCATCTGCGTAGTCGCCTCCGAGGAAACGGGCGCCAGCATGTTCATCGCTGCCTATGTCGCCGGGCTCGCGGTGCAGCGCGGATTTCCCCATGTAGCGCGTCACAGCGTCGAATTCTCGGAAAACTGGGGCCAGCTGTTCAATTTCTTCGTCTTCTTCGTCTTCGGCCTGTTCGTCGCGCTGGCTGTCGGCGAATTCGCGCCGGCGACCATCGTCTATGCGGTCCTCAGTCTCACCGTCGTGCGGATGGTGCCGGTCGCGATCTCGCTGATCGGCACCCACATGAGCCGCGCGACGGTGCTCTTCATCGGATGGTTCGGTCCGCGCGGGCTGGCGTCGATCGTGCTCGGACTGGTATATCTGGAGCAGCAGGCCCGCCTCCCGAACGAGCCGATCATCCGGCACGCGGTGATGGCAACGGTGCTGCTCAGCATCGTCGCGCACGGGATCAGCGCAGTCCCGGGTATCCATCGCTATGCACGCGCGATCAGGGATCTGCCCGCGGAGGCGCCCGAACACGGCGGCCAAGACGCCAATCCGGCGGAGCGCGCGCAATAGGCCTCAGGGCCTTCCGCAACACACGGTTACAGATCTTTCGAGTTCGCACCGGATTTTCCGGCGCGCAGGCATCCGATGTCAGTGCGGTGCGCCGTAGGATCATTCCATGGTCGACCTCCGATTCACGCCGCGCCTGATTGCCCGCATCGCGCAGGCGCTGATCGTCATCACACTGGCTGCCGCCGAGGCGACCGCCGCCGTCCCACTCGGTCCGGAGGGCGCGCAGCACCTGCTGACACGCGCAGGCTTCGCGCCGTCACCCGCCGAGGTCCTGGCCTTCGCGCCTCTGACCCAGACGCAGGCGGTGGACCGGCTTCTGGCCGGCGTGCGCACGACAGCGAGCGCGCCGCCACCGCAATGGATCGGCGATCCGGTGATCGGGCCGCGCGAGTTCCGGTCGCTGCCCGAGGAGAGCCAGAAGGCGGAGCGCCAGCGCAATGTGCGGCGGAGCCTCGACCTGCGCCGCTGGTGGCTGGAGGAGATGGTGGGCACGCCCTCGCCACTCACCGAACGCATGACGCTGTTCTGGCACAACCGCTTCGTCTCCGCACAGCCGAAGGTTCGCTGGCCGCAACTGATGTACCGGCAGAACGTGCTGCTGCGGCAGAACGCCGTCGGCAACTTCCGCGTGCTGCTGCATGCGATCGCGCGCGACCCGGCGATGATCGTCTACCTCGACTCGGCTACGAATCGGCGCGGCCGGCCGAACGAGAATTTCGCTCGCGAGGTAATGGAACTCTTCGTCCTCGGCCGGGGCCACTACACCGAGCAGGACATCAAGGAGGCTGCGCGCGCGTTCACGGGATTCAGCCTCGACCCCGACACGCTCGCCTTCGTCTATCGCCCGGGCATCCACGACGACGGCACGAAGTCCGTCCTCGGCGTCCGCGGGCCGCTCGATGGCGATCGGGTGCTCGACGCCCTGCTCGAGGAGCCGGCTGCGGCCGAATTCATCGTCGGCAAGCTGTGGCTCGAATTCGTTTCGCCGCGACCCGATCCGGTGCGCGTCGCCGTGATCGCGACCCGCTTTCGCAGCAGCGGCTACGACATCCGCACAGCGTTGCGCGGGGTCCTGATGCAGCCGGAGCTCGTTGCCGCCGGTGAGGACGACCTGCTGGTCAAGTCCCCCGTGGAATTGCTGGTCGGGCTGGTCCGCCAGGGCGACGGACGCCTGCCCAATGCAACCGGCGCTGCCGTCGCGGTCGCAGCGATGGGCCAGAACCTGTTCTCCGCGCCGAACGTCCGCGGCTGGCCCGGGGGAGAAGCCTGGATCAACACGCAGTCGCTGCTGGTGCGCAAGCAATCGATCGAGCGTGCGCTCGCCAGACCGGAGGCGGCTGCCCGAGAAGCGCGCGCGATGCTCCCGAGCGCCGATGCGCCCCCCGCGGGCAACCCAAAGCAACTTCTCGAGGCCGCCCAGGTGATGGCGGCCGAGGTCGATCCCGCGGCGATGCTGAAGTCATACCGCCTGCAGCCGGAGCGGCCACTCGCCGCCGATGACATCCAGCGGCTCGCGGGCGGCCTCCTGGTCGTCGCTCCCGTGTCGCAGCCCGTACCCGGGACCCTGGCCTACGACGCGCTGCGCGCGTTGTTGCTGGATCCCGCCTACCAGCTCAAATGAACAACTGCCGCCCTCCGGGGAGCACGGCACCGATGAACCGCCGCCGCTTCCTGCAGTCCGCCGCGGTCGGCGCGGCCTGCTTCTCGGGCTGGGCGCGCGCAGCGACTCGGGATGCGCCGCCGCGGCTGTTGGTCCTGTTTGAGCTGCGCGGCGGCAACGACGGCCTGAACACGCTGGTTCCGGTCCACGACGGCCGATATCGCGACCTGAGGCCCAGGCTTGCGCTGGCCGAGAGCGACCTGGTCGCGCTCGCCCCGAACCTGCATCTGCATGGGTCTCTCGCGCCCTGGCTGCCACTCTGGAACACCAGCGAGATGGCCGTGCTACAGGGCGTCGGCTATCCGCAATCCGACCTGTCGCATTTCCGCTCGATCGAGATCTGGGATACCGCGTCGGCGAGCAGCGAAATTGTTCAGACTGGCTGGCTGACGCGCGTCGCGGAGAACGCGGCCGCGTTCCGCCGGTGCGCGGCTGACGGCGTCATTCTCGGCGCGGCGGACCTCGGGCCATTCACCGGTGGCGCGCGCGCGATCGCCCTCTCCGACGTCAGGCGCTTCACCGCGATGGCGCGGCTGGCATTGACCTCCACGGCGCCCGCGCAGGGTGCATTGGCGCATCTGCTGCGTGTCGAGAACGAGATCGTCCGAGCCGGAACCGAGCTCGGCCCGGTGCCGGCGTTCTCCACCGAGTTTCCGCGCACGCCGCTTGGGCAGGCGGTGCAGCAGGCGGCCGCACTGGGGTCATCGCGGCGCGTGCCGGTGATCCGCGTCACGCTAAGCGGCTTCGATACCCACCAGAATCAGCTCGGGGTCCAGGCCAACTTGCTGCGCCAGCTCGCGGAAGGCATCGTGGCGCTGCGCGGCGCGCTGGTCGAGGCTGGCGTGTGGGATGACACGCTGCTCCTGACCTACTCCGAGTTCGGACGCCGGCCGCGCGAGAACGGCAGCGGCGGAACCGACCACGGCACGGCAAACGTCCACTTTGCTTTCGGCCGCAGCATTCGCGGCGGTGTCTACGGCGAACCGCCGCCGCTCGACCGTCTCGACGCCAACGGCAACCTGCAGCACACGCTCGATTTCCGCTCGATATACGCGGCGATCATCGCCGACTGGTGGGGGCTGGACGCATCGCGTGCGCTGCGTGGCCGCTTCAACCCCGTCCGTTTCATCGACGCGCGGCACGCCTGAAGCGGCGGCTTGCGCCGACCTAGTGACGCGCGGCTTTCTCGCCCCAGAGCTGCTTCAGGCGCGCATCGCGACCGCAGTTGCGGCGGTAGATGGCGTAGCCGACGGGGTTCTTCAGGTAGTAGTTCTGGTGATATTCCTCGGCCGGATAGAACGGCCCCGCCATCAATACCTCGGTCACGATCGGCTGTGGGAACGGCTTGGCCTGCTCGAGCGCAGTCCTTGATGCAAGCGCGGCCTTCATCTGCTTCTCGTTCAGCGGGTAAATGCCGGTGCGGTACTGCGATCCGACATCGCAGAACTGCTGGCCCTTGACCGTGGGATCGATCGTGGGCCAGAACCTCTCCAGTAACTGCCCGTAGCTGATGCGTGCCGGGTCGAACTCAACCCGCACGGCTTCGACGTGACCGGTCCAGCCGGCCGAGACCTCCCTGTACGTCGGGTTTTCCTTGCGTCCCCCGACGTAGCCCGCGGTGGTCGAAATGACGCCGTCGATCCTGTCGAAGTCCGACTCGACGCTCCAGAAGCAGCCGCCGGCGAAGATAGCCGTCTCGGCTGGCGGCGTGGGCTGCGACCATGTCGCTGGCACTGCCAGCGCCAGCAGGCACGCGACCCACCGCACCATCAGGCGGTCTCCGGTTCGAACTTCAGGCACACGCCGTTGTTGCAGTAACGCTTGTACGTCGGCGCCGGTCCGTCGTCAAAGACGTGACCGTGGTGTCCGCCGCAGCGGGCGCAATGGTATTCGGTCCGCGGCAATATCAGTGCGTAATCCGTCCTGAAGCCGAACGCCCCCGGCAGGCTCTCGAAGAAACTTGGCCAGCCCGTGCCGCTGTCGAATTTCATCGCGCTCGTGAACAGCAGCTGGCCACAGGCCACGCAACTGAAGGATCCGGCACGCTTCTCGGCGTTCAAGACGCTGGAGAAGGGCCGCTCGGTGCCCTCGCGACGCAGGACACGGTACTGATCCGCCGTCAGGCGCTTCCGCCACTCGTCGTCACCGAGTTTCATCTCTCCCTGAACCGCGGGCGCCGCTTCGGACCGATTTGGGCCGACCCATGTCGCCACGCCACCCAACGCCAGCCTGGAAAGCAATCCGCGTCGTGTCATCACCGCCTCCTTTCGGGTGTTCGCACCTTGGTCGCAGCGACGCGCGGGTCCTTACTGCCACCGGCCGCGCCGACTACTCGGCAGGCAGCCGCCATGCCCTATAGTCACCGTACCGCTGTCCCGAAAAGGCCTGTCGCCATGCGACAGCACGGAACGGCGGAGGTTCAGGCAGAGATCATGACGATCCATCGTTTCTCGTTTCCAACGACCATCCACTTCGGTCCCGGCGCGCGCCGCCTCGTTGCCGATCACCTGAAGGAACATGAACTGCGACGCCCGCTGGTGGTCACGGACCGGGGGCTCGCGGCGCTGCCGCTGCTGGCCGAGTTCGTCCAGCTACTCGCGACCGCCGTCGACGCGAGCGTCTTCTCCGGAGTTCACGGCAACCCGACCGCCGCGCAGGTCGGCGCGGGCGTTGCTGCATTCAAGGCGCATCGCGCCGACTGCGTCGTGGGCTTCGGCGGCGGCGCCGCGCTCGACATCGCCAAGGTGGTCGCGGCGATGGCAGTGCACGATGGCGACGTCATCGAGTACGCCTGGGATCATCCCAACGTAAGACCGCTGGTGCACACGCTGCCGCCCTTCTTCGCACTACCGACGACGAGCGGGACCGGCTCCGAGGTCGGCCGGTCGAGTGTCGTGAGCGAGGACGACACGCACGTCAAGCGCGTGATCTTCTCGCCGAAGCTGCTCGCGCGAGAGGTGTTCGCCGATCCGGAGCTGACCCTCGGGCTGCCGCCGGCGGTGACGGCGGCCACCGGAATCGACGCGCTGACGCACAACATCGAGAGCTACCTGTCCCCGGCATACCACCCGCTGTGTGACGGCATCGCGCTCGAAGGCGTGCGCATCGCCGCACGGGCGCTGCCGCGCGCAGTACGCAACGGCCGTGACCTGCAGGCGCGCTCGGACATGATGATGGCGTCGATGATGGGCGCGATCGCGTTCCAGAAGGACCTCGGCGCCGTTCACTCATGCGCCCACGCGCTCGGCGCTGTGTGCGACCTGCATCACGGTCTGGCCAACGCGCTGATGCTCGAGCCCGTCATGCGCTTCAACACCGAAGCCACGCCGGCGAAGTTCGCTGAACTCGCGCACGTCGCGGACCTCCCCGACGCTGCAGACTTCGTGCCGTGGCTGGCCCGGCTGAAGCGCGAGATCGGGATCCCGCCGTCGCTGGCCGCAGTCGGCGTCCAGCGTGATCAATTCCCGCGGCTGGTCGAGCTCGCGGTCAAGGATGTCTGCCACCAGACCAATCCGCGCCCGTGCGCAGCCACCGATTTCGAGCGGTTCTTCGAGCAGGCGTACTGATGAGCGCCAGACCCAAAGTCGGCATCTCGGCGTGTTTCTTCCACGCGGATCCGGGGCGCCCCATTTTCACCGGGAAGACACTGCAGTACGTCGAGCAGTCGATCGTGCACTGGGTGCAGTCCTCGGGTGCGCTGGCGCTGGTGATTCCCTCGCCCGAGGGATCGACTCAACGCGGCGACGTGACGCTCGCCGACTATGCCGACCTGCTCGACGGACTCGTGCTCGAAGGCGGCTCCGACATGTGGCCCGGCAGTTATGGTGAGGAGGCGATGCGGCCAGAGTGGCGCGGCGATCGCATCCGGGACGAATATGAAATCGCCTTGCTGCGCGCCTTCGTCGCGGCAGGCAAACCGGTGCTCGGAATCTGCCGCGGCCTGCAGGTGATCAATGTCGCGTTCGGCGGCACGCTGTACCAGGACATCGCGACACAGTTGCCCGGGGCAATCGAGCATCGCAACGCCCGCCTCTACGACCAGAACTTCCACACGATCGAGATCGTTCCCGGGACGCGACTGGCCGAGCTCTATCCACATCCCGGGTTCGCGGCGCCCGACCGTCCGCTACCGCATCATGTCGTCAACAGCGTGCACCATCAGGGCATCAGGGACGTCGCGCCTTTCTTCACCATCGAAGCACGGTGCCCGAACGACGGGGTCATCGAAGCCATTCGCTATGACGCCGCGCGCGGTCCGGTGAAGTCCTATCTGGCGGCGGTGCAGTGGCACCCCGAGTTTCACGACTGGAAGAACCCGTCGATCCTGTCGGGTGACGCCTTGCTCGCCGATTTCCTGAACGCCACGCGCGCCATCCGGCGCGAATCCGCTGCCGCATGCTGACCGTCATCAACCCCGCGAACGGCCGCGTCATCGCCGAGTTGCCCGACGACACCGCCGAATCGGTGGCGGCCGCCTGCGCGGGCGCACGCGCCGCGCAACCGCGCTGGGCCGCCGAAGTGCTGGCCGCGCGCCTCGAAGTGATCCGGCGCTTCCGCGGCGAGCTGGTGCGCGAGGCCGAGCGGCTCGCGGCCGTGCTGACTTCCGAGGTCGGCAAGCCGATCCGGCAATCGCGCAACGAGATCAACGGCCTGCTCGGTCGCATCGATTTCTTCCTGGCGGAATCCGAACGCACGCTGGCGCCACGCGAGGTCTTCGACCAGGACGGCATGCGCGAAACGATCACGCACGAGCCGCTCGGCGTCGTCGCCAACATCTCGGCGTGGAACTACCCGTACTTCGTCGGCGCCAACGTCTTCGTGCCGGCGCTGATCACCGGCAACGCGGTGCTGTACAAGCCTTCGGAATACGCGACGCTGACCGGACTGGAGATCGGCAAGCTGCTGCACCTGTCCGGGGTCCCGCAGGACGCGTTCCAGGTGATCGTAGGCGCCGGCGCCGTCGGCGCCGCATTGGTGGATCAGCCCGTCGATGGCGTCTTCTTCACGGGTTCATACGGCACCGGTGCGCGCATCGCCAAAGCAGTCGGCCCGCGCATGGTGAAGCTGCAGCTGGAGCTCGGCGGCAAGGATCCGACCTACGTCTGCGAGGACGTCGATGTGCCCTCCGCCGCTGCATCGCTGGCCGACGGCGCGATGTACAACACGGGCCAGAGCTGCTGCTCGGTCGAGCGCATCTACGTCCATGCGGCGATCCATGACGCCTTCGTCGAGGCCTTCGTGCGCGAAGTGCGCGGCTTCACGATCAGCGATCCGACCGACGAAGCGGCCTACATCGGCCCGCTGACCCGCGCGCAGCAGGTCGATGTGCTGGAGCGCCAGGTGACGGATGCGGTGTCGAAGGGGGCGAAGCTGTTGCACGGAGGACAGCGGCTCGCCGGGCCCGGAAACTGGTTTGCGCCGACCGTGCTGACGCAGGTCGACCACACGATGGCGCTGATGCGCGAGGAGAGCTTCGGTCCGATTATCGGCATCCAGAAGGTCGGCAGCGATGCTGAGGCGGTGGAGCTGATGAACGACACGGAATACGGGCTCACCGCGGGGGTCTACACACGCGAAGAGGCGCGTGCACGCCGCATCCTCGCGCGGGTCAACGCCGGGTCGGTGTACTGGAACTGCTGCGACCGCGTGAGCCCGCGGCTGCCCTGGAGCGGAGTGAAGAGCTCCGGCATCGGCCTCACTCTGTCGACCTACGGCATCGAGACCTTCACCCGGCCGAAGGCGTGGCACCTGCGCTCGTAGCGCTCGCGACGTACGCGACGCTGCGCGTCGCACATGCATCGCTCACGAAACTGCACGGCCGCTGCGCGGCCGCGACGTCGGATTCGGCGGGCTCGCTCCGGAGCGGCCGCGCGCTGCGCGCAAAACGGCTACAAGCAATGATGGAGCCAATGTGGCGGAAGTAGCTCTGAGAACTCAGGCGGTGCCACCGCCGGCGGCGCGGATCGTTGTGATCGGCGGCGGGATCATGGGGTGTTCGGTCGCCTATCACCTGAGCCTGCTCGGCGAGCGCGATGTGGTGCTGCTGGAGCAGGGACGGTTGACGTCGGGCACGACCTGGCACGCGGCCGGGCTCGTGGGCCAGCTGCGCAATCACGAGAGCATGACGCGGCTGATCCGCTACTCGACCGACCTGTATTCGCGGCTCGAGGCGGAAACCGGGTTGTCGACCGGCTGGAAGCAGTGCGGCTCGCTGGCAGTGGCGCGTACAGCCGACCGCATGGTGCAACTGAAGCGCACCGCGGCCGTGGCGCAGGCCTTCGGCGTGACCTGCGACGTGATTTCAGCGGCCGAAGCGGGTCAGCGCTATCCGATCATGGAAACTGCCGACCTGCAGGGCGCGGTCTGGCTGCCGGGCGATGGCAAGGCCAATCCGGCTGACCTGACGCTCGCGCTGGCCAAGGGTGCGCGCAACCGTGGTGTGCGCGTCTGCGAAGGCGTACGGGTGACTGGCGCGACGACGCTGGCTGGCTCGGGCCGACGTCTGACCCACCTCGAATGGAGCGACAAGTCGGGCGGCAGCGGCCGCATCGGCGCCGACATCGTCGTGCTCTGCGGCGGCCAGTGGTCGCGAGCGCTCGGTCGCAAGCTCGGAGTGACCGTGCCGCTGTTCTCCTGCGAGCACTACTACATCGTCACCGACGTCATCGGAGGTGTGCATCGCGATCTGCCGGTCATGCGTGACCCCGATGGCTACATCTACTTCAAGGAAGAGGTCGGCGGGCTGCTGATGGGCGGTTTCGAGCCGCAGGCAACCCCGTGGCTGCAGAGCGCGGAACACCGCGGCGGAATTCCTGACAACTTCGAGTTCCAGCTGCTGCACGACAACTGGGATGCGTTCCAGGTCCTGCTCGACAACGCGATGC
>Ga0335084_10000255_pt1 | contig 42134 bp, 38 predicted proteins | sample Lox_Sample_44_FD_206721 | JGI IMG/M metagenome (GOLD analysis project Ga0335084, IMG submission 206721) | Soil microbial communities from Loxahatchee National Wildlife Refuge, Florida, United States - Lox_Sample_4.4 | ecosystem: Environmental > Terrestrial > Soil > Wetlands | place: USA...
TGCTCGACCAGCGTCACCGGCTGGCACCGGACGCCGTGCCCTCCTACTGGCTCCAGGCCACCCGGGCGGAGGCCTTTCTCCTCGCCCGTCGATTCGAGGAGGCGTGGACTGCATACCGGCTCGCCCTCGGTCGGCCGGGCGTTCCCTCCGGGCAGATCCAGAGCACTCGCGCACAGCTCGCGGACCTGCTGCCTCGCCTGGGGATCGCCTCGGCGCCGGAGGAGTGGCTCGGCGCGCCCGTCCACGAGCCACTCCGCATCGGCGTCGTGGGCCATCGCCGGCTGGAGCAGGTGGAGAGGCTCCGCCAGGATCTCCGGCGGGCGCTGGAGCGGATTCGCGAGACATGGAACGGTCGTCCCCTGGTGCTGGTGAGCTCACTGGCCGAGGGGGCGGACCGGCTCTTCGTCGAGGTCGGGCGGGACGACCCATTCCGCGGGACCCTCGAGGCGATCCTTCCGCTCCTCCCCGAGGAGTACCGCCGCGATTTCGTGGATCCGGGTTCCAGGAGCGAGTTCGACCGTTTCCTGGAGAGTGCGCACTCGGTCCGCCTGGCGCCGGGGGTGGAGAGCCTCGGCCTCCAGGCTCCCGGGGCCCGCGCGCTGGCCTATGGGCTCGGCGGGCGCGCGGTGGTGGATGTCTCCGACGTCCTGGTCGCGGTTTGGGACGGGCATCCCGCCCGGGGCAGGGGAGGGACCGCGGAGACGGTCTCGCTGGCGCGCTCCCGTGGAACGCCGCTGGCATGGGTTCACGCTGGCCAACCCAGGGCTGTCACCTACGAGCGCTGGCCGGGTCACGACGCCTGACTTGCTGGCTTGCTCGCCTTCGGAGCCAGCCGTAGAGAGTCCAGTGCATCCAGGCTGGAGCAGCCGATGAGCCCTTCCGGGAAAGAATCGACCGAGTCCCGTTCAGTCACCCTGCTCCTGCACTGCCCGCTGAGGCTGGGCCTGGCCGCGAGCCTGACCCAGTTCATCTACTCGCGCGGGCGGCTCCTGTACCACGACCAGTACGTCGACGCCGAGGCCGACAATCACTACTACACCCGTCTGCGCTGGGACGTCTCGAGCTTCGCGATGAGCGACGAGGAGATGGCCGAACAGCTCCGCCTCCTGATCGGCACCGGCCCGGACACCGAGTGGTCACTTCATTACTCGGATGAGGTCCTTCGGATGGCCATCTTCGTCTCCAAGGACCCCTGGTGCCTCTACGACATCCTCGCCCGCCGCCAGTCCGGGGAGTGGACGGTCGAGGTACCGGTCATCGTCAGCAACCATCCTGACCTGGAACCGGTGGCCCGGAGGTTCGACGTCCCGTTCCAGGCATTCTCGGTGACCAAGGAGAACAAGGACGAGGTCGAGAAGGCGCAGCTGGATCTTCTCCAGAACCACCGCGTCGACCTGGTCGTCCTCGCCCGCTACATGCAGATTCTGACCGGCGGGTTCGTGAAGGCGTACCCCAATCGAATCATCAACATCCACCACGCATTTCTTCCCGCCTTTCCCGGGGCTCGCCCCTACCACTCCGCCCGTCAGCGCGGGGTCAAGATCATCGGAGCGACGAGCCACTACGTGACGGAAACACTGGATGCCGGCCCGATCATCGAACAGGACGTCCAGCGGGTGACGCACCGGCACTCGACCAAGGACCTGATCCGCTTCGGGCGAGACCTGGAGAAGGTCGTCCTCTCGCGGGCCATCTGGAGCCACCTCCGGTGGAAGGTCATCGTCCACCACGGGCGAACGGTGGTCTTCGACTGACCTCCGTGCTGTTAGATGTCGCTCATCGGGAGGTACGGTGAAACCGAGTGCACGCAGGACCAGGCGAGGTGGCGACGTGGTGACCAGGACCACGCGCAACCACCTCGACGATCTGCGCGGGGCGAGCCGCCTGGCGATCGAGGCGACCCGGAGCGTCACCAATCTGGTCGAGGCCATGCACCAGACCATCGGCGGGGGGCCGGCGATCCTCGGCCGGCCGCTCGAGACCCCGACCCGCGTCCTCACCGGTGTGGTCTACCGGAGCATCCGCGGCGTCACGAGTCTGGTGGGCGCCGGCATCGACCGCGCCCTCGCCCAGCTCGCGCCGCTCGTCGGCGAAGCCCCGCCCGGTCCCGAGCGAGAGGCCATCCTCGCCGTGCTCAACGGCGTGCTCGGCGACTACCTGTCCGCAACGGGCAACCCGCTCGCGATCCAGATGCAGCTGCGCCAGGGCGGCCATCCGCTGCAGCCCGAGCGTCGGGCCCTGCGCGCGCTCCTTCCGAAGGCCGGCCGCAAGCTGCTCCTCCTCGTCCACGGCTCCTGTCTGAACGACCGGAAGTGGCTCCGGCTGGGGCACGACCACGGCGCCGCGCTCGCCCGCGACCTCGGCTACACCCCGGTCTATCTGCTCTACAACAGCGGCCTGCACATCTCGACCAACGGGCGGGCCTTCGCGGCGCTGCTCGAGGAGCTGGTCGCGGAGTGGCCCGTGCCGCTCGACGAGCTGGTGATGCTCGGCCACAGCATGGGCGGGCTGGTGGCACGCAGCGCCTGCCACTACGCCGAGGAGGCGGGGCACCACTGGCGGCCGAAGCTGGACACGCTGGTCTGCCTGGGCTCGCCCCACCACGGCGCGCCGCTCGAGCGCGGCGGCAACTGGATCGACCTGCTGCTCGGCGTCAGCCGGTACAGCGCTCCGCTGGCGCGGCTGGGAAAGATTCGCAGCGCCGGCGTCACCGACATGCGCTTCGGCCTCGTCCTCGACGAGCACTGGAAGGGCCGCGAGCGCTTCGCGCACGACGGAGACCCCCGAAGGACTCTGAAGCTGCCAGAGGGTGTCGAGTGCTACGCCATCGCCGCGAGCAAGGCACCCGGCCCCCGGCACAGGCTTCCCGGCGACGGCCTGGTCTCGGTGGACAGCGCGCTCGGCCGGCACCGCAAGCCGGAGCTGACCCTGGCGTTCCCCGAGGCGCACCAGTGGATCGGCTTCGGGATGGGCCACTTCGAGCTGCTCAACCGGGCCGAGGTGTACGCGACGCTCCGGCGCTGGCTGCACTGAGCTACCCTCTGACCGAACCGGGAGGAAGTGCATGAAGACTGCAACGAGAATCGTCTCTCTGAGCTGGATCGCCCTGCTGGGCTGCGCGACCGAGAAGCCGGCGGCGACCCCGACCGCGCCGAGGACGGTCCAGGTGGCGCTGAGTCCCGCCGCCGAGCCGACACCTTGCCCGGGCGCCGGCCCCGCAGCGGCGGGCACCGCGACGATCGTCGTGGCCCCGGACCGCTCGTCGATCTCGGCGACGGTCAACTACACCGGGCTGTCCGGTGACCCGACGGGTTCGCACATCCACTTCGGGCCGGCGGGCGCCGCCGGGCCGGTGGTCCTCCCCTTCGCTGCCCCGCTCGGGTCACCGTTCAGCAAGACCTTCACCGCCGCGGACTACGTCGCGGCGGCGGGCGCCCCGCCAGACTTCGCGGCGTTCGTCACCGCCCTCGAGGCCGGCAACGCCTACGTGAACGTCCACACCGCCGCGTGCAAGCCCGGCGAGATTCGCGGGCAGATCCGGTAGGAAAGGGGACGCGAGCGGTAGAACACGTGGCTGCTCCGCGGCGCGATGGAAGAGGGCCGGTTTGCCCCCGCCGCCCGGGCCTGATAGTCGAGAACGTTCACGTCAATTGAGGTTCCCATGGCTCGCATCACCGTCGAGGACTGCGTCGAGTTCGTCGACAACCGCTTCGCGCTCTGCATCCTCGCCACCCGTCGTGCCCGGCAGCTGTCCGCCGGAGCCACGCCGCTCATCCAGACCCAGCGAAACAAGCCCGCGGTGGTGGCCCTCCGCGAGGTGGCCACCGGCAAGGTCCGCTTCGAGGGAGATGTCCGGGCTGCGCTCTCCAAGCCGGCGCCGCGCCGCGCGGAGATGGAGGCGGCGGTCGACGCGAGCCACCGCGACCGCGCCAGCGGTCCCGATCCCTTCCTCCGCTGGAACCGCTAGCGAAGCCAGGGCCCCTGCTCAGGTGCGGATCAGCTTGTAGGCGTGGTTCCACTTCCCGGTGGTGATGCCCACCTGGACCCAGAGGATGCACAGCGGCTCGAGCACGCGGGACATCCGGATGCCGCCCGCGTCCACCACGTCCCACCCGAAGTCTCGAACGATGTCCGACACCCTGGCCTTGGCCTGGGCGTCATCGCCGGCGATGAACATGTCGCCCTTGAGCCCGCCCTGGAACGTGGGGTCCACCATGAGGGGGGCGCCCACCGTGTTGTAGACCTTCACCACCTTCGCGCCAGGCAGCCACTGCTGCACCTTCTCACCGGCCGAGGTGTCGAAGCCCAGGGCGAGGGCGGGCGGCGCGTTCTCCGCGAGACGGAGCGGGTTGGTTGCGTCCATGACCACCTTGCCCCGGAAGCTCTCCGGGCCGGCGGCACGGAGCGCCGCCTCGGTGCCGTCCCAGCGAGTGGCCACCACGAGCAGCTCGCCCTGCCTCGCCGCCTCGGCGGTGCCGACCACGTGCGCCTTCGGGCCGACCGTCTTCGCCCAGTCCGCGAGCTTGGTGGGATCGCGGGTGCCGATCCACACCTCGTGACCGTGCTTCACGAAGCCTGCCCCGAGGTGCTGGCCCACCGTCCCTGATCCGATGATCCCGACGCGCATGTCGTTGCCTCCTTGATCGAGTGAAGTGCCGGGCGGCATAACCGGGGCGCTGGAGCGATTCAGCCCCGAGGTGGTGGCCAGCGGGCCCTGGGCGATGGATAGTCCTCGGCGGACACGCGTGAAGCCCGTCGCCGTCATCCCGGCCCGGTGGGGCTCGACCCGATTCCCCGGCAAGCCGCTGGCCCTGCTCGCCGGGCGCCCGCTGGTGGTCCACGTGCTCGAGGCCTGTCGCCTCTCGGGTGCCTTCTCGGACGTCCGGGTGGCGACCGACGACGAGCGCATCGCCGCCGCGGTGGCGGAGGCGGGCGGCTCGGTCGAGCGCACCGGGGCCCATCACCTGTCCGGCACCGACCGGGTGGCCGAGGTCGCCGCGCGGCTTCCGCCCCCGGTGGAGGTGGTGGTCAACGTGCAGGGGGACGAGCCGCTGGTCCACCCCGAGGCGCTCCGGGCGCTCGCCGGCGCCTTCGACGACCCGACCGTGGAGATGGCCACGCTCATCCGGCCGCTCGCCGAGGACGAGCGCACGAACCCGAACGTGGTGAAGGCGCTGGTCGACCTGCGCTCGGACGCCCTGGTCTTCAGCCGCGCCGACGTGCCGTTCGCACGCGACCGCGCGGTGGTCGAGCGCTGGGCGCACCAGGGGCTGTACGGGTACCGGCGGGCCACCTTGCTCCGGCTGGCGTCCCTCCCGCCGACACCGCTCGAGCGCGCCGAGTCCCTGGAGCAGCTCAGGGCGCTGGAGCATGGGATCCGGGTCCGCTGCGTCCGGACCACTCACCCCAGCATCGGGATCGACACTCCCGAGGACCTGGCACACGCCGAGGCCCTCCTCTCTGCTGGCTCAGGGCGAGCGCGGTGAGCACCGTCGGCCGGGTGCCGAGGTACCTGCGGTGCGGTTTGGTTGCGGCGCGAATCGGCGCCGCTACACTGGGCCCGCCGATGCGTCCGGTCCTCGCCATCGTCCTGCTGTGCCTGGCCCCCGTCGGGCTGGGGGCACCGCTCTGGCCGATGGAGGCCTGCGCCAGCGTGGACCTGCTCCAGGTCCAGACGGTGGTGGACGACGAGGCGCTCGACGACTCGCCCTGGGTCGTGAGGGAGCCGTCGCCCGTGGTGCTCGAACACCGGACACTCGCCCCGCCGGCGCGGTCCGAGCGCCACACCCCGCTGCTGCAAGACCAGCGACGGTACCGGCCTCCGCGGGCGTAGGGCCCGCCGGCCCACGTCTCGTCGGTCCTGACGCCGGCGCGGGAGCCATGGCCCCGCGGCGGTGAGCCCGAGTTCCGTCCTCGCCTGGAGTCCACCCCGATGTCTCCTCGCAACGCGGCGAGCCTGCTCGCCACGCTGTGCTGCACCGCTGCATCCGCCCAGCCCCGGTCGTTCTCTCTCGACGAGGCGCTCGCCCGCGCCGCGGACAGAAGTCCCGCCGTCCAGCGCGCCCGGCTCGAGCGCCGCTCGGTCGAGGCGGAGGCCGTGGGTGCCGGCCTCTTCTTTCCCGCCAACCCGGTGGTCAGCGTCGCCGGGGGCAGCCGGAGCGACCTCAGCGGCTCGGTGCCTCCGGCGGCGGGCGCCGAGTTCGGGGTCCGGGTCGAGCAGCAGGTGGAGATCGGAGGGCAGCGCGGAGCGCGCCTCACCGAGGTGGAGCGGGCGGTGGATGCCGCGCGGGCCCGCGAGCGGGTGGCGCTGTCCGAGACCCGGGCCCGGGTCCGCTCGGCGTACGTGGGCACCCTGCTGGCGCGGGAGCAGGTCCGTTTCTCCGAGCAGCGGCTCGAGCTCGCCGAGCGAGTGCGGACGTCCGTCCAGCAGCGGGCCGGCCTCGGCGCCGCGGCGGAGGTGGACGTCAACCTGGCCATCCTCGAGGCCGGCCGGGCCGAGCAGGAGGTCGCCGCGGCGCGGGTGGCCGCCGTCGCCTCGGACCAGGCGCTGCGACGGCTGCTGGACCTCCCCCGCGGGCCACCGCTCGAGCTGACCTCCGTGCTCGAGCTCCCCGCCGCGCCCGGGGAGGACACCGAGGCGCTGGTCACCGCCGCCCGGAACCGCAGGGCCGAGCTGGCGGCCCTCACCGCCAGCCGGAGCCAGCTCGATGCGACGCTGGAGCTGCTGTCGCGAGAGGTGATCCCCAGCCCCACGCTCTTCTTCGAGTGGGCGAGCCAGCAACCCCAGCAGAGCTGGTTCGGCGGGGGCATCGCCATCCCCATCCCGCTGTGGCGTCAGAACCAGGGCGCGAAGGCCAGGGTCCGGGCGGCCCAGGAGCGTCTCGACGGCGAGCGGGTGCTGGTCGAGCGCGAGGTGGAGTCCGAGGTGGAGGTGGCCGCGGCCTCGGCGCGGGCGCTGGCCACCGAGGCGGTGCGCTGGGAACGAGAGGTCGCCCCGGCGGCGGCGGCCAACGCCGAGCTGGTCGCCCGCGGCTGGCAGGCCGGCAAGTTCGACTTCTTCCGGGTGGTCCAGGCGCTCCGGGAGAGCGCCGAGGCGCGGGCCCTGCAGCTGCGGCTGCTCGGGACCGCGTGGGCCGCAGTCATCGATCTCGATCGTGTCACGGGGAACCCATGAACACCGCACCTACCGTCCTCATCGCTCCTGGCCTGCTCGTCCTCTCGGCTCTCCTGGGCTGCGGCGGGAAGTCCGCCGAGGCGGCGAGACCTCCGCCCGCGGCTCAGGCGCCGGCGTCTGCCCCCTCCGCGGTCACCCTCCGGGAGGAGGCCGCCGCCCGGAACCCGGTCGGGACCGAGAGGGTCCGCAAGACCCGGCTCGCCTCCGACGTGGAGATCGTCGGCTCGGTCACCTTTCACCCCAACCACCACGCGGTGGTGGGCCCGCTGGTGCCCGGGCGGGTCGCGCGGCTCCGGGCGAGCCCGGGCGACCCGGTGAAGGCCGGCCAGGTGCTCGCCGAGATCGAGAGCGCCGAGGTGGGCGCCGCCGAGGCGGAGTACATCGGCGCCGCCGCCCGCTCCGATGCCGCCGAGGTCAACGCCAAGCGCGAGCGCGAGCTGTCGCAGCAGCGCATCTCCTCGGCGCGCGACCGGGAGGTGGCCGAGGCCGAGGCCACCGCCACCCGTGCCCAGCGCCGGGCGGCCGAGGAGCGACTCCGGGCGCTCGGCTTCCGGGACTCGGACATCGAGGCGCTGCGGAAGGGACTGACCACCGGAGGCCGGCTCCCGCTCCGGACGCCCATCGATGGCACGGTGGTCACCCGGAGCGTGACGCTCGGTCAGGCGGTGGAGCGGGCCACCGACGCCTTCGAGATCATCGAGCTGTCCCGGCTGTGGGTGAACCTCGATCTGTACGAGAAGGACCTGGCGCGGGTGCAGCCCGGGCAGCGGGTCCAGGTCCGCACCGAGTCGTTCCCCGAGGTGCTCGATGCCCGGGTGGAGTACATCCATCCGCTCATTGACCCGACGACCCGCACCGCGGCGGTCCGGCTCGAGGTGGACAACTCGGCGCGCAAGCTCCGGCCGGGGCAGTTCGTCACCGCCCGCATCCTCGGGGAGCCGGCGCTCGCCACGCTGGAGACGCTGGCCGTGCCCCGCAAGGCGGTGCTCACCATCGAGGGGAGGCCGGTGGTCTTCGTCCGGACCGACGGCGGGTTCGAGCGCCGGATGGTGGAGCTCGGGCCCTCGGGAGGCGAGCTGGTCGCGGTGCGGCAGGGACTGAGCGAGGGCGAGCAGGTCGCCACCGACGGCGCGTTCCTCCTCAAGTCCGAGCTCCAGAGGTAGCGATGCTCGAGTCACTGGTCGACTTCTCGGTCCGGCGCCGGGGTCTGGTGCTGGTGCTGTGGGCGATGATCGCCGCGGCGTCCTGGTGGGCGCTGGGCAAGCTGTCGATCGATGCGGTGCCGGACGTCACCAACGTCCAGGTCTCGGTGCTGACCAGCGCCCCGGGTCTCTCGCCGCTGGAGGTGGAGCAGTACATCACTCGCCCGGTGGAGATGGCGGTGAACGGCATGCCCCGGGTGACCGAGATCCGGTCCATCTCCCGGACCGCGGTCTCGGCCGTGACGGTGGTCTTCGAGGACGGGACGGACGTCTGGTTCGCCCGCCAGCTGGTGAACGAACGGTTGAAGCAGGCGGAGGCCGACATCCCTCCGGGCTACGGTCGACCCGAGCTCGCGCCGGTCTCGACCGGGCTCGGGGAGATCTACGAGTTCTTCCTCCGGAGCGACCGGCACAGTCCGATGGAGCTCCGCACCCTGCTCGACTGGGTGGTGGGCTACCGCCTCCGGAGCGTGCCCGGGGTGATCGAGGTGAACGCGATGGGGGGCGAGGCCAAGCAGTACCAGGTCACGATCGATCCCCGGAAGCTCGCCGCCTACAAGCTGTCGCTCCGTCAGGTGCACGAGGCCCTGACCCGCAACAACGCCTCGCTCGGCGCGGGCTACATCGAGAAGAACGCCGAGGCCTTCGTCATCCGCGCCGACGCGCTGTTCAAGAGTCCCGAGGAGATCGCCTCCACGGTCGTCACCACCGACGTGGACGGGACGCCGGTGCTGCTCCGGCAAGTGGCGCAGGTGGGCACCGGGGCCGCCCTCCGCTTCGGCACCGTGACCCGCCTGGGCGAGGGAGAGATCGTCGCCGGGACGGTGATGATGCTCATCGGCTCCAACTCCCGTCAGGTGGTACAGGCGGTGAAGGACCGCCTCCGGGACATCCAGAAGGAGCTGCCCGAGGGGGTGGAGATCCGCCCGTACTACGACCGCGCCGAGTTCATCGACCGGATGCTGAAGACGGTGGCGATCAACCTCGCCGAGGGAGCCTGCCTGGTGGTGGTGGTGCTCTTCCTCACCCTGGGGAGCATTCGCGGCTCGCTGATCGCCGCGCTGGCCATCCCCCTGGCCATGGGCATCGCCCTCATCGGCATGGTCCGGCTGGGCGTCACCGGCAACCTGATGTCGCTCGGGGCGATCGACTTTGGACTCCTGGTCGATGGGGCCATCGTGATGCTCGAGGCGGCGCTGCTCACCCTGGCGGTGAGGCGTCCGCAGGGACCCGAGGACGTCCGCAGCGCGATCGCCGAGGCGATGCGCCGCTCGGCGCGGCCGGTCACTTTCGCCCTGGCGATCATCCTCCTGGTCTACCTGCCGCTGATGGCGCTGGAGGGGGTGGAGGGGCGCATGTTCCGCCCCATGGCCATCACCGTCGCGCTCGCGCTGTTCGGCGCGCTGGCCTTCTCCCTGACGGCGTTTCCGGCGCTGGCGGCGGTGTTCCTGCGTGTCCCCCAGAAGGCCCACGACCCGGACCACGGCGTCTTCGGCAAGCTCGGCCGCGGATACGCCCGGCTGCTGGACGGGGCGCTGGCCAGCCCGCGCCGCGCGCTCGGTCTGGCGGTCGGGGCGCTGATTGTCACCGGGGTCATCGGAGCCAACCTGGGCGCCGAGTTCGTGCCGCGCCTGGATGAGGGGGCGCTGGCGCTCGACGTGAAGCGTCTCCCCTCGGTGTCGATCAGCGAGGCCCAGCGGCTCGGGCTCCAGGTCGAGCAGGTGCTCTCGAGGTTTCCCGAGGTGACCGCGGTTGTCACCCGCACCGGACGCGCGGAGGTGGCGACCGATCCGGTCGGCCCGGACGAGACCGAGGTGGTGGTTCAGCTGAAGCCCAAGGACCAGTGGACCACCGCCAGGGACCTCGACTCGCTGGGAGAGGCCATCAAGCAGGCGGTGGAGAGGGCGGTGCCGGCCACCTTCGTCTCGGTCTCCCAGCCCATCGAGGACCGGGTGAACCAGCTCCTCTCGGGCTCGCGGGCCGACGTGGTGGTGAAGGTATTCGGCGAGGACCTGCCCACCCTGAAGTCCACCGCGGAGCAGATCGGCGAGGCGCTCTCGGGAATCCCCGGCCGGGGCGACCTCCGCGTCCAGAGGGTGCTCGGTCTGCCGATGCTCGAGGTCCGTCCCGACCGGCAGAAGCTGGCCCGGGTGGGCGTCCCGGCGGAGGACGTGCTCAACGTGGTGGAGGCGTCGCGGGTGGGGTGGAACGCGGGCCGGGTCTTCGAGGGTCCCCGGCGGTTCGACCTGATGCTGCTGTATCCCCCCGCGGCGCCCACGCCCGAGGCGTTCGGCGAGCTGCTGGTGGGCACCCCGCTGGGTCAGCTCGTCCCCCTGGCCTCGCTGGCGGAGATCCGGGAGGTGGAGGGGCCGGCGGTCATCAACCGCGAGTCGCTGCAGCGGCGGGTCCTGGTGGAGGTGAACGTCCGCGGTCGGGACCTCGTGTCGTTCGTCCGCGACGCCCAGGCCGCGGTGGCCAGCGTTCCGCTCCCACCCGGCGTCACGCTCGAGTGGGGCGGGCAGTTCGAGAACTTCGAGCGGGCGAGCCAGCGGCTCCTGGTGGTGGTGCCGATGGCGCTCTTCGTCATCTTCGGGATGCTCTTCCTGATGTTCGGGCAGGCGGCCTGGGCCGCGGCGGTCTTCGCCGGGGCGCCGTTCGCCCTCATCGGCGGCGTCCTCTCGCTGGTGCTCCGGGGGTTGCCGTTCTCCATCCCCGCCGCGGTGGGCTTCATCGCGGTGGCGGGCATCGCCGTGCTGAACGGCGTGGTGATGGCCAGCGAGGTGCGCCGGCGGATGGAGGAAGGAGAGGCAGGGGCGCTCCGGGCGGGGTCACTGACCGTGCTCCGGCCGGTGCTCACCACCGCGCTGGTCGCGGCGATCGGCTTCCTCCCGATGGCCCTCTCGACGCGGGCCGGCGCCGAGGTCCAGCGGCCGCTGGCCACGGTGGTGATCGGCGGGGTCGTCTCCTCGACCGCGCTGTCCCTCCTGGTGCTCCCGGTGCTGCTCGATCTCCTGGTGGTGCGTCGGTACCGAAGGACCGCAGCGGACGAGCACGAGCGGGGGCTCACTTCACCCAGTTGTAGTCGACCGGGCCGGGGCGGCGGGTGAGGAGGATGCACTCGGCGCCGGGCGCGCACTTCGCCTGGTGGTGCGCCTTGGGCGGGATCACGATGTAGCTCCCTGGCTCGAGGTCGTAGCTCTTGCCGGCCACGGTGAACTGGATTCTTCCGCTGACCAGGCTGGTGGACTCGGTGGCCGAGTGCCAGTGCATCGGGAAGGTGTAGCCCGGGGGAAACTTCGCGTACCCGATGTTGGCTCCTCCCGGATCGCTGGCGATCGGGGAGACCATCGCCCCCGGCGGAATCTCCGGCGCCTTGGGCGGTGTCCACTTGGCGTCCTTGACCTGAACGACCAGCTGGTCGTCCATGGCGGGGGGCTTGGAATCGGCGGCGAGGGCGAGCGCGGCAGGGAGAGCCACGAGCAGCGGCAGGCGACGCGAGAGCTGCATGGGGAACCTCCGGTGGGTCGGTGGGTCGAGGCGGTGAGGCTGCCCCGGATCGCCCGCCAGGCACCAGCGGCAACGAAGCGCTGCCGGGCATCCCATCCCCCGGCAGTCACGCTCCGCCGGAAGCGTCGCCGTGGAGCCCAGCTGCGGGACGGCCAGAGCCCGTCTGTGCAACCACGGGCGGCGCATCGTGCGCGATGGGGAGCGAGGCGGCTGCCGCAGTCTGCGGGGGCCTCCTCAGGCGCCAGGCCTTCAACACCAGTGACAGGCCCAGCCACGCCAGGAGGAGGGCCACCGGGACCGCGAGGATGCGCGGGAAGAGCGCCCAGAGCGCGGCGAACACCAGCAGCGCGAGGCCGCCGAAGAACACCATCCTCCGCTCACCGCCCTCGAGCGTCCTGCGCGCGCTGATGGCGGCGCTGACCGTATTGCCGACGCGCAGCGCTCCGGCCGCCGCCCGCCCCGCGCTTCCGCGTACCTTGCGCGGGAGCCGCTGCGGCCGCGGCCGGGGCTCGGAGCTCCGCATGCGCCTTCCGGCGAGCACCAGCTCGGTGGAGTTCTCGAGGTCGGCGAGGAACATCTCCTCCATCTGGCCGGCGAACCGCTCGTCCTCCAGCGCCACGTCGAGCTCGTAGTTGGTGAGCCAGCTCGCGACGTTCAGGTTGGTCGAGCCCACGCGGGCCCACTGTCCATCGCAGACCGCGGTCTTGGCGTGGAGCATCGGCCCCTTCCACTCGAAGACCCGGATGCCGGCCTCGAGCAAGGCGCGGAACCCGGCCCGGGAGAATGGCTGGAGCGCCGGGATGTCGCTCGAACCGGGCACCAGCAACCGGATGTCCACCCCGTCCAGCGCCGCGGCCCGCAGCGCTTGGACGTACGCCGGGGTGCCGGCGAAGTACGCGTCGGTGATCCACAGCGACTGGCGCGCCGCGCTGGCGATGAACTGGTCCAGCCGGAGCAGGCCCGCGGTTCCCGGCTCGTCGCTGATGACCCGGAGGCGCGTGTCCCCGGCGACGTCCATCTCGGAGCGCGGTCGCCGCTCGCCCTCGGGCAGCGGCGCTCCCAACGTCGCCCAGGCGCGGGCGAAGGCCTGCTCGACGTCCGCCACTGCCGGACCGTCGATCCTCACCCCGGTGTCGCGCCACGGAGGGATGCCCTTCGCCGGGTCTCCAGACCAGGCGTCCCCCACGCAGAGCCCGGAGACGAACGCGACCCGGCCGTCCACGCTCACCGTCTTGCGGTGATCGCGGTGCACCCAGCCGAGCGGGCTGGACCAGTCGAAGGGATTGAAGCAGCGGACGTCGACCCCTGCCTCGCGGAGTGTGCGCCACACCCGCGACGGGGTGCCGAGGCAGCCGGCCCAGTCGTAGAGGAACCGGACCCGCACCCCGGCACGCGCACGCTCGCCCAGCAGGTCGACGAACTGCTGCCCGGTCCGATCGGCCTTGAAGATGTAGGTCTCGAAGTAGACGTAGCGGCGGGCGGAGGCGATGGCCTCGAGCCAGGCGGCGAAGTTCTCCGGACCGTCGCGGAGCAGCTCGATGCGATTGCCGGACACCGGCGCAGCGCCAGCCGCGCGGGCCAGCGCCACGTCCAGCCAGTCCGCCTCACGACCGTCGCTCGCCGGTTTGCCCTTCGTCTCCGCCACGTCGCCTCCGCGATCACCCGCCCGCGCCGACGGGGCTCAGGAACCTCGCTCGGCGCGCGGCGCCGAGGCGGGCGCCGGAGGCGTGCCGCGCGGCTCGGCGACGGCAGGCTCGGCCGGGGGTGGCATCGACTCGGGGCAGCTGTAGTCGCTGTAGCGGAAGTCCATCCTCCCCCGCCGCTTGTAGAAGAGGAGGCCGCCCTCGATGGCCACGCTCACCTCGGAGCGGGCGTCGAGCAGTCCGACCCGGGCGCCGTATTTGGCCTGCACCTCGACCTTGGTGACGAAGGTGGGCGGGTTGACCAGGTCGGCGGTCCACTCCAGGAGCCGTCCGGTGCTGCGCTCGAAGAGCGCCGTGCCCTCGAAGAGCCCGGAGTCGCTCCGGTGCGCGTAGGTCGGGTGGAAGCTGACCCGCATCGGCTCGTTCGCCGCGGCGTCCGCCCGGAAGAACATGTAGAGCGGCCGCGAGTCTGGGTGGAAGGGGGAGCGGAACTTCTGGGTCTCCGAGGCGAACTTCTGCTGCTTCCGCATCTCCGCGGCGACGTCCTCGCCGGAGCGGCTGGCCGACACGATGTCGATGCGCTGGGAGGATGGCGGACCGAGGAAGCGGCGCACCACGAACAGCTCGCGCCCAGCCTTGACCCGCCCGTCCCCGTCGAACTCCCGGGCGTGCTGGGCCTCGACCCAGGCGGCGCAGCGGGAGATGGCGCGCTCCTGCTCCATCGCCTGCTTGACGAAGTCGGTGGTGGTCACCGGTGCCGCGGCGACGGCGGTGGCCGCCGACCAGGCGAGAAGCGCAGCAGGGAGCGCAAGCATCTGCGGCAGCATGGCACGGGAAGGGCCGACAGATCTCTCCACCCCCGGCGGGGTGTCCTCTGCCCACCACCCCTGCTGCCAGCCTGTCATTCACCGCGGCCGGCATCTGGGCCGTCGGAATGCTACGGTCTCATTGCCCAGGCGCCCGCTCGGTGATGGTGTCGGTGGGGACCGGTGAGGCGCAGCGGGCGCCGCTCGGGACGTGTCGCCTCGGCACCGCGGCTGCCTCGGCCAGCGTCGCGCTCCGCTGAGCACGGCCGCACGGCGCATTGACGCCGCGCCCGGTTCTTGGCACATGGAATCTCCCCATGCGCTCCAAGAAGACGAAGTACCTCTTCGTGACCGGTGGGGTGGTCAGCTCCCTGGGGAAGGGCCTGGCCTCGGCCAGCATCGGTGCTCTGCTCGAGAACCGCGGCCTGGACATCACCTTCCTCAAGCTCGACCCGTACATCAACGTCGACCCGGGGACGATGAGTCCCTTCCAGCACGGCGAGGTCTTCGTCACCGACGACGGTGGCGAGACCGACATGGACCTCGGCCACTACGAGCGCTTCACCACGGCGAGCATGAGCCGGTCGAACAACTTCACCACCGGCCGGATCTACAACTCGGTCATCCAGAAGGAGCGCCGCGGCGAGTACCTGGGAAAGACGGTCCAGGTGATTCCCCACATCACCGACGAGATCAAGTCAGTCATCCGCGCCGCCGCCGAGGGGCACGACGCGATCATCGTCGAGGTGGGCGGGACGGTGGGCGACATCGAGTCGCTGCCCTTCCTCGAGGCGGTCCGGCAGATGCGCTACGACACCGGGCCGCAGAACGTGGTCTACATCCACCTGACCTTGCTGCCGTACATCGCCGCCGCCGGCGAGGTGAAGACCAAGCCCACCCAGCACTCGGTGATGAAGCTGCGGGAGATCGGCGTCCAGCCGGACATCCTCATCTGCCGGACCGACCGGGAGATTCCCGCCGAGATGCGGCAGAAGATCGCCATGTTCTGCAACGTGGACCCGGGCAGCGTGTTCTCCAGCCCGGACGTGAAGAGCATCTACGAGCTGCCGCTGGAGCTGCACCGGCAGGGCCTCGACGAGCGGCTCTCCGAGGTGCTCAACATCTGGTCGCGCGCGCCGCGCCTCGAGCGCTGGGAGCGGATCCTGGAGAAGGTCTACTCCCCGGGCAAGGGTGAGGTGCGGATCGGCATCGTCGGCAAGTACACCGACCTCAAGGAGAGCTACAAGAGCCTCAACGAGGCCCTGATGCACGGGGGCATCGCCAACGACGTCCGGGTCACGCTGAAGTACGTCGACAGCCAGGAGGTCGAGGCCCAGGGCGCGCCGGCGCTGCTGGGCGATGTGGACGCGGTGCTGGTCCCCGGCGGCTTCGGGGTGCGGGGCACCGAGGGAAAGGTGGCCGCGGTCCGGTACGCGCGCGAGCGCAAGGTGCCGTTCTTCGGCATCTGCCTCGGGCTGCAGATGGCGGTGGTGGAGTTCGCCCGGGACGTGCTGGGGCTGACCGGCGCCAACTCGGTCGAGTTCGACGAGAAGACGCCCCACCCGGTCATCTCCCTCCTCGAGTCGCAGGTCCAGGTCCTGGACAAGGGCGGGACGATGCGCCTCGGCGCCTACGGGTGCGTGATGAAGAGCGGCTCGCTGGCGGCGCGCCTGTACGGGAAGGACCAGATCAGCGAGCGGCACCGCCACCGCTACGAGGTCAACAACGCCTACCGGAGCCGGCTGTCGGATGGGGGCCTGGTGGTGAGCGGGCACAACGCCGAGCTGAACCTGGTGGAGATGATCGAGCTGCCCGACCATCCGTACTTCATCGGCTGCCAGTTCCATCCCGAGTTCAAGAGCAAGCCCTTCGCCCCGCATCCCTTGTTCAGCGGCTTCATCCGCGCCGCGCTCGAGCACCGGGATGGCTCGCGGAGATGATCGAACTGGCCGGGATGAAGGTGGGCCAGGGGCAGCCGCTCCTCCTCATCGCCGGCCCGGACGTCATCGAGGGCGAGGAGCACGCGCTGCGCCACGCGGTGCTCCTGCGCGACCTCGCCGCCCGGCACGGCGTCCGGTTCGTCTTCAAGTGCAGCTACGACAAGGCCAACCGGACCAGCGGCAGCGCGTTCCGGGGGCCGGGGCTGGCCGAGGGCGTGAGGATCCTGGCCCGGGTCAAGGAGCAGGCCCGGGTTCCGGTGCTGACGGATGTCCACGAGGTGGTGCAGGTCGGACCCGCCGCCGAGGTGGTGGACGTGCTTCAAGTCCCAGCGTTCCTGTGCCGGCAGACGGACCTGGTGGTCTCGGTCGCCCGCACCGGCCGTGGAGTGAACCTCAAGAAGGGCCAGTTCGTGGCCCCGCTGGACATGGTGCACGCAGCGCGAAAGGCCACCGAGGCGGGAAACCCCAACGTCCTGGTCACCGAGCGAGGCGCCTCGTTCGGCTACCACAACCTGGTGGTGGACATGCGCGGCCTGGCGCTGATGCGCAGCGCCGGCCTGACGGTCTGCTTCGACGCCACCCACTCGGTGCAGCTGCCATCGGCGTCGGGCGACGCCAGCGGGGGTGAGCGGCAGTTCGTGCCGGTCCTCGCCCGGGCGGCGGTGGCGGCCGGGGTGGACGCCGTCTTCATGGAAGTGCACGAGAATCCGGAGCTTGCGCCGTGCGACGGGCCGTCCTCGCTCACCCCGGCCATGGCGGACGCGCTGCTCGGGCAGCTGGTCGCCATCCGCCGCGCCCTCGGTCAAGCCTGACCCGAGCTTCAGCATTCCGCTGGAGTCGTGGTCCGGCAGTCGCGGGGAGATGGCGCAACGGATGCGCGCTTGACGCCGATGCGACTTCCTGACGTGTTTCGCATTCCGCGGCGATCCGGGGGAGAGGGCCGAATGGACCAGCTCTACACGACCCACGACATCAGCAGGCTGCTGCAGGTCGACCCGTCCACGGTCAGCAAGTGGATCGACCGGGGGATCCTGCTCGCCTTCCGGACCCCCGGCGGGCATCGGCGGGTGCGGAGCGGGGATCTGCGGAGCTTCCTGATCGCCCACCAGATGCCATTGCCCGAGGAGCTGGGCAGCGGGTCGGTGAAGATCCTGGTGGTGGACGACGAGAAGCCGGTGCTCGACGGGATGCGACGGGCCTTCAAGTCGCACGCGGCCGAGGTGGATCTGACCACCACCTCCAGTGGGGTGGAGGCCCTGCTCCTGGTCTCGGAGCTGAAGCCGCACGGCATGCTCATCGACCTGAACATGCCGGACATGGACGGCTTCGAGGTCTGCCGCCGCATCCGGGCACGAAAGTCGCTGGAGGGAGTGCGGCTCATCACCATGACCGGGCGGCACAGCCCCGAGCTGGTGGAGCAGTCGCTCAAGGCCGGGGCCGTGGCCTGCCTGCCCAAGCCCGTCGAGGTGGAGACCTTGCTCGAGCTGTTCCGCGTCCCGCTCGGGCTGGGGAAGAAGGCGACGGGCTGACCTCTGCCCTGTTGGCTCTGGGTGAAGGCTCCGAAGACCTCGCGTGCGTCCCCGGGGTCAGTCGTCCTCGCGGGCGAGGCGCACCGTGGGCTCGGAGGCACCTCGCTCCACCTCGACCACCCAGGGGCGGCAGCAGACCGGACAGTCCTCCACGTACTGCTCGGCGGACATCCCGGTCGGCTCGACGTGCACGGTGACCCGCTCGCCGCAGTACGGGCAGGGGACGCCCACCGCCACCCGGACGGCCGGCGCGGACGGCTGCCCCTCGAGCGGGAGCTGGACCAGCCCCGGCGCCGGCTCGCGCAGGGCCAGGCTCTCCTGGAAGCCCAGGACCATCGACTCGAGGGTCTCCACGTCCACCCGGGACACGCGCGAGGGCAGGCCCTCCAGCCGCCCACGGACCCGTCCGAGGAAGGTCGCCGCCGGCTCGGAGTGACCCTTGCTCCACTTCAGAAGCGCGGCGGCGAGCTGGGCCAGCGCCTGGAGGAGGGGCCGGGCGTCACCGTCGCTCCGGCGCCAGGCGGTCTCGAACGCCTCGTGCGCGGCACGCCACGCCCCGGCGGCCAGCAGGCGGGCACCGGCCAGGAGCTCGGGGTCGACCCCGGACATCGCCGCCGTGTCGCTCAGGCGCCCGGAGGCTCGGACGACAGCACCAGGTCGCCGCGGTGCAGGAACTCGCCGTCGCTGAACGCGCCGTAGAACTCGTCCAGCATCGCGTCGAAGTCCGGGTAGCGCGACTCGCGCCGGTCCTGGGTCATCTTGTCGAAGATGGGGTCGAGCTTGCTCGGCACCTCGGAGTTCACCTCCGAGGGCAGCGGCGAGCGTCGCCCGGGGATGCCACCGGTCAGCATCTCGTAGAGGAGGATGCCCAGGCCGTAGACGTCCGCCGCCGGACCCGCGTCCTTGCGGGTGATGAGCTCCGGGGCGAGGTAGCTGAGCGAGCCCGTGCCCACGAACACCTGGGGCATTCCCTTGCCCGGCTCGACCTCGATGACCCGGCTGAGCCCGAAGTCGCCCAGCCTGGCGTTGCCGTAGCCGTCGTAGAGCACGTTCTCCGGCTTGAGGTTGTGGTGGGTCAGCCCGGCGGCGTGCGCGGCCCGCAGCGCGTAGGACAGCTGGAGGAAGGTGCGGATCGACTCGCCGACCGGGAGGCTCTTGCCCCCGGCGCGCTCCAGCCGGTCACGCAGCGACCCGTGCAGCAGCTCCATCACCACGTACGGGCGGGCGCCCTCGATGGCCTGGTCGACGATGGCGACCACCGCCGGGTGCCGCACCTGGGCCTGGGCGCACAGCTCGCGCTTCAGCCGCCTCAGGACCTCGCCCCGCTGGAGGAAGGAGAAGTAGCCGAAGATGTCCTTCAGCTCCTTGATGCACACCTCCGTGCCCAGGGCCAGGTGCTTGCCCCGGTGCACCGAGCCGAGCGGGCCGCCGCCGATCGCCTCCCCCTTCGAGTAGCGGCCGTCGAGGTCCGGGGCGGGCTCGGCGGGAGCGGAGGCGCGGCGGAGAGGACGGGGAGCAGCGGCGGGGGCCGGGGCGGGAGGAGGGGTCAAGTCGGCGGTCTCCACGGAGAGGTCGTCGGTCACGTTGTCGGTGTCGAAGGGAAGTGGGCCGTCGCTGATCGGCTCGTCCACCGGTGCCAGCTGCTCGCTGAAGAACTCGCCCACCTCGCCACTGAACCGGTCGAGGTCTGCGCCGTCCACCACCCGCTCGCCGGAGTCGGTCAGCTTCAGCTGTGCCTCGCGGTCCATGGCGATGTAGTGGAACTTGCGGAGGAAGAAGAAGTAGGCGTCGAACTCCAGGCTCACCGCCGGTTCCAGCGCGGTCTTCACCTCCGCCAGCTTGTTGGAGCGCCCCTGCTTGGAGTTCTCCCGCAGGTTCTTGAGGATGAAGAGGGCCTCGCCGCTGACCGTGTCGCGGTTGAGGACTGCTCGTGTGGCCGTCGTCATTCGTTACCCAAGGTTGAAGCGAGAGTGAGACTCTAGCTGATCCGCAGAAGGCGCTTCACCGTCTCCAGGACCTCGGCGAACTTCACCGGCTTGCGGAGGTACACCTCCACACCTTCTGCTCTGGCGCGAAGCTCCGCCTCGCGCCCACCTCCGCTGATCGCCACCACAGGGATGTGGCGCAGCGCCGGCTCGGACCTGATCTTCTGGACCAGGGCGAAGCCGTCCATCACCGGCATGTAGAGGTCGGTGAGCACCAGGTGGAAGCCACCCTCGGCGAGCGCCTGCAGGGCCGCGTGCCCATCCGCCGCGAAGTGGACCTCCATCGGCACCTTCCCGCGGAGCTCGGCGGCGGCGAGCTTCTTCAGGACGTAGCTGTACATCTCGACCACCAGCGGGTTGTCCTCGACCAGCAGGACCTTGTAGCCGCCCTCGGGCGAATGCAGCGTGGGGCTGGCCCGCCCACCCAGCACCTCGTCGAGGCGGCGGCGATCCCCCTCGTCGGCGACGCGGATGCCCACCCCGCCCGCGGTGTCCTGCCGCCCGGGCCGCACCCAGACCACCTCGCCCTGCAGTGCCACCGGCTCCAGCAGGCCGGGGAAGCCCACCGAGAGATGGACGGGCTGGCCGATGGTGAAGCGCTCCGAGGTCTGCACGAACAGCCCGCCCCGGGAGAGATTCTCGGTGGCGTCGAGGCAATCGGCGCGATCCCGGAAGCTCACCCGGAGGATGAAGGGCGCGCGCGGATCGGCTCGCTTGTCTTCAGTGGCCATCAAGAATCCCCATCGTTGACAAGCGGTTGGGTCGTCCCTTACGAAGCGCGGGCCCATGGCCTCGCCCCTTCTGACGGCCGAAGAGCAGCGGGTCTTCGACGACCGGCTCGCGGAAATTCTCTCGCACTACCCGGCGGACCGGAAGAGCGCGGCAATGCTTCCTGCACTGCACCTGTTGCAGTCGATGAAGGGATGGCTCCCACCCGATGGCATGGAGATGGTGGCCCGGAAGCTCGAGGTCCCCCCGGAGCGGGCGTACGAGGTCGCCACCTTCTACGTGATGTTCCACACCCGGAGGCCGGGCAAGTTCGTGGTCGACGTCTGCACCAACCTCTCTTGTAGCTTGTGGGGAGCGGAGGACCTGCTTGCCTACCTCGAGCAGAAGCTGGGGGTGAAGGCGGGGGAGAGCAACACCACCTGGACCCTCCGCGAGGCCGAGTGCCTCGCCTCCTGCGGCACCGCGCCGTGCCTGCAGATCAACGAGGTCCACCACGAGAACCTGAGGTCGCGCGCGGCGGTGGACGCAGTCTTCGCCCAGCTCAAGCCCGCCTCGTAGCAGGCCTGTAGGAGTCGCCCGATGCCGCTGGCAGCCGAGAAGGTCATCACCCGAAACTGGGGGCGCCCCAACTCCTGGACGCTCGACGCCTACCGGAGCACCGGCGGCTACACGATGCTGGAGAAGGTGCTGGGCATGCAGCCCGCCCAGGTCATCGACGAGGTGAAGAGGAGCAACCTCCGCGGCCGGGGCGGCGCCGGGTTCCCCACCGGGATGAAGTGGAGCTTCGTCCCCAAGGACAGCCCCAAGCCCAAGTACCTGGCGGTGAACGCCGACGAGTCCGAGCCGGGGACCTTCAAGGACCGCTACATCCTCGAGAACGACCCGCACATGCTGCTGGAGGGCATCGCCATCGCAGCGTTTGGCCTGGGGGTGCACACCGCCTACATCTACGTGCGCGGCGAGTTCCGGTTCCAGGCCGAGCGGCTGCAGAAGGCGGTGGACGAGGCGTACCGCGCGGGCATCTTCGGAAAGACGGTGCTGGGCCGCGACTTCCCGCTCGACTGCTGGGTGGTGCGCGGGGCGGGGGCGTACATCTGCGGGGAAGAGACCGGGATGCTCGAGTCCCTCGAGGGGAAGAAGGGGTGGCCGCGGCTGAAGCCCCCCTTCCCCGCGGTGGTGGGCCTGTTCGGCTGCCCCACCGTGGTGAACAACGTGGAGACGCTGGCCGCGGTGCCGGCCATCTTCCAGAGGGGCGCCGACTGGTTCGCCCGGCTGGGGCCGGAGAAGTCGGGCGGCACGCGCATGGTGTGTCTCTCCGGCTCGGTGAACCGCCCGGGCGTCTTCGAGGTGATGCTCAGCACCACGGTGCGCGAGCTCATCGAGAGCCCGGACTTCGGCCAGGGGATGCCCCCCGGCCGGAAGGTGAAGGCGGTCATCCCCGGCGGCTCGTCGGCCCCGGTGCTCAGCGCCGACGAGCTGGACGTGGCGCTGGAGTTCGAGGCGCTCAAGGCGCTGCAGAACATGGCCGGATCGGGCGGGGTCATCGTCATGGACGACGCCACCTGTCTGGTGCGCAGCCTGTGGCGGGTGTCGCGCTTCTACGCCGAGGAATCGTGCGGCCAGTGCACCCCCTGCCGCGAGGGCACGCCGTGGATGACCCGGGTGCTGCGGAAGATCGAGGAAGGGCGGGGCGAGCCGGGGGACATCGAGACCCTGCTCAACGTGGCCCAGAGCATCGCCCCCTACCCGCCGATGGGGCTGGGGCAGACCATCTGCGCGCTGGGCGACGCCGCCGCGCTCCCGGTGCACAGCTTCGTGGTGAAGTTCCGGCAAGAGTTCGAGGACCACATCCGGCTGGGGAAGTGCCCCTACGGCGAGAAGCCCTGGGGCCACTACGGAGCGATGACCGCGTGACCACCTTCCTCTTCTATCTCTTCGCCATCCTCACCGTGGTGGCCGCCGCGGGGGTCATCGCCGCGCGGAGTCCCATCTACTCGGCGATGTCGCTGGTGGGGACGTTCTTCTGTCTGGCCGGCATCTACGTGCTGCTGCTGGCGCACACCATCGCCGTGCTCCAAGTCCTGGTCTACGCCGGGGCGATCATGGTGCTGTTCCTCTTCGTGATCATGCTCCTGTCGCTCGGCGAGGCGGTGGCCCCCTCCAGGGTCACCTTCCCCCGGGTGGTGGGGGGCATCGCCTCGGCGGGCCTCTTCGCCGCTCTGGTGATCGCCGCTCGACCCTTCCTTCCGCTGGGCGGGCAGCCGCCGCCCAGCTTCGGCACGCTCCAGTCCATCGGAGCGCAGCTCTACACGCAGTGGCTCGCGCCCTTCGAGGCGGTGTCCCTGCTCCTCCTGGTGGCCATGGTCGGTGCAGTCGTGGTCGCCAAGTCCCGCGTCTGACCCGGGGGCATCGGTGGACGGCATCACCCTCCAGCACTATCTCTTCCTCGCCGCGCTGCTCTTCAGCCTCGGTGTGTTCGGCGTGCTGGTGCGCCGCAACGCGCTGGTGGTCTTCATGTGCGTCGAGCTGATGCTCAACGCCTCCAACCTGACCTTCCTCGCCTTCGCCCGCGACGCGGGCATGGACCTGGGGCACTTGCCGGCGCTCTTCGTCATCGCCGTCGCGGCGGCCGAGGCGTCGATCGGCCTGGCGATCATCATCGCCGTGTTCCGTAGCCGGGGGACGGTGAACGTGGACGACATCCGGACGATGAGGCTCTGACCGACCGATGCTCGCGCTCGACTTCCTCAATGCCCCGTACCCCTGGCAGCCCCAGGCCATCGCCGATCTGCTCTGGGTGATCATCGCCCTTCCGCTGGCCGGGGCGTTCCTCTGCGGGGTGCTCGGCAAGTTCATGGGCCGGGCCAACACCAGCTTCCTGGCCTGCGCCACGGTGGCCGGCTCGTTCCTCCTCTCGGCCATCGCGGTGTTTGCCGTCGGCACCCGGAGCACCCAGTTCATCTCCCCCGGGAGCGGCGCCCCGGTCCCCTGGGCGCTCTGGCTGGACCTGGGCCGCTGGTTCGGGGCGGGGGACTTCGCCGCCCACTACGGCTTCGTGGTGGACCGGCTGAGCGGGGCGCTGCTCCTGGTCATCACCGGCATCGGCTTCCTCATCCACCTGTACTCCACCGAGTACATGGAGCACGACGAGGGGTACTGGCGGTACTTCGCGTACCTGAACCTCTTCGTGGCCATGATGCTGACCCTGGTCATGGCCGACAACCTGGTCCTCCTCTTCGTCGGCTGGGAGGGCGTCGGCCTCTGCAGCTACCTGCTGATCGGCTTCTGGTACCAGGACACCGAGAAGGCGTTCGCTGGCCGCAAGGCGTTCATCACCAACCGCATCGGCGACTTCGGCTTCCTCATCGGGATGATTCTCCTGGCCCTCACCCTCCAGGCGACGGAGGCGATGGGGCGGGCGGGACCGGGGCGCGGCAACTTCACCGACCTCGGCCCGGCGAAAGCGTGGGTCGCCGCGATGCACGAGCAGGGGCCGCTCAACGTCGAGGTGCTCCGCGGCTGGGCATCGCGGATGCCCCCTGACCAGGGCGAGAAGACCCGGGGGGTGATGACCCTGAACACGGTCATCACCGAGGGCTCACTCAAGGGGAAGACCTTCGGGCACGTCCTCACCGCGGTGCTGCTGCTGATGCTGCTCGGAGCGGCGGGGAAGAGCGCGCAGATTCCGCTCTACGTCTGGTTGCCGGACGCGATGGCCGGCCCCACCCCCGTCTCCGCCCTGATCCACGCGGCGACGATGGTGACCGCCGGGGTGTACCTCTTCTGCCGGCTGAGCTTCCTCCTCGTCCTGTCTCCGACGGCGATGGCCTGGGTGGCGATGATCGGCGCGGTGACCGCGGTCTGGGCGGCGCTGATCGCCTTCGCCCAGGACGACATCAAGAAGGTTCTCGCCTACTCCACCGTGTCCCAGCTGGGCTTCATGTTCATGGGCGTGGGGGTGGGGGTGTGGTGGGCGGCGGCGCTGCACCTCGTGACCCACGCCTTCTTCAAGGCCTGCCTCTTCCTCGGCGCCGGCTCGGTGATGCACGGCAACGCGGACGAGACCGACATCCAGCGGCTGGGCGGGCTGCGCAAGGAGATGCCCTGGACCTGGGCGACCTTCGGCATCTCGACGCTGGCGATCACCGGCATCGTCCCGCTCAGCGGCTTCTTCTCCAAGGACGCGATCCTCCATGGGGCGCACACCCTGGAGCTGACGGGCTTCCCCCACCTGGGTCACGTCGTCTACGGGCTGGGCCTGTTCGGCGCGCTGTGCACCGCCTTCTACATGACCCGGCTGTACGTGCTGACCTTCGAGGGCAAGCGGGCCGCGGATGCGCGGGTTCCCCACGCGCACGAGAGCGGCTTCCCCATGGTGTTCGTCCTGGTGGTGCTGGCGGTGTTCTCGGTGCTGGGGATCGCCTGGGGTCTGCCGGGCGTGGTCGTCGGGCCGAGGGGCGAGAAGGTCGCGCTGCTCGAGGGGTACTTCGCCCCGGTGCTCCTGATGGCCGAGGACCTCGGGTCGCGCTACGGGCTGATGAAGCACGAGCACGCCTCGCCGTTGCTCGGCTTCGTCATCGCCTGGGCCATCGCCCTGGTCGGCGGTGCTGGAGCGTGGATCGTCTACCGGCACTGGCTCCCGGCGCGGGCCGGCCAGCCGCTGCCGCCGTGGATCGCCGTTCCCTGGCGCTGGGCCCGGCACAAGTTCTACGTCGACGAGCTGTACAACTTCCTGGTCATCCGGCCGTTCACCGCCCTCTCCAACGTCCTGTACAAGGTGGTGGACGCGGGGCTCATCGACACTGTCGCGGTGGGCGGGACCGCCGGAGCGCTGCGGAAGGTCGGGGGCTGGCTTCGCTACACCCAGACCGGCAACGCCCAGAACTACGCCACGGTGATGGCGGTGGGCCTGCTGGTCTCGATCTGCGTGGTGCTGACCTGGGTGCTCCGATGACCGCGGCGATCACTCCCTGGCTGGTCAGCGTGGTGGTGTTCCAGCCCCTGCTCTCCGCGGTGCTGGTGGCGCTGCTTCCCCAGAACGAGAAGCGGCTGGTCCGGGCCTGGACCTCCCTCGCGCTCTTCCTGAACTTCGGGCTGACGGTGCTGCTCTACGCGCTCTTCGACCCCCGGGGTCCCGAGTTCCAGCTCGAGCAGCGCCTGCAGTGGATCCCCGATCTGGGCATCAGCTACCACGTGGGCGTGGACGGCCTGGCGGTCTCGCTGATGCTGCTCACCGGCTTCCTCGGACCGCTGGTGGTGCTGGCCAGCTGGAGCTTCATCGAGAGCCGGGTGAAGAGCTTCCACCTGGCGCTGCTCGTCATCCAGACCGCGATGCTCGGCGCGCTGGCCTCGCTGGACGTGATCCTCTTCTACGTCTTCTTCGAGGCGATGCTGGTCCCGATGTACCTGATCATCGGGGTGTGGGGCTCGGAGGAGCGGACCAAGGCGGCGATGAAGTTCTTCCTCTACACCCTCGCCGGGTCGCTGGTGATGCTGGTGGCGATCCTCGCGGTGTACTTCCTCGGCCAGCCCGCGGGCGCCCGCAGCTTCGACTACTCCGCCTTCTACAACTCGCTCGCCCCGGCCAACCGCGAGTTGGCGGCCTGCTTCGCCGGGAAGGCGGTGAGCTGCGCCTCGCTCTCGCCGATGGCCCAGACCCTGCGCGCCTACGGCCCGTGGATGTTCCTCGCCTTCGCGGTGGCCTTCGCAATCAAGGTGCCGATGTTCCCGCTGCACACCTGGTTGCCGGACGCGCACGTCCAGGCGCCGGTGGCCGGGTCGATCATCCTCGCCGGGGTGATGCTGAAGATGGGGACCTTCGGGTTCTGGCGGTACGCCATTCCGCTGTTCCCGGTGGCCGCGCAGCAGATGCGGGGAGCCTTCGCCGCGCTCTCGGTGGTGGGCATCGTCTACGGGGCGATGATGTGCCTCGCCCAGCGCGACGTGAAGAAGCTCATCGCCTACAGCTCGGTGAGTCACCTCGGCTTCTGCATGCTGGGCATCTTCGCCCTCACCGCCGAGGGCGCGTCGGGCAGCGCCTACCAGATGCTGAACCACGGCGTGTCCACCGGGGCGCTGTTCTGCCTCTTCGGCTTCCTCTACGAGCGGCGCCACACCCGGGCGATCATCGAGTACGGGGGCGTCGCCAAGAGCATGCCGGTGTTCGCCGCGCTGTTCCTGATCATCACCTTCTCCAGCATCGCGGTCCCGGGGACCAACGGCTTCGTCGGTGAGTTCCTGGTGCTGCTGGGGACGTTCAAGTCGACCCAGCTGTCGCTCTGGGCGGGGGTCTTCGCCGCCACCGGCGTCATCCTCGGCGCGGCCTACATGCTGTGGATGGTGCAGCGGGTCTTCTTCGGCCCGCTGGTGCAGGTGGAGAACTCCCGGCTGAGCGACGTGAACGGCCGCGAGCTGGCGACCGCCCTGCCCTTCGTGGTGATGGTGCTGGTGATGGGCGTGCTCCCCGGCTTCTTCCTGGACCGACTCGAGACATCGAGCCGACGGTACGTGGCCCGGGCGCAGGTGGGCCTCGACGTGCAGATGCGCGACGAGGAGACCCGGGTGACGGTCGTTCCGCTCCCCACTCCCTCGCCGGTGGCGGCGGTGCCCGCCGGCGCCTCCGCCCGGCGCTAGGCTCCCATGCTCCCTCTGCCCACCCTGACCGCCGCCGACTTCGCCCCGCTCTGGCCCGCGCTGATCCTCAGCGCCGGGGCGTGCGTGGTGCTCCTCTCGGAGGTGTTCCTCTCCTCCACGTCGCGCAGCTTCCAGGCGCCGCTGACCGTGGGCACCACGGTGCTGGCAGGGGTGGTGGCCGCGGCGACGGCCTTCTCCGCCCCGATCGAGGTGTTCCGCGGCTTCGCGGTGCTGGATCCGTTCGGCAGCCTGGTGACGGTGGTGGTGTGCATCGGGGTGGGACTGTCGGCACTGCTCGCCCCGGCGTTCCTCCGCGGACGGCACGCCGAGCGCGGCGAGTTCTACGCGCTGCTGCTCTTCGGCGGGGCGGGGATGAGCCTGCTCGGGCTGTCCAACGAGCTGATCCTCCTCTTCATCAATCTGGAGATCCTCAGCGTCGCCACCTACGCCCTGGCCTCGTACCTGCGCCGGGGCCCACGGCCGGCCGAGGCGGGGTTCAAGTACTTCATCCTCGGCGCGTTCAGCTCGGCGGTGCTGCTCTACGGGGCGGCGCTCCTCTTCGGGGCCACCCGGAGCACCCTGCTCCCCCAGATGGCAACAGAGCTGGCGCGCATCTTCTCCGAGCCCAGCCTGGCCGACCGCCGCCCGCTGGCCTTCTGTGGCCTGGCGCTGGTGGGCGCGGGATTCGGCTTCAAGATCGCCGCGGTGCCGTTCCACATGTGGACCCCCGACGTGTACGAGGGCGCACCCACGCCGGTCACGGCGATGATGAGCGCGGCGGTGAAGGCGGCGGCGTTCGCGGCGATGGTGCGGGTGTTCCTGGTGCTGGGGCGCGGCATCCCCGGCGACGCGCTGCTCAGCGGGTTCTCGATGCTCGCCTTGCTGACGATGATCGTCGGCAACCTCCTCGCGCTCCCGCAGCGGAACGTGAAGCGGATGCTGGCCTACTCGTCCATCTCCCACGCCGGCTACCTCCTGGTGGGAGTGGCCTCGCTCTTCGTGCGGAGCGGGAGCACCCGGGGTGGCGTGCTGGGCGTCACCACCCTCGCCGCCGGGGCCACGCCCGACACCGCCGCGGCGCTGCGAGGCATCCTCTTCTACCTGCTGGCCTACACCGTGACCACGGTGGGGTCCTTCGGAGTGCTGGGAGCGCTGGAGCAGAAGGACGACGAGGTGCGCGGCTTCGCCTGGGACCTGGACCGGCTCGCGGGCCTGGCTCAGCGGAAGCCGGCCTGGGCGGTGGCGATGGCGGTGTTCATGCTGTCGCTGGGCGGCATCCCGCCGATGGCGGGGTTCATGGGCAAGCTGCTCATCTTCCGCGCCGCGGTGGACGCCGGCCTGGTGGGCCTGGTGATCGTGGGCGTGCTCACCAGCGCGGTGGGCGCGTACTACTACCTGCGGGTCGTCGTTTACATGTACATGCGTCCGGCGCCCGAGGCCGGGGCGCTGCCCGAGCGCAGCTTCGCCACCGAGCTGGCACTGCTCCTGTCCACCGCAGCGGTGGTGGTGCTCGGTGTCCTCCCCGCCATCACCAGCACCTGGCTGTCGCGCGGCGGGGCGGTGTTCCTCGGGAGGTAGCGCGCTGGCGGGGCAATCAGCCTGCCCCGCTTTGTGGCCCGAGGACGTTGTCTCCGCGCCTCCTGGCGTGGCCTTCTCCGGGCCCATGACCGCTCCCGCTCCCTCGACCTTCGCCGCCGTGCTCCGGGCCGAGCTGACCCGCCGGTGCGCGAGGAACCCGAGCTACTCGCTCCGCGCCTTCGCCCGGGCGCTGGACGTGGACCACGCCACCCTGTCGCAGATCCTCCGGGGCCGCCGCGCCCTCACCCGCGAGACCATCGTCCAGCTCGGTCAGCGGCTGGGGCTCGAGGCCGACAGGGTGGAGGCCTACGTCCGCGACGCCGCCGCCGCCCGGGAAGGCCCGCCCACCGGGAGCGCGGCCCTGGATGCCGCGGCCATCCTGGCCGACCCGCTCCACCACCAGCTCCTGGCCCTGGTCCACACCGAGGACTTCCGCGGCGACTCGCGCTTCCTGGCCCAGGTGCTCGACACCACGGCGGACGCGATCAACGTCGTGCTCCAGCGCCTGCTCCGCTTCGGGCTGCTCAGCATGAAGGACGGGAGCTGGCGCGACGTCAGCGGCGCCGGGGAGCTCGATCCCGAGGGGTTCGAGCGGGCGGTGTGGGAGCAGGCTGCCCGGCGCGTCGCCACCGCGAGCAGCGGAGACCCCGCCGCCACGGTGCAGGGCGACGTCCGGCCGCATCCGGTGCGCCAGTTCCAGATCCTCGCCCGGGATCCGGACGCGACCGCGAGCTTCTACGAGCAGCTCTTCGGCTGGCGCATCGACCGGGGGAACGCCCTCGGGTACCGGCAGATCTCCACCGGGCCCGAGGGAATCGGGGGCGGGATCTGGCCCACGCCCCCGGAGGGCAAGCCGCTGGTGCAGCTGTTCATCGAGGCCACCGAGCTCGAGGCCATCGTCGCCCGGGCCCGGGGCCTCGGGGGGCAGGTCGTGGTGCCGCCCCAGCAGCTTCCCGAGGGAGACACGCTGGCCATCCTCGTCGACCCGGAGGGGCGGCCGTTCGCGGTGTACAGCCCGGGACGCCGATGAGGGCCTGGCTCGCCCTCGCGTGCATGACCGTCGCCGCGGGGCTTCCCGCGGCACCTCTCGCCGTGCTCGGCTCGCCCGCCGAGACATCTCCGAGGAGACCTCCGATGGACGAAGCGATGCGCGGGATCGAGGCGCTCCGCCGCCGGGACGAGGCGGCGAGCAAGGCCTACGACGTGAAGGCGCTCGCCGAGCTCTGGACACCGGACGCCGTCGCCCTCCCGCCCGGAGGACCCGTGAAGCGCGCGGCAGAGCTGCGGCGAGATCTCGAGAAGATGGCCACCGCCGCCCGAGGGTCAGAGGTGCTCGACTACCGCGAGGTGTTCGAGGAGACGCTCGTGTTCGGTGACACCGCCGTCGAGTGGGGCCACATCGAGGGCAGTGAGCGGGACCGGGCCACCGGGAAGGTGACGACCAGCCGCTTCCACCTGATGCGCATCCTCAAGAAGGTCGAGGACGGCAGCTGGCGGGTGCACCGGAGCATCTTCGCCCCCGCGGGTTGAATCCCGGCCAAGCGATCGGCCCCAGGGGAAGCCAGAGCCGCCCGGAGCCGGCGGCTGGAGCACTCCCGTGCGGCCTGCGCGGTCCGACCGCTCGTCACGCCCCCGGGCTCCCGTGTTGCTCTCGAGCGAAGCGCGATGCACGCGCCCGAGCACGTCGGGGCCGCCCGGGACGCACACGCTTCGCCCACCACGGCCGGGGCCGGGGGGGGGCCCTTCACGCGCTCCGCGATTTCAACGGAGGGTGCGTCTTTTTCCGCTCCAACCCCGCGGAGTTTCGTTCGAGCGGTTCACCCGTGTTCCGACCTGGAGCTATAGCTCCAACTGCGACTGAGAGTGCGTCGCAGCGCCTTCCAAGCCACTGAAATCTCGATCCTCAGTTTCACTGGTGTGCCGAATCCTCGGAGCGTGCGGAGCCCTCGTCCCCCGGCCCTCCTCCCGGGCTCTTGGCGTCGGAAAGCCCGTGCGCTCTCGGATTCAACGCCGAAGCGCGATCTCGGGCCGCAGGTGCTGCCGCGCCGACACTCGAGCGTTCCGCGCTCGCGCAGGCCGATCCATCGAGCGCCTCGCCCCATCGCTCGACGAACGTTCCTCCCTCGGGGCAGCACACCAGTCCCCGCAATCCTGCCGGACATCGCAATCGGTCAGGGCTTGACTCGTCTACAGACGTAGTATTACATCTGTCGACGAAGCCGAGAGGATCTCGCATGCCCGACTCCACGCAGCTCACCGACCTCCAGATCGCGCTGTTGCGCGTGCTCTGGGACCGGCGGGAGGCCACCGTTGCCGAGATCGCCGAGGCGCTTCGCCCCGCGCGGGACCTGGCCCCCACCACCATCGCCACCCTCCTGAGTCGCCTGGAGAAACGGGGGGTTGTGAGTCACACCGCCCAGGGCCGGCAATACGTCTACCGGGCGCGCGTCTCGGAGGGCGAGGTCCGCCGCTCGATGGTGAGCGGGCTCACGAATCTGATGTTCGGGGGTGACGTGGCAGCGCTCATGAGTCACCTGCTCGACGTGGGCAGCGTCCGGCCGGGCGACCTGGAGAAGGTGCGCGCGCTCATCGCCGAGGCCGAGGGCCGCAAGGGAAAGCGAGGGGGCCGATGAACGCCGCGACTGTTGGGACGCTCCTCTCCCTGGCCGCGACGCTCGGTGCGGCCTGGCTGCTGACCTACGCCGTCCACAGCACCGCGCTCATCGGCAGCGTGTGGCTCGCCGAGCGCGCCGGGTTCCTGCGCTCCCTCCGCCTCCGGGACCTCGCCTGGCGCACGGCGCTGGTGGGGGCGCTCTTCACCGCGACGCTCCAGCTGGCCGCCGGGCTCACCCCCTTCGGTGGAGCGGCCGAGCTCACCGCCCCCGCCTTGCCCGCCGACGTCACTGCCGCGCCGGAGACTCCCCGGCATCCGGCACCGGCCATCCCCGCGACGGAGGCCCCACGCGCCGTCATCGTCCCCGTGCCGGCCGTCCCGGTCGCGAGGGCCATGGGGTCCGCGGGGCCGGCCTCGGCGTCACCGGATGCGCCCACCACGGGGCATTCGGTCGCCGTTCCCCGCCTGTCCCCGGCCGGTCTGGCCTTCCTCGGCTGGGCGGTGGTGGCGAGCGCGTTCCTGCTCCGGCTGGCCGTGCTCCGCGCGCGGCTGCTCACCGCCCTGGGGGACCGCGCGCCGGTGGTGGACCCGCTGGTGCGGGCCCGCCTCGAGGGCCTCTGCGCTGACGTGGGACACGCCCGCCCGGTGCGGCTCACCACCGCCGAGGGTCTCCGCAGCCCCGTGGCCATGGGCTGGTCGGAGATCTGCCTCCCCGCCGAGGCGCTGCTGGAGCTGGATGGCCCCCAGCAGCGCAGCGTCCTCGCGCACGAGCTGGCCCACCTCCGGCGGTTCGACCCGGTGTGGCTGGTGGTGGGCTCGGTGCTCGAGCAGCTCTTCTTCTTCCAGCCGCTGAACCGGCTGGCCCGCGCCCGGATGCAGGAGGTGGCGGAGTTCCTCTGCGACGACTGGGCCGCTGCCCGGAACGGCTCGGGGCTGGACGTGGCCCGGGGACTCGCCTCCGTCGCGGCCTGGGTCGACGGGCGCGCCACCAGCGTGCCGATGGCCGGCATGGCCGAGCACCCGAGCCAGCTCCTCGCCCGGGTGACGCGACTGCTCGAGCGGGGTGCGGACGAAGTGGATCGGCTCCGCCCCTGGCACGTGGGCGGGATGGCGCTCCTGCTCCTGCTGACGGTGTTCATCGCCCCGGGCGTCCGCGCCGGGCCAAGCCCTCACACCCGCGGGAGGATCGCCGTCCAGTCGCTGGACCGGGAGGTCCTCGATGGGCCCCTCGACGATGCCGCGCCCGGAGGCGAGGCGCCGCCCCCGGATGGCCGCGCGACCCGCACCCCACCGCCGGTCCTCGCCTTCGCCGACCCCATGCCACCCGCTGCGCCGCGGGCACCGGTTCCGCCCGTGCCTCCCAAGGCCCCCACCCCACCCACCGCGACGGACATCGAGCGGATCCGCCGTGACGCGCAGCGCATCGCACGCGACGCCCAGCTGCGGGCCCACGACGCCGTCCACCGCGCCCACGCCCGGACGACGGGTCACGGCCGGCACGGCGGCGGCCGCACCCCGGCCGATCCGAAGACGGTGGATGCGCTCATCGGCGCGCTGAAGGACGGCGACCCGGGCGTGCGCCAGGCCGCGGCGGAGTCGCTCGGCCGCCTCGGCGAACCGCGGGCGGTGGATGCGCTGTCCGGGTTGCTCGGCGACGCGAACGTCGAGGTCCGCCGGAGCGCGGTCGAGGCGCTGGGGAACATCGAGGACTCGAGGGCCCTCCCTGCCCTCACCCGCGCCGCGGGCGATGCCAGCCCCGCGGTGCGCCGCGAGGCCGCCGAGGCGCTCCTGTCGTTCGACGAGCCGGCCGCCGGCGAGCCGCTGATCAAGCTGCTCGGCGACTCCGATGCCCGGGTCCGCCTCACCGCGATGGAGGGCCTCTCCCAGCGGGGTGACCGGCGCGCCCTGTCGCCGCTCTCGAAGCTGGTGAAGGACCCGAACGTCGAGATCCGCGCCCGGGCGGTACGCGCCCTCTCCCGCTTCCAGGACCCCGCCGCTCAGGAGGGGCTGCTGGCCGCCCTCAAGGACGAGAACGCCGAGGTGCGCGCCGCCGCGGCGGCCGGCCTGGGTGAGCTGGAGCTGAAGTCGGCCCCGCAGGGGCTGCTCGACGCCACCCGGGACCCGAGCGCCGAGGTCCGGCAGCAGGCCGCCGAGACGCTGGGGCAGATCCGCGACCCGAAGGCGGTGCCGCAGCTCAAGGCCCTGCTCGAGGACTCCGACGCCGACGTGCGCGGCTCGGCCGTGGAGGCGCTCTCCGACATCCGTGACGGCGCGGCGCTTCAAGCGCTCATCGCCGCGATGCAGAGCAAGGACGTCACCGTCCGGCGCGCCGCGGCCCAGGCGCTCGGCCAGAGGGACTGATGCGAGCCCTGCTGGGATTGCCGTTGCTGGCCCTGCTGGCCGGCGGCGGAGCAGCGCGCGCGGGCTGGCACGGACACCACCCCGGGCGGGGGCAGGACCGGCTGACCCGTCCTGGGCCGGGCGAGCAGCAGGTGCGCTCAGCGCTCGAGGCGCTCCGAGCCGGAGACGCCCGGCTCTGCACGCTGGCCGTGGACCGGCTGGAGCAGGGCGGCTGGGACTGGCAGCGGCAGCGGCTCGCCGGCGAGAAGGCGCTCCCCGTGCTCTGGCGGGGCCCGGTGAAAGCCCCGGCGGTGCTGGCCCTGCTGGCCGACGCGCTCGAGGACGGCCGACCGTGCGTGCGCCGCGCCGCGGCCGTGTGGCTCGGCGACAGCCCGGCACCGGAGGGGGTGACCCGGCTCAGCACTGCCCTCCGGGCGACCGCTCCGGCGACCCGGGAGGCGGCGGCGTACGGGCTGGGTGTGCATGGGCGCGGAGAGGGCCGCGAGGCGCTGGTGGCCGCGCTGCGGGACAGGACCCCGGCGGTGGCCGTGGCCGCGGCCTGGGCCCTCGGGGAGTCGGAGGATGCCGCGGCGGTGGAGCCGCTGCTCGCGCGCCGGCAGGACCCGGACGCCTCCGTCCGGGCGGCGGTGGCCTCGGCCCTCGGGGAGATCGAGGACCGCAAGGCCGTCCCGGGGCTGCTCGGGCTGGCCACCGACAAGGACCTGGACGTGCGCGCCGCGGCGCTCGAGGCGCTGGCCCGGCTCGAGGATCCTCGGGCACTGGAGGTCGCTCGCGGTGCGCTCGGCGACGCCGTGCCCGAGGTGCGTCGTGCGGCGCTGCGGACGCTCGCCTCGCTCGAGGATCCTCGGACCCTGTCCGCGCTTGCCTCGGCGCTGGGCGACTCCGAGCCGGAGATCCGCGCGGAGGCCGCTCAGGCCCTCGGGCGGACGGAGAATCCGGCGGCGGCGCCGGCGCTCGCCCGGGCGGTCAAGGACGCCGTTCCCGAGGTCCGGGTGATGGCGGTGGAGGCGCTCGGCGAGCTGGAGGGGCTGGGGACCACTCCCGCCGCGCTTCTGGACGCCTCCCGGGACACGGTGCCCGAGGTCAGGACCGCGGCGGCCGAAGCGCTGCGTGGGTTCTCGCGGGACGAGACGGCGGCGCGGCGCCTCACGGCCTTGGTGCACGACGAGGACCGGGCCGTCCGGCGGGCGGCGGCGGAGTCGCTGGTCCACCTCGAGTCACCCGAGGCGCGTGCGGCCCTCCGTGGCGCGCTCGGCGACCGCGACAGCGAGGTCCGGCGCGCCGCAGCGCGGGGACTCGGACGGGACTGAGGCCGGGCGCTCGGGCGAGGGGCCGCCCCTCGCTCGGCGTCGGTCGCTCACTGCCCGTTCATCAGCCGGCGCCGCCGCTCGCGAAGCACCGCGGCCAGCTCGTCGGCCGCCGGCCGGCGCCTCGGCTCCGAGGGTGGGCTCGCCTCGACGACCGCCACCGGCGTGGACCGGGTCGGCGTCGGATGCGGGCTCCCGTCGGCGGGCGTCGCGGTCGACTGGATGCGGAAACGGATGCGGTACTGCCGCTCGCAGCGCGGACCGCAGAACCAGCCCACGTTGACCAGGAACACCCCGCCCGAGGCCTGGAGCTGCTCCTCCGTCTCGCCAGCCACCAGCGTGAGGCAGCCGGTGCACTGCTTGCCGCGCGGCTCGGCGGCCTTCGAGGTTCGTGACCGGATCCACTTCACCACGACGTCAGACTCCAATTCCCCGCCCACCGACAACAGTCCCCCACCCGTGCCCCGCTCCACAATTGAGTCACCGCGATCCCCACCGCACGACCCACCGGGGCGCTCCGGACCTTCGGACTCGACCCACCGACCCGCTTGCCGTGCTTTCCTGGTTTCCAGTTCTGACGGGTCCTGCGTCCTGGAGCGCAAAAGAAGCAGCCCGGCAATCCGCGACGGACGCCGGGCCACAGGCCTTCTACGACGAGCTCGCTCTTTCTCGTCTGAAGCGGTGGGGGGGAACCTCTTCAGAGAGCCAAGCGAACCCGGAAGGCAGATAACGGATTGGCCCCCCTTTGACAACGGGTGACAACGGGGTGACGCACGCCCCGGGCCCGTTGGACGGAAATTTTCATCGCCGCTGGCTCGGCATTGTTCAGGGGCCCGTGGCCGCTCCGGCGAGGTTGAACAGCGTGCCGTAGAGCGCGATCAGGATCACCGCGCTCGCCAGGACGGTGAGCGCAAAGGCGAGCACCAGGACCATCCGGCGCCGCATCAGGGGCTGCGGCACCGCGAGCGCGTAGACCAGCAGAGCCAGCGGGAACAGGCCGAGGGCCACCGGCATCCAGCCCTGTAGCACCGACCCGGCGAAGGACGGCCCGGTGGCCCCGAGCGACTCGGAGAGCCGCCGGAACATCGGCACCACGAGCAGCGGCACGATGAGCGACAGGAGCCCGGATCCGCCCACGACGAGCACGCCGATCCAGTCCAGGACCGAGAACCGGCTCAGCGAGGTGTCGTCCGGGCTGGCGGTGGGCAGGGGGCGCGCTCCACCCCGGGAGTCTAGTCGAGGGTCTGCCGGTAGCCGCGGATGGCCAGGGTGCCCACCACCGCCGAGAAGAGGACCAGCGGGTAGAGGTGCGGCAGGACATCCATCAGCCCGTTTCCCTTGAGGAGGATGCCGCGGATGAGCCGGAGGGCGTGGGTGAGGGGCAGCGCCTCGCCGATGACCCGCGCCCAGCGCGGCATGCCGGCGAAGGGGAACATGAAGCCGGAGAGGAGGATGGAGGGGAGGATGAAGAACACCGCCATCTGCATCGCCTGCAGCTGGTTCCGGGCGAGGGTGGAGAAGGTGAAGCCCACCGCGAGGTTGGCGGCGATGAACAGCCCGAGGCCGAGCAGGAGCAGGGGCACCGACCCGCGCACCGGCACCCGGAAGACCCCCACCGCGGCGGCGAGGATGAGCGCCACCTGGACGTAGCCGAGGAAGATGTAGGGGACGATCTTCCCCAGCATCACCTCCAGCGGGCGTACCGGCATCGCCAGGAGGTTCTCCATCGTACCGCGCTCGCGCTCGCGGGTGACGGCGAGCGCGGTGATGACCACCAGGGTGAAGGTGAGCAGGGTCCCGATGAGCCCGGGCACGATGTTGTAGGCGGTGATCCCCTCGGGGTTGTAGCGGCGGTGGACCCGCCACTCGAACGCCGACGGCGCTGGCACCGTCCCGGGGAGGTCGCGCGAGAGCAGCCCGGGACCCAGGCCTGCTGCGGCCCCGAAGGCGCTGCTCACCGCGGTGGGATCGGTGGCATCGGCGGCGAGCAGAACCGGGGGCCGCTCGCGGCCCTCGACCAGGCGGGCGAAGTCCACCGGGACCTCCAGGACGAAGAGGACGTCGCCCCGGGCCATCGCTCGCTCGGCGTCGGTGGGAGAGACCGGCTGGGAGATGTCGAAGTACTCGGTGGCCCGCATCGACTCGACCAGCGAGCGCGCCGGCCGGGAGTCGTCGCCCATCACCAGCGCGGTGGGCAGGTGCTTCGGGTCGGTGTTGATGGCGAAGCCGAAGAGGAAGAGCTGGACCAGCGGCATGCCCATCATCAGGGCGAGGGTGAAGCGATCGCGCCGCGCCTGGATCAGCTCCTTCTGCAGCACGGCGACGAAGCGATGGAAGGAGAGGTTCATCCGGCGAACCTCCGGTCCGAGAGCAGGTGAATGAAGACGTCCTCCAGCGAGGCGGGCTCCTCGACCCAGGTCAGACCCTCCCTCGCGCGCCAGGGAGCGAGGGCCTGCTCCAGCGAGGCCCGCCGGGTGCCGCTCACCCGGAGCGTCTGGCCAAACACCGCAACCGACTCGACCCCGGGCGCCTGTTCGAGCGCGGCGGCGGCCTCGGCGAGAGCGTCGCCAGTGCCGACGAAGGTGATGAGTCCGGAGCGGGCCACCACCTCGGCGGCGGAGCCCTCGACGACCAGCTTGCCGCCGGAGAGGTAGACGATGCGGTGGCAGCGCTCGGCCTCGTCCATGTAGTGGGTGCTGACCAGGACGGTCATCCCCTGGGTGGCGAGCAGGTGGATGAGGTCCCAGAACTCGCGCCGCGCCTTGGGGTCGACGCCGGCGGTGGGCTCGTCGAGGAGCAGCAGCTCGGGCTCGTGGAGGACGCAGGCGGCCAGCGCCAGCCGCTGCTTCCATCCGCCCGACAGCTGGCCGGCGAGCTGGCCACGCCGGTCGGTGAGCCCGGCCTGCTCCAGGACGCCGTCGATGCGCCGGGGCCGGTCCGGCAGCTCGTAGAGCCGGGCGACGAAGTCCAGGTTCTCCTGGACGGTGAGGTCCTCGTAGAAGGAGAACCGCTGGGTCATGTAGCCCACCCGGCGGCGGATGCGAGCAGCGTCCTTGCGGACGTCGAGCCCGAGGCAGGTGCCCTCGCCGGCGTCGGGGGTGAGCAGGCCGCAGAGCATCCGCAGGGTGGTGGTCTTGCCGCTGCCGTTGGCGCCGAGGAAGCCGCAGATTTGCCCCTTCGCCACCCGCAGGTCGAGGCCCTGCACCACCGCGCGGTCGCCGAAGGACTTCTCCAGCCCGCGCACGTCGATGGCCAGCGGGGCGGCGGCGGTCATCGCCCCACCTGGACGTCGAGCGGCTGGCCGGGATGGAGGCCCTGCAGCGCGGACGAGCGCGCCTCCACCAGGTACACCAGCTTGCTCCGGGCGTCGCCGGCGTAGACCACCGGCGGGGTGTACTCGGGCTTCGGCGAGACGTAGCTCACCTGCGCATCCAGCGGACCGGGGCAGCCGTCGCAGCGCACGCGCACCGGGGCACCGAGCCGGACCGAGGCCAGCTGCGGCTCGGGGACGAAGAAGCGGACGCGGAGCGCTCCGTCGGGGAGGAGCGAGAGCACGGCGGCGCCCGCGGGGACCATCTCCCCGGCGCGGTAGTAGGTGTCCAGCACCCGGCCCGGGGCGGGCGCGGCGGCGGAGCGTTGCTGCAGCTTCCACTCGGCGGAGGCGAGCGCGGCGCGGGCCATCTCGGCCGCTGCGCGCTGCGCCTGGATCTCCTGGACCCGCCCCACCGAGATCTGCAGGCTCCGCAGCCGGGCCTCGGCCGAGCGGAGGCGGGCCGCGGATTGCTCGGCGTTGGAGCGGGCGAGGTCGAGCCGCTGCTGGGTCGAGGCGCCCTCCTTCGCCAGCTGCTCGGTGCGCCCGAGGTCGGCCCGGGCCAGCTCGAGGGCGCTCTTCGCCTCGCGGACCTGCGCCAGCGCGGCGTCGAGGTCGGTCGCCCGGCCGGCTGCCTCGAGGTTGGCCAGCAGGGCCTGGGCCTGGGCGAGCCTGGAGGCGGCCTCGTCGCGCGCCGCGCGCTCGGCATCGCAGTCCTGGGCGAAGAGGAGCGTGCCGGCGTCCACGGTCTGACCGCGCTCGACCGCCAGGCGGGTGAGGATGCCGGTGGTGAGCGGCGCGACGCGGGTCTCGTCGGCCTCGGCCCAGCCGTGGAAGACGCCGTCGGTGCGGGTGCATCCGGCCAGCAGGACGGCCAGGGCGAGGGTGGCTGCGGCCTTCATGACCGACCTCCGGGGTCCGCAGCGAGGCCGCGGAGCAAGTTCTCTCGGTGGGCCTCGAGGACGGCGCGGCGATCCAGCACCAGGTCGGTGTGCGCGCCGAACGAGTGCTTCCACATCCCGAGCAACAGGACCGGGGCCATGATCAGCGGCACGGTGGTGTGCGGGTCCACGGGGCGGAACTCACCCCGGGCAATGCCCCGCTCGAGGATGCGCTCCAGGAGCCGGAACGCTCGCCGCAAGACGAGATCTGCGTAGAGGCGCGCCAGCTGAGGGAAGTTGCCGGACTCGGCGACCAGCAGCTTCATCACCCCGGTGAGCGGCGTCTCGAGCGCTGCCCCGAGGAGCTGGAAGAGGGCGCGGAGCAGCTCCGGGGTCGGTCCCTCGAAGGCGTCGACCATCTGCTCGGCGCGGTCGATGTTGGGAGCGATGGCCTCCCGCACCACCGCCTCGAAGAGCTGCTCCTTGCTCTCGAAGTACAGGTAGACGGTTCCCTTGCTGACCCCGGCGACGGTGGCGACGTCCTCGAGCCGGGTCGCGGCGAAGCCCCGGTCCGAGAAGAGCTGCAGCGCGGCGGCGACGATCTCCGCTGGCCGCGCCTCCTTCCGCCGCACCCACCGCCTGGCTCCCTGCACCCGCTGCATATGACTGACTGGTAAGTTACTTGCTTCGCCTGGGCAAGCCTTGTTTCAAGTATTTGATTTTCGGCTTGCCCGGGTTCAGGCCCGCCGGAGGAGGCGCTTGTCGCCGACCCGGAGGGTGACCTTCTCCCGGTCGAAGTACTCGGACAGCGGGATGACGAACTTCCGGCTGCCACCGACCAGCTCCTTGAACTGCTGGGTGGTGATCTCCCGCTGCTCGGTGAGGTGCGCCACCAGCCGCTGCTTGAGCTCGGCGATGGCCGAGCCGTGGAAGCACAGCTCCTCGGTGACCTTCACCACGGTGTGCTCGGCGATGGGCCCCTGGAGCAGACCTGCGACCCGCTCCACCGGGAGCGCCAGCATCCGGCCGATCTCGGCGAGCGTCGGCGGGGCGAGCGCCCCGGCGGCGATGGCCGCCACCGCCTTGGTCCGGGCGGCCTCCTCGTCGAGCGACAGGCTGCGTCCCCGGCCCTTCAGCCGCAGCCCCTCGCCGATCGCCTCCACCGCCCCGCGCTCCACCAGCGCCTGGACCAGGCGCCCGAGCAGCCGGGGATCGAGGTCGGGCGAGAGCCGCTGCCGGAGCTCCTCGCGGTGCAGTGCGTCCTCGAGTGGAGCGCGGTCATGGAAGGACTGGAGGAGCGCCAGGGCACGCGCCTGGAGCGCGGCGAAGGTCTCTGCGGCGAGGTAGAGCCGCCGCTCGCGGTCGACCAGCAGCACCTGCCCCTTGCTGCTGAGCACGTCGAGCGCCCGCTGCACCGTCCTCGCCGAGCTGGCGGTCCGGACGGCGAGCTCGCCGGCGGTCATCCCCCGGTAGCCCGATTGGCGGGCGAGCCAGACCAGCCGCACGTCGAGGTCCTCCCCGCGCATCGGCTCGAGCAGCTCGGCCGCGCCCCGACGTCGCCGGGGAGCGCCGATGGTCAGCACCCGCCCCCCGGCGAGCGTCGCCCCTCGCCCGGGCAGCGGCCGCGCGCCGCGGAGAATGAAGCGCTGACCCGGGAGCGCCGCCACCGGGGCCTGGAGGCGGAGCTGGGCGAGGCCGGTGTCCCCGGGGGCCAGCTCGGGAAGGTCGAGCAAGGTGAGCCGGGCCTCGACCTGGGCCGTGCCCAGGTGCAGCAGCAGCGTGCGTCGGCGGGGAAGCGGCGCCTCGGCAGCGGGGAGGAGAGTGAGCTCCACGTCGAGCGAGCGGGTCTCGGGCAGCTCGCCGGCGCGGACCAGCACCATGCCCCGCCGGACGTCCTGCGTGGCCACCGCCGCGAGGTTGACCGCCGTCCGCTGTCCCGCCGAGCCGCGGGCCACGGTCTGCCCGTGGGTCTGTACCCCGCGGACACGAAACGGACCGGGCAGCCCCGGGAGCAACGAGACCGAGGCCTCCGGCTCCACCGTCCCCGACAGCAGCGTGCCGGTGACCACCGTGCCGAATCCCTTGATGGTGAACGCGCGGTCGATGGGGAGGAAGAGCGGTCCATCCGCTGGACGCCGCTGGACGCTCGCCGCGGCGCGGCCGAGCGCGGCCCGGAGCGCGTCCAGCCCCTCGCCCGTCCTGGCGGACACCGGCACCACCTCCGCCGTCTCCAGCACGCTGCCGGCGAGCAAGGTGGCCAGGTCCGCGTCGAGCAGGGCCCGCCAGTCGTCGCCCAGACCGGGCAAGAGGTCCGCCTTGGTCAAGGCGACGACGCCCGCCCGGACGCCGAGGAGCTGGCAGATGTCGAGGTGCTCCCGCGTCTGGGGCATGACCCCCTCGTCCGCGGCCACCACCAGGATCGCCAGGTCCACGCCGCCCGCGCCGGCGGCCATCGCCTTCACGAAGCGCTCGTGTCCGGGGACGTCGACCACGCCGGCCACGGTGCCGTCGGGCAGGGTGAGGTGCGCGAAGCCCAGCTCGAGCGTGATGCCCCGCCGCTTCTCCTCGGGGAGCCGGTCGGTGTCGATGCCGGTGAGCGCCTTGACCAGCGAGGTCTTGCCGTGGTCGACGTGCCCGGCAGTTCCGATGATCACGCCCGCGACCGGGCGCGCCGCGATCCCGGCTCCGGCTTCCGCTCTGGCACGAGGTCGAAGCGGCCGTCCTCGGTGACCGGACCGTAGTCCCAGGGGAAGACCAGCGGTCCCTCCATCACCAGCACCGTCCAGTCCGGCGACGTGCCCTGGTCGCGGCTGAGCAAGGTCGCGGTGCGGATCTGCCGCGCTCCCGCCTTCCGCGCCCCCTCGATGGCCCGCCGCAGCGTCATGCCCGAGGCGATGACGTCGTCGACCAGGAGGATGCGCGCGCCCTTCACCTC
>Ga0335084_10000256_pt1 | contig 42066 bp, 26 predicted proteins | sample Lox_Sample_44_FD_206721 | JGI IMG/M metagenome (GOLD analysis project Ga0335084, IMG submission 206721) | Soil microbial communities from Loxahatchee National Wildlife Refuge, Florida, United States - Lox_Sample_4.4 | ecosystem: Environmental > Terrestrial > Soil > Wetlands | place: USA...
GGCCTCATCCCTCGAGACGTTTGCCGAAGCAAGCTCGCCAGGATCAGCGTGAGGGCCGGCTATGACGCAACGAGACGAAATCAGCTCGCGCTGTGCTTCGCCGGCTTTTTCGACTTGTGCGATTTGGCGCTCGCGGATTTGCGCTTCGCGGCCGGCCTGGTGCTGACCGGCCGGCCCGGCGGATCGTCCGCCCTGGCCGCGGCGCCGGGTGCGGGTCCGAACTGCACGCGGCATTCCGGCGAAAGCTGCGTCTTGTTGCGGATCATGCAGGCGGTGATCCGATCGACATCGGGGATCTCGGAACTGCAGAGCCGGAACGCATCGCCGGTGCAGGCCTGCTGCTGCTCAGGCGTATAGGCGAGCGCGGCGACCGGCAGCGTCGACACCAACGACAGCGCCACCACCGCGCCTGCGGCACGCAGCGAACCTGACCCGGACATGCGCAAAAACCCTCAGCCTCTTTCAAATTGTGGGTGAATCACACTAACTCGGCAAGCATCGCGTGCAAGGACGCGCGCGATAATTGCTTGCCTACGGGGCGGCCTAGGTTGACTTTGCCTTGATACCTTGTTACAAGGTAACGAAATGGAGCGCAGCGATGATGCCAGTCATTCGCATTTCGGAAGACACCTACGCCCGAATGAAAAGATGCGCTGAGCCTTTGGATGACACAGCCGACAGCGTCATTGCACGAGCGCTTACCGCCCTTGAAATGTTGGGCGATGGATTGGACCGATCCGCCTCGATGACCACCGTAAAGCGGACGAACGCGCCGAAGCTTCCTCAGAAAGTATTTCGGGTCCCGCTCCTCATGGTGCTGTTGCGATTTGGAGGGAAAGCGCAGGCGAAGGATGTTCGACGACTGCTGGGTCCGATCATGGCTCCGAAGTTGACCGACGGAGACCTTGAAACCGTTTCGACCGGTGATCCGCGGTGGTGGAACGCTGCCTGCTGGGAGCGCAGCGAACTCATCAGGGACGGCCTGATGCGTGACGACTCGGAACGAGGCGTGTGGGAGATAAGCGACAAAGGCAAAGGCTTGGCAGCCTCGCTCCATGGCAGAGAAGGCGACAAAGATCGCATGATCGCACATGGCACGCTCCAAGATATCGCGGAACGCTATTGGCGCAGGCCAGTCGGACCCCGCCCATTCGTCATGGCCGGAGAAGTCGTTTTTGATCCCGTTTTGCTGCGCAGGGTGGATGAACTGGTGTTGTATCCTGCGGGGGCCAGCTGCCTAAAAAATGAAGATATCGTGTACGTTGGCGACTTGGTGCAACGTTCCGAGGTAGACCTCCTTTGCAGGCCGGGCGTGGGCCGGAAGGTCATGGCCAACATAGAGCAAGAACTTGCGAAGCTGGGACTCAAGCTTGGAATGAATGTCCCGGGTGGTCCGCTCAATATCGACGCTGCTTGAGGCCTATTCGCACCCTGCTCGGGGACCACCTGCTTATACTCAATTTGCGATTTGCGTATAACTACGCTGGATGAGCGTGTGTGTGCAGTGACTTGCCTGAACCGGCGATGCTGCCCGTGAACCGCAGGCAGTCCAGTACGCTGCGGCCTCTCAATAAAGCTTCGCCGTCTCTGGATAGCGGCACGTTGAGCTGGATTTGCCGGCGCAACGCGCGCGTGAGCGGGTCGATTTTGGGTGGGAATGCGGATGGTACAGTTGGGTGGGCTCGAACCACCGACCTCCTGTTCCACAGACAGAATTTGGCTGCCCCCGATCATACGCTAGAGTGGCCTAAACTACGAAAACTAACGTTGAATCAAAGATATATCTCGCCGTTCGTCGCCTTACCTACGCTCCAATTTCCGTTATGGTGGTTGCTAGGTGGTAGCTAGCAACAGGGGGCGATCGATGGCCAACTTAGGTATCAGTGTCCGAACGGTGCAATCGCTCGGCCCCGGGGAAACGATTTGGGATGCGGACCACAAGGAAGCCGTGCGAGGATTTGGCGTTCGACGGCAGCGCGGGACCCCGGTATATGTCGTCAAATTCCGTGCATTCGGCCGCCAACGCTTCTTTACAATCGGTCCCCATGGATCGCCGTGGACGCCCGAGAAGGCACGAAAAGAGGCGAAACGCCTGCTAGGATTGGTTGCGGAGGGAAAGGACCCTGCTGTCGAACGCGCACTTGCGGCCTTGCAGGCCGCAGATACGTTTCGCAAGGTCGCTGAGGAGTATCTAAAGACTGCCAAACAGAAGCAGCGCCCCCGGACTCATTCAGAAATTGAACGCTACCTCCTAGTAACATGGAAACCGCTGCATCCGCTCCCGGTGTCGCATATCGGCCGCCGCCACGTTGCTACTCGCATCGCCGCCATTGCGACGGACCACGGAGCCGTCACAGCGGCCCGCGCACGCTCAGCTTTATCCGCCATGTTCAATTGGGCCATCCGAGAAGGGCTCGAAATCCCGGCGAACCCAGTCCTCGGTACCAATCGTCCGGCCGAACCCAGGTCGCGCGAACGAACCCTGACCGATGGCGAGCTTGCCGAAATCTGGACAGGCCTCGGTGACGACGACTATGGACGAATCGTAAAGCTGCTCATTCTGACGGCCCAACGCCGCGACGAAGTCGGCGGAATGCGTTGGGCCGAACTCGATTCTTCTAAGCGCGTTTGGACGATTCCCGGCGCCCGCACGAAAAACCATCGTGAGCACGCGGTTCCACTGACTGACTCGGCGATGTCGCTGCTGCCCCCTCGCGGCGAGAACCGAGAACACGTTTTCGGGGATGGCCCGCGCCGGGAAGGCGATGAACATCGCGGCTTTTCTGGATGGTCCAAGTCGAAGGCAACGCTCAACGCGCGCTTACTCGCCAGGCGTCAAAAGCTGGCACGAGCCGATGAGACGATAGCTCCCCTAGCCGATTGGTGGCTGCACGATCTTCGACGCACTGCAGCGACGGTGATGGCTGATCGGCTCGGGGTGCTCCCCCACATCGTCGAAGCAGTTCTCAACCACGTAAGCGGCCATCGCGCGGGAGTCGCCGGCGTTTACAATCTTGCGCGGTACGAAGCCGAAATGCGTGCTGCGTTGAGCGCTTGGGCGGACCATGTCGACCGAATTGTCCGCCATAGTAGCGTGATCGATCTTGAAGGAGATGCGCCAGTAGACGACGCCCTGCTCGGCTCTGAGAAATGATCGCGAAATCACAAGAGATATGCCGGCCAAGGTCCAGAACGCTCGGATCGGTGGTTGCGGGGGCCCGCAACCACCGATACCGACATTCGCTTCAAGTTGAGATTTGACCAGGATTGCCTTTCAAGCGCGTCCTGGGTCTACAATCCAGTGAACATCTTCTAAGTCTTTGTTGCTGCGACGTTTTCGTCTCGGAGAGCCCTTCCGACCTTTGTGGTATGAGCGATTTTACCGACGCCGCTCACAGTGCCCCACGAGCAGGCCTCTACGATTCTATGTGTACCCGGCATCCCATCAACTCAATAGGGGTCATGGCCGCGCTCACGTCGTTTCAGCGGCCCGAAGCCGTACACGTCCTGATCGACGCCCTCGGCGGAGATGAAGTTCGCCGGAAGCCCGAAGCGGCGTTTGCCTCGCTGGAAGCCGATGCCCGGCAGTCTGTTCTGGGCTCGGCCGAGAGTTTGAGGTTGGCACCTGTCTCCCTCGCGACCGCGCAAATGCGGAACATTCCTTGGCCCGTCGAACGGGTTGTCGTTGGGCCCGACCGATGCGGTGCGGCTCCGCGCGTTTCACGGTATCCATCCATCGTGGTGACTATCCGCAGCTCGGGGACGTGCTCACCCGCTCGGAATCGGGGCCTCAGGCGGAGGTCGGAGCGACAACCGGACCCCATCACCACACGATCGAGCCGGCGCTGAGCGACAAGGTGCGGTCCTGAAAAAAAGCCAGCGCAGAACTGGGTTCTGCGCTGGCGAATTTTGGGACCGCCGGATGGATGGGTCGGCGTGAGCCCCCGATCAGGCCCAATGCATCTGATGGGCAACGGCCTCGGCGTGCATCAGATCGTGCATCGTGATCATCGCATGCGTTGCACCGGTCGCATGCGACGCGGCTGCGGGCTGGGTCGCGTGGGTATTGGCCGCAGTCGCAGCAGCCGCAGCAGCGGTCGGCTTGGCGCCAGCCGCATTGGCTGCAGCCGAGCTGTAGTCGTCCGCATCGTGTCCGTGTCCGCCCATGCTGCTGCCGCCGGCTTGCGAGGTGCTGGTTGCCGCAGCGCCGCCGGTGCCATTGGCGATGTTCGGGGTGGCGGTGACCGGGATGGTGCCCATCGCCGTTCCCTTGATCGAGGTCGCGGTGCTGATCGTCGTGGCGGTGCCGACATAATTGCCGCCATTGACCGGGATATTGTTGCCGGAGACGTCCATCGCGTCGGCGACAAAACCCTGGCCGGCCGCAGCGACCATCGCCTTGTCGGCGGCGAGCGCAGCGCCAGTATCGCCGTTCAGGATGCCCTGCAGGCCCTTGACGGCGGCCATCGTGTCAGCCTGCAGCGTCCCGTGCAGCAGTTCGTTGTCGAACCGCCCCTGGAACACCGCACCCTGCGCCGCATCGAAGTTGCGACCGAACGCCTCGTAGTTCTGGATCTGCGTGACCAAGGCCGCGGTTGCGGTCCCCGAACCGGCGGCGATCTTCATCAACTGGGCGTTGATGGTGTTGCCTTCGGCGAGGAACGCGGCCCAGAAGTTGGTCTGCGCCTGGTTGTCCTGGAAGCGCTGCACGGACCCGCTCAGGCCGCCCGGCTGTTCGGCGAAGCCGCCGATGTGCCCGGGGTTGCCGTTGCCGCCCGCCGCCGCGTTGAGGTTGGGGTCGTTCTGGATGATATCGATCATGTCCAGCAGGTTGTCGGCAGTGCCGCGTAGCGCCGTGGGATTGGCGTTCACCTCGGCCGCGTCATATTTGGTGAGCTGGGTGCCGACCTGCTGCAGCACCGTGTTCAGATGGATCGTGGTCAGCTGCGCAGCGGTGGCCGTCTCGCCGGCCTCGATCTGGGCGAGCATGGTGGCATTGTTCAGGATCTTGGTCAGGCCCTGCTGCACGGCGGTGAAATCGGCCGTGATCTGGTTCAGGTTGTTGGCGTTGATGCCGCCAAGGGCAAGATCGGCGCCCGCGTTGAACACCTCGCCGACGATCTTCAGGCTGGTCCCGGCCGTCGCCGCGGTGATATTCGCTACGCTGTCGTTGCCGGCAGGCGTGCCCTGGAACGCGACATCGGTAGCGCCGGTCCCGGCCATGAAGGTGACCCCGTTGAGCGCGCTGGACAGATGCGCGTCGCCCTGGATCTCCTGCAGGATCTGAGCCTGGACATTGTGGATCGTCTGATCCGCAGCCGCCAAGGTCGCCGCATTCGTGGTCTGCGGAGCCGCCTGCAGCAGCGTGCCAAGCTGGCCCTGGATGTTGGTCAGCACCGCCGTATCGGTCGCGTTGAGCGTGAACGCCTTGCCGCCCAGCGTAACGCCACCTGGATTGGCGAGCATCGCCGCGATGTCGTTCTGGACCGCGGTGATGTCTTGGGTGAACTCGCCCAGGAACGGCACCGAGCCGCCGCTGTTCGCCGGCGTCGAGAACAGCCCCAGCGAGATGCGCACCGAGTCGTTGAAGACGACACCCGCCGTGACCAGATCGGTCGTATGCTGCAAGGCAGATGCGCGCACGAGCAGGTTCGACGTACCGTTCGCGAGCGCAGTCGGATTGAAGTTGATCGGCATGGCGCCGCCAGCGCCGCCGCCGGCACCGCCACCACCCGCAGTCACCGTGCCGCCCGTGCCATTCGCGATGTTCGGATTCGCGGTCACCGGGATGGTGCCCTGCGCGATGCCATGTACCGATGTCGCGGTGCTGACGGTCGTGGCGCTGCCGACATAGGTGGCACCGCCGATCGCGATATTGTTGCCGGAGACGTCCATGGCGTCGGCCACGAAACCCTGGCCGGCCGCGGTGATCATCGCCTTGTCGGCGGCGAGCGCCGCGCCCTGGTCGCCATTCAGGATTCCCTGCAGGCCCTTGACCGAGGCCATCGTGTCCGCCTGCAGCGTCCCGTGCAGCAGTTCGTTGTCGAAACGGCCCTGGAACACCGCGCCCTGCGCCGCGTCGAAATTGCGGCCGAACGCCTCGTAGTTCTGGATCTGCGTGACCAGATCCGCGGTCGCGGTCTGGGTGCCGTTGGCGATGCCGGCCAGGTGCGCGTTGATCGTGTTGGCCTCGGACAGGAACGCGGCCCAGAAATTGGTCTGCGCCTGGTTGTCCTGAAACTTGGTCACGGTCCCCGACAGTCCACCCGGCATTTCGGCGAAGCCGCCGACATGTCCAGGGTTGCCGTTGCCGCCGGCCGCCATGTTGAGGTTGGGATCGTTCTGGATGATGTCGATCATGTCCAGCAGGTTGTCGGCGGTGCCGCGCAGCGCTGTCGGATTGGCGACTACTTCGGCGTTGTCATACTTGGTGAGCTGCGTGCCGACCTGCTGCAGCACCGTGTTCAGATGGATGGTGGTCAACTGCGCAGCGGTCGCGGTCTCGCCGGCTTCGATCTGGGCGAGCATGGTCGCGTTGTTCAGGATCTTTGTCAGGCCCGTCTGCACGGCGGTGAAGTCGGCCGTGATCTGGGCGAGGTTGTTGGCGTTGATGCCACCAAGCGCAAGATCGGCCCCCGCAGTGAACACCTCGCCGACGACCTTGAGGCTGGTGCCCGCCGTCGCTGCAGCCACGTTGGCCGCACTGTCGTTGCCGGCAGGAAGAGCCTGGAAGGCGGTGTCGGTGGCCCCGGTACCGGCCATGAAGGTGACTTGGCCGAGAGCGCCCGAAAGATGCGGGTCGTTGTGGATTTCCTGCAGGATCTGTGCCTGCACATTGTGGATGGTCTGGTCGGCAGCCGCCAGTGTCCCGGCGTTCGTAGTCCCTGGCGCCGCCTGCAGCAGCTGGCCGAGCTGGGCCTGCACGTTCGTCAAGACCGCCGTGTCGGTCGCGTTCAGCGTGAAGGCATTGCCATTGATCGTGACGGTGCCCGGAGCGGCGAGCATCGCGGCAATGTCGTTCTGCACCGCGTGGATGTCAGTCGTGTAGCTGCCCAAGAAGGGATTCGAGTTACCGCTGTTCTGCGGGGTCGAGAACAGTCCGAGCGAAGCCCGCACCGCGTCGTTGAAGACGACGCCGGCCTGCAACAGATCCGTCGTCTGATTGAGCGCGGACGCGCGGACCAGCAGGTTCGACGTGCCGTTTGCCAGCGCGGTCGGAGTGAAGGTATTCGCCATCTAGTGATCTCCCCAATGTCCTCGCTTCTCCCGGATTGGCGCTCTCGGGGATTTTCAAGGACGTGTAGAACTCAAGGACTGAAGGGCCCCCCCTTCGGCCGACGTTTCGTCGGCATCGGGACATGTCATCACGCGCCATTCAAAGCAGCTGCGAATTAGTCGCGGGTTTGGGGCCGAAAAAAGTGTCAGCGCGTTCGCAAATGTGATGAGCTTCGGGCAGCCAGGATTGTTGCGGTTCGGTGACACACCGGAACCGGCAGACGCTCGGATTCTCGCGAGCATCGCAAAAACGGTCGGAAACCAATTCGAATTTTCAATTTCTATTTAGTCGTCGCAAATAGCACCGTGCATGAAAGCCACATGTTCATGCTGTCGCCGAAGGAAGGCCTCCATCTCTCCACGATTGAACCGCGAATCCGGAACCTGAATTGTGGCAGACAGCACCATTCTTCGCGCTGACTGCCTGCGCTAAATCGCCGCGGGTTCTTCCTGAAGGACGGCCCCAGTGCAGAATGAATGTCTGCACTGGGGGAACTTCGACGTCACTGCATTGCTTGCTCGGCTTGAGATGGTCCGATCAGGCCCAGTGCATCTGATGCGCGACCGCCTCCGCATGCATCAGGTCGTGCATCGTAATCATCGCATGGGTTGCAGCGGTTCCGTGCGACATCGGCGTCGATTGGGCCGCGTGGGTATTGGCCGCAGTCGCTGCCGGAGCAGCCGCCTTGGCGGCAGCCATGCCCGGGTGGTCGTCCGCGTCGTGTCCATGTCCCTGCGCCGCTGGCGTAGCCGCAGCGCCGCCCGTGCCATTCGCGATGTTCGGATTGGCGGTGACCGGGATGGTCCCCTGTGCCGATCCCTTGACCGACGTTGCCGTGCTCACCGTCGTGGCCGTGCCGACATAGTTGCCGCCAGTGATCGGAACGTTATTGCCGGAAACGTCCATGGCGTCGGCCACAAAACCCTGGCCGGCCGCAGCGATCATCGCCTTGTCCGCCGCGAGCGCCGCACCGGTGTCGTGGTTCAGGATACCCATGAGACCCTTGACCGCGTTGTTGGTGTCGGCCAGCAGCGTGCCGCTCAACAGTTCGTTGTCGAAGCGGGCCTGGAAGATCGCGCCCTGCGCCGCATCGAATGCCGCACCGAAGTGCTGGTAGTTCTGGATCTGCGTGACCAGGGCCGCGCTAGCCGTCCCCGAACCATTGACGATCTTCGTGAGCTGCGCGTTGATCGTGTTGGCCTCGGACAGGAACGCCGCCCAGAAGTTGGTCTGCGCCTGGTTGTCCTGGAACCTCTGCACGGATCCGCTCAGACCGCCGGGCATTTCGGCGAAGCCGCCGATATGCCCTGCATTGCCGTTGCCGCCCGCCCCCGTGTTCAGGTTGGCGTCGTTCTGGATGATGTCGATGATGTCGAGCAAGTTGTCGGCGGTGCCGCGCAATGCCGTCGGACTGTTGTTGTTTGCTTCGGCAGCGTCATATTTGGCGAGTTGCAGGTTGACCTGGCCCAACGCCGTCTGCAGGTGGATCGTCGTCAGCGCAGCGGCCGTCGCCGTCTCGCCGTTTTCGATCGCGGCAATCGCGGTCTTGTTATTCAGAAGATTGGTGAGGCCCTGAGAAACCGCGGTCAGGTCGCCCTGGATCTGGTTGAGGTTGTTGACGGTGATGCCACCCAGGGCCATATCAGCGGCGGCGTTGAACACCTCGCCGATGGTCTTCAGACTGGTGCCCGCGGCAGCCGCCGTCAGGTTGGCTGTGCTGTCGTTGCCGGCGGGCGTGCCCTGGAACGCGACGTCGATGGCGCCGGTACCCGCCATGAAGGTGACGCCGTTGAGCGCGGCGGACAGATGGGCGTCGCCCTGAACCTCCTGTAGGATCTGAGCCTCAACACTGTGGATCGTGGCGTCCGCGGCCGCGGCCGTCGCTGCGTTCGCTGTCTGCGGGGCGGCCGCGGCGAGCTGGCCGAGCTGCCCCTCGATATTGGTCAAGGTTGCTGTGTCGGTCGCGTTCAGCGTGAACGCCTTGCCGCCGAGCGTCACGTTGCCCGGGTTGGCGAGCATTGCGGCGATATCGTTCTGGACGGCCGTGATGTCTTGCATGTACTCGCCGAGGAACGGAGCCTGGTTGCCGCTGTTCGCAGGCGTCGAGAACAGGCCGGTCGACAGACGCACCGAGTCGTTGAAGACAACGCCGGCGGTGACCAGATCGGTCGTGTGCTGGAGGGCGGACCCGCGCACCAGGAGATTCGAGGTGCCGTTCGCCAGCGCAGTCGGGTTGAAGTTGATTGGCATTGTTGCACCACCGCCCCCCGCTGGTGGTGTGGCCGCCGCGCCTCCGGTGCCGTTCGCGATGTTCGGATTCGCGCCCACCGGAATGGTGCCTTGCGCGAGACCATGGACAGACGTCGCGGTGCTGACCGTCACGGCGGTGCCGACATAAGTCGCGCCGCCGATCGCGATGTTGTTGCCGGAGACGTCTCTGGCGTCCGCGACAAAGCCCTGGCCGGCTGCGTTGAGCATCGCCTTGTCGGCCGCAAGCGCTGCGCCGGTATCGTGGTTCAGGATGCCCATCAGCCCCTTGACCGCATTGGCGCTGTCGGCTTCCAACGTGCCACTCAACAGTTCGTTGTCGAAGCGGGCCTGGAAGATCGCGCCTTGCGCTGCATCGAAGGCCTGACCGAAATGCTGGTAGTTCTGGATCTGCGTCACCAAGGCCGCATTTGCCGTGCCCGAACCGTTGGCGATCTTGGTCAACGTGGCGTTGATCGTATTGGCTTCCGACAGGAACGCGGCCCAGAAGTTGGTCTGTGCCTGGTTGTCCTGGAATTTCTGCACGGAGCCGCTCAGCCCGCCCGGCTGTTCGGCGAAACCGCCCGCATGCCCAGCGTTGCCATTGCCGCCAGCCGCAATGTTCAGGTTGGTGTCGTTCTGCGCGATGTCGATGATGTCGAGTATGTTGTCCGCCGTGCCGCGCAGCGCGGTGGGCGTGGCGTTCACTTCGGCAGCGTCATACTTGTTAGTCTGCAAGGTGACCTGCCCCAGCATCGTTTGCAGGTGGATCGTGGTCAACGCCGCAGCATTCGCCGTCTCGCCCTTCTCGATCGCGGCGATGGCGGTCTTGTTGTTCAGCAGATTGGTGAGGCCGGTCTGAACCGCGGTCAAATCAGTCTGGATCTGGTTCAGGTTGTTGGCGGTGATGCCACCTTCGACGAGATCGGATGCCGCGTTGAATACCTCGCCGATGGTCTTCAGGCTCGTGCCTGCCGTCGCTGCTGCGACATTGGCCGCACTGTCGTTGCCGGCGGGAAGAGCCTGGAAAGCGACGTCATTGGCGCCGGTCCCTGCCATGAACGTGACGTTGTTGAGCGCCCCCGACAGATGCGGGTCGTTGTGGATCTCTTGCAGGATCTGGGTCTGCACTTGGTGAATCGTCGCGTCCGCAGCACCCAGCGTCCCCGCATTCTGGGTCCCTGGGGCGGCCGCAAGGATCTGGCCGAGCTGGGCCTGGACGTTGGTCAGGACCGCCGTGTCGGTCGCGTTCAGCGTGAAGGCGTTTCCGTTGATCGTGACGGTGCCCGGAGCGGCAAGCATCGCGGCGATGTCGTTCTGCACCGCATGGATGTCGGTCGTGTACTCGCCCAGAAAGGGAATCTGATTGCCGCTGCCGGCAGGCGTGGAGAACAGGCCGGTCGAAAGCCGTACCGCGTCGTTGAAGACAACGCCGGCCTGCAGCAGATCCGTCGTCTGATTGATCGCGGACGCGCGGACAAGCAGGTTCGACGTGCCGTTCGCCAGCGCGGTCGGAGTGAAGGTATTCGCCATCAGTTATCTCCCCAAGAATGGTTCATGTCGCCAACGACGCCCATCCGGTACTGGACCGATCGGGAACCGCACCCCTCGTCGCGGCTTGCGCGTGCGTGTGCCGCTTTGTCGCGCTGCGCCTTTTGCCGCGCGCGTCATTGTCGCGCGGGCCGTTGTCGCATGCGCCATATGGTCGCGTCAGTTGGGCCAAAAGAAGAACTCAGGAGTCCGCAAGTATGTTGATGTTCGGGCGAAATGCAGATGTTGCGTTTCGGCGACGATCCGGATCAATTTACCGAATACGGCTGCGAACGAACCGACGAGCAGGTTTTCGCGTTGGAAAGCCGTCGAAGCCAAGCTGTGTCCAGTCGCAATGGACAGAACCGCGAACGCCAGTTCCACCGGAGCGCCACTATCTCTTCACGATTGAACCTGGAACCTGGTGTCTGCCGTATCGCGCTTGTCGTGGACGCGCGTGAATTGACAGTCCTGCTCGGGTCTGCCTGGATGTAAGGTCGGTGTAAGGATCGACTTCCGCCGGGCCCTCAGCGTCGGAAACCGCGCCAGCCGATCGGCGGTGCGCGTCAACGCGCTGGCAATTGCGCGAGCTCCGGTCGGATCAGCGCGTTGCGGGGCGGTGCGTGATTGAGAAACCCGTATCTTGACCAGCGAGCGCATCGGCGACGCGGCCCTGAGCCTTGAGCAGTTCGGCGATTCGCGCGCTGCACCAGGCGAGATCGCGCTGGAACTCGGTGTTGTCGGGGGTGGCTGCGGTCAGGCGCTCCATGACGGCGAAGCTGGCGCGGTATTCGTCGATCGCTCCTTTGAGGTCGCCTTGCGCGTGAAGAACCGCGCCGATTCGATTCCGCGCGACGGACAGATCTCGCTGAAAACCTGTATTCGCCGTGTCCGCGTCTGACAGGCGACGCACGATCGCTGCGCCTTCGCGGTAGTTCTCGAGTGCATTGAGGAGATCGCCCTGTTGGGCGTGCCGGTCTCCCTGGGCGATGAGGACACGCGCGCGATCCATCAACGCGCCGGCGCTGACCGTGACACCGACCGCCATGCCGCCATCCGCCAGGGCGATGCCCGCCGCATGCGGCGGCGTCTCACGCGAGGCCTCGTGACTGGTTCCGGAAATGGCGGAACTGCGGTCGGTCCCGAAGCCGGGAATTCGTTGCAGCATCGCCTTGACGTGATCCGATGTAATGAGGCGCGTGCACTCGAACTGGCGGGGCGTATCCTTGTGCCGCGGACACCACAGGAAATCGCTGTGGTCGAAGCGAAGGCGGACGTCGTTCCAGCAGCTGTTGCAGGCGTGATAGTTGATGACGCGGTACGGCGTCGTGAACTCGTTGCTCGGGTGCGTGAAGCCGCTGATCAGCACCACCGGCGTGCCGACCGCCCAGGCCAGCCACGACAAGCCGCTCGAGAGGCCGATGAAGGCGGCGGCGTGTTTGAGCCATCGCGCGCGCTCCTGCAGCGGTCGGTCGCCGGTCTCGTTCTCCACTCCCGGAGGAATGTGGTTCCACACCCGGTCTCGGCCATGAACCGACTTCTGGTCGATGCAGACCACGCGGTACCCGGTCTGCCTCAGGTCATTGACGACATCGCGCCAACCGTCTGGATTGTTCCAATACTTGCTCTGTGTGGTGCTCTGCGCGGCGATGCACACATAGGGATCGGCGATCGGACGGCTGTCGTCGGCGAGTGCAACGCGCGGGCGCATCTCGGCGAGATCGACGCCGAGGATATGGCCTGCTGTCCGATGCAGCCCCACCTGGCGAAAATCGCAGGGCTGGTGCACGAACGCATGGTCCTCGAAGAACAGGGCGACGCTGTAGGTCGCATAGTAGCGTTCGGATCGGACTCCCTCATGCGTGACGAACGCGATGTCCGGATAAGCGCCTCGGAACAGCGGAATGAGGGCCGCGCCCATCGCCAGGGTGAGGCGGCAATCGTGCAGCTCCTTGAATTTCACGGCGTAGGAGATCCAGCCGATGATGTCGCCGATCGTGCCGATCGGAAACTGGATCAGCACGTCTTGATCCGCCGCGCCATAGTCGTGGCACAGAACTCTTTCGCCTCTGCTCCAAACTTCGAGCCGGAAGCGAACGAAATAGCGCTTCGTGCTGTTGACATGTCCGGACCGCAGATCGACCTCGAACAGGACGTTGCCGGTGTCGAGATCGCTCAGGCGCACGTGCCAGGCCTGGCCGGTCTCCGGCAGCATGACCCGGCAGCCGTCATTGAAATCGAAGCGGAGGCCCATCGCGCCGATTTGGGTCGGCATCTCGGCCGGCCTGGGCAGCCGGCGCTTTTCCGCAGGCGCCGCCGATGGGCTCGCCTCGGGGGTGGCCCGTGCAGGTCGGTCCGAAAGAAGCCTGACGTCCTCTTCCGGAGCAGGCCCTTTACCGCTTGCTTGCAGGCTCACTCGCCACTCCACCGCCGAACCAGGATGACGCGCGGTTTGTTCGCTCATTCCTCGACGAAACGCATCGTACCGGCTGCCGCGTGACCTCAGGCTTGCGGTTTTAGACCCAATGCCTCGAACAGCGGTCCGAGATGCTTCTCATAACGCCGCCAGCTGCCCATCGATCGCCGGTTGAGCGGCTCGCGAACCTGCATCGTGCTCGCGGTGCGCACCACCCGCTTGGTCTCATGGAACTCGCGGCAGGCGTCCTCCCATTCAAGCCCGCAATGGCCCAGCACGCGTCTCGACACGCCCTCCAGATCCGCGACCAGGTCCTCGTACTGCACATCCATCAGCACGCCGGGTGGCAGCACCTTGTGCCAATGCTCCATCACCTGCTCGTAGCCACGATAGTAGCGGCCGAGTTCGGCCAGGTCGTACGCAAACGGTTGGGTGCCGGTGAAGAAAAGAGAGTAGCACGACACGCAGTTGTCGAGTGGATCGCGGCGGATGTTGATGATCCGTGCGTTGGGTAGCGCCAGATGGATGAGCCCGACGAACATGAAGTTGATCGGCATCTTGTCGACGATGTGCGGAGCGTCGGGCGCCAGCGCGCGCACGCGCGTGGTGTAGGTCTGGCCGATCCGCAGGATGTGTTCGGGCGACAACAGCTCGACCAGATTGGGATAGGCCGGAAGGATGCGCTGGCTTTCGACGCACTCGTTGATCGAATCCTTGAAGGTTTCAAGCTCTCCGGCCCCGAACACCTTGGAATGACTGGACAGGATCTGCTCCAGCAAGGTTGAACCCGATCGCGGCATGCCGAGAATGAAAATGGGAGACCATGACGCATCTCCGCTACCGGATTTCGCCTTGAAGAGCTCCGGCGTATACTTCGTCTCGATGTTCTTGAACATCGCCAGCCTCTGCGGCTCGTCATAGTCGATGGTCCGACGCTTCAAGGCGTTGGCCTGCTTCAGATGCTCAAAAGCCTCGTCATATTGCTTGAGGTCGGAGAGGGCCTTGCCCATGGCGAAATGAACCGCGATCTTCTTCTCATCATCCAGCTGGGCAACGCGGTCGGCCAGTCCGCGAAGGCTGGGAAGACGGCGATCGTCCGGCTTGAACTTTTCCATGTTCGCCAGATTGAGGTGAATGGACGCCTCGTCCGAAGACAATTCGAGCGCCCGCTCGAAGGCCCAGGTGGCCTCCTCGAACCGGCCGAGCGCCTGATAGGCAACACCGAGGTTGTTGTAGGAGCCGAAACGAGAGGGATTGCGCGCGATCGCAAGCCGGTTCTGTTCGATGGACTCCTCGAGGCGGTTGAGTTCCAGGTAGGCATTGCCGAGATTGCCGAAGGCGTCGGCATAGGAGGGACTGATCTCCTGAGCCGTCTTGTAATGGGAGATGGCGCGATCCATCTTGCCTAGCCGCTGGTAGGTGTTGGCGATGTTGTTGTGAGTTTCGGAATGGCGCGGATTGAACTCGAGCACCTGCAGATAGCTGCGTAGCGCCTCGTCCGACCGGCCTTCGGCGTAGAGCAGGTTCCCGAGCGCGAAATGCGACTCCAGATGCTCGGGCCTGACCGTCAGGGCAAATCTGAGGCGTTCGATCGCCTCGGCGTTCCGGCCGAGGGTCTGCAGTACCCCCGAATATCCGAAGTGGATACCGGGATGATAGGGAGCGAGCGCCAGCGCCCTTTCGTAGCAGGCGACAGCGGCATCAAGCTCGCCGCGTGTTGCGCGCAGCGCACCCAGGCTGCCATGGGCCTCCGCGAAGTTTGGATAGGCCGCGATCATCTGCTGGAAATAGGTTTTCGCCTCGTCCAGGCGGTTGGTGTTTGCGTACAGTGCTCCCACCGCCAGCAGCGAACCGAAGTGATCCGGCCGCACATCAAGCACCGCGAGAAGCAGGCGCTCGGCCCGCTTGTTCTTGCCACGTTTCAGAAGCTCGGTCCCCAATCGATACGCGCGCTCGACCCGGATCTCAGCGCGGTCCTTGGCGCGCTCCAAATTGTCGGCTCCCGATCGAACGGACCCGCCGTCCATGCGCTCCGGTGAAGGTGTATCGATCCCGAGCGCATCCAGCAGCGGCTTAAGCCGCGCGCCATAAAGGCGCCATCGCCCAACCGACTTGGCGTGGACCGGCTCGCGCACCTGGACCAGGCTGGCCGTCTGGACCGGCCGCTTGGTCTGATGGAACGAAAGACAGCGGTCGTTCCAATCGAGGCCGCAATAGCGGATCAGGCGGCGGGCATGTCCGTCGAGATCGGCGACGATATCCTCGTACTGCACCTCCAGCATCGTCCCGGGCGGCAGCACGGCGCGCCAGTGCGCCATGAGGGCCTCGTAGCCTTTGTAGTAGCGTCCGAGTTCCGCGAGATCGTAGGCGAAGGGCTGCCCCTCCGCGAACAACTGCGAGAAGCAGGACAGGCAGGTGTCGACCGGGTCGCGCTTGACGTGAATGATCCGGGCCTGCGGCAGGGCCAGGTGGATAAGGCCGACCGAGAGAAAGTTCGCGGGCATCTTGTCGACGATGCGGGCCGCCGATGTCGCAGGACCGGAGATCTGCGCGAGATAGGCCTTGCCGAGCTCGCGCAGGTCATCATCGGACAGCTTGAGTAGCATTTCGGGATACTCGCTGCGCAAGCGGCCGGCGAAAGAGGACGCGGTGGTCGAGAAGTAATTGACCTCGCCCGCACCGTAGACACGCGGATGACTGGCCAGAATCTGCTCGACCAGGCTGGTGCCGGAACGCGGCATCCCGACGATGAAAACCGGCATCTCCGAGCGATGGCCCACACCCGTCTTTGTACGCAGGAAATCCCTCGTGAACGTATCGCGGACCCGCTCGAAGAGCCGGAGCGCGGAGAGTTCGTCATACGTGAGGTGTTGCCGCTCGATGCGATTGCCGAGGCTCAGGTGATGGAACGACCTCTCGCCATCCTTGAGGTCGGCATAGGCCTTTCCCAGGGTGAAATGCAGTGCGATCAGTCCTTCGTCCGTGAGCTGTGGCTCGCGGGCGGCGAGGTCTTCGAGCAGCGCCAGTCGCGGGTCGCCGGGGACAAACCGCTTGACCGTCGAATAGTTGAAGTGAATGCCGACGTTCTGCGGCGAGACCTTGAGCGCAGCCTCGAAGATGCGTGCAGCATCATCGAGCTGGCCGGTGATCATGAGCACGCCGCCGAGATGATTCATCGCCGTCGTGTCTTTGGGATCGCTCGTCAATGCGGCCTTGTAGCTTGCGATCGCCTTGTCGAATCGCTGCAGCGACCGCCAGGCATCGCCCATGTTGCGCTGCGCGGAGGCGTCGTTTGGCTTCAGGCGGATCGCGGCCTGATAATGTGCGATCGCGTCGGGGAAGCGCGCGCGCTTCTGCATGACATTGCCGAGATTGTTGTGGACCTCGGCTGTCGGACGCAACTCGACCGCACGTTGATAGTGGAAGATCGCAGCCTGCAGATTGTCGAGCTCGGCGTAGAGAATGCCCAGATTGTAATGCGCGTCGGCCAGATTGGGATTGGCGAGCAGGGCGGCCTGATAGATCGCGATCGCCTCCTCGCGACGGCCGATCAGGTGCAGGGTTCCTCCGAGATTGACGTGGGCGTCGGTCAGTTGCGGATTGATGGCGAGCGCGCGCTGGTACTGTGCGATCGCCTCATCGCGTCGCTCGAGATGACGGTAGGCGTCGCCCAGACTGATATGAGCGAGGGCGAATCGCGGCTTGATCGCGAGCGCCTTTTCGTGGTGCGGAATGGCCAACTGGAATTGCCTGAGGCGCTGCAGCGCGAGCCCCAGGGCCTGATGGACCTCGGCATTGTTGAGGTCGATGTCGAGCGCCGCCCGATAGTGCGCGATGGCGTCCTCGATGCGGCCGGCAAGGAGATGGATGTTGGCGAGCTGAATGCGGGGCTCGGCATGGTCCTGATCGAGCGCAACGGCGGATTCAAAATGGCGGCGCGCGTTGTCCAGATCCTTGATCCTGCGAAACGCGGCGCCGAGTGCGATCTGGTCCTCGGCGGAGGGATGTGCCAGCCCGACGGCCTGCGTCAACAGTTCGCGCGCCTCGGCCTCGGCGCCGAGTTGGCTGCGCACCGCGGCGAGTCCGCAAAGAGCGCGAAGACGCTTCGGCTCCTCGGCGAGCAGGCTACGATAGGCCTGTTCTGCCGCCTTCAGGGCGTCCGCCCCGGCGTTGGGGACGATCGATGCGGCTCGAGGATGGATCGCAAGGGCTGGTTCGTTCATGACCGAAATGCTGCGTGTTGAAGAAGATTTGGTTGAGATTGAAGCAAAACGGAGGCTCGAACGTTGTCTTGGAGTTCGTCTACCCCGAGGCGATTATCGCGCCGCCATGCGGGATCGCGCCGCGCGCAATGCCTGGCCGGCTGCGCAGCAACTTTGACCGTTCGAAAACGCGGACGGATCCGCAAAGTGCCCCAACATGTCTGCTGCCCCCAAAAGCCGAACCAGCGCAGAACAAGCGTCCCGCGCTGGAGAGATATTGTGTTCACCGCACCGGTCGTGCCGTGCTCGGGCGGTCAGGCCCAGTGCATCTGCTGTGCGACGGCCTCCGCATGCATCAGTTGATGCATCGCGACATCCGCACCATGGGAGGACGTATTGGCCGCGACGGACGGACTGCTGTGATGATCATCATGGCCATGGCTGTGACCATGACCATGATGGCCTCCACACGAACTGTGGCATCCGCCCGAAGGCGTGCAGCCACCACCCGGATGCGTGCCGCCGCCGGAAGGAGGCGTGGTCGCCGTGCCGCCCGTGCCATTGGCGATATTCGGATTGGCGGTCACCGGGATCGTGCCTTGCGCGATGCCATGCACCGAGGTCGCGGTGCTCACGGTCGTGGCACTGCCGACATAGGTCGCGCCGCCGATCGCGATGTTGTTGCCGGAGACGTCCATGGCGTCGGCGGCAAATCCCGCACCTGCCGCCGTGATCATCGCCTTGTCCGCGGCAAGGGCTGCGCCCTGGTCTCCGTGCAGGATTCCCATGAGGCCCTTGACGGCTGCGCTCGTGTCGGCCTCCAGCGTTCCGTGCAGCAGTTCGTTGTCGAACCGGGCCTGGAAGATCGCGCCCTGCGCCGCATCGAAAGCCTGACCGAAATGCTGGTAGTTCTGGATCTGCGTGATCAGGGCCTGGCTCGCCGCCGCCGAGCCGTTGGCGACCTTGGCCAAAGTTGCGTTGATCGTGTTTGCTTCGGCCAGGAACGCGGCCCAGAAATTGGTCTGCGCCTGGTTGTCCTGGAACTTCTGCACGGATCCGCTGAGGCCGCCCGGCATTTCGGCGAAGCCTCCGATGTGCCCGGCGTTGCCGGTGCCGCCGGCCGCGAGGTTCAGCGCTGCGTCGTTCTGCGCGATGTCGATGATGTCGAGCAGGTTGTCCGCGGTGCCGCGCAATGCAGTACCTGTCGCGTTCAGCTCGGCGGCGTCATATTTGTTCAGTTGCAGACCGATCTGCCCCAGCATCGTCTGGAGGTGGATCGTGGTCAGCGCCGCCGCATTGGCGGTTTCGCCCGCCTCGATCTTGCCGAGCAGGGTCGCGTTGTTCAGAAGGTTGGTGAGACCCTGCTGAACCGCGGTGAAATCGGCGGTGATCTGATTGAGGTTGTTGGCGCTGATACCACCGAGCGCAAGATCAGCGCCGGCATTGAATACCTCGCCGATGATCTTCAGGCTGGTGCCTGCGGTCGCCGCCGTCAGGTTGGCGGCACTGTCATTACCGGCGGGCAGGCCCTGGAAGGCGACGTCATTGGCACCGGTCGTCGCCATGAACGTTACCTGGTTGAGCGCCCCTGACAGATGCGGATCGCTCTGGATCTCCTGCAGAATCTGCGCCTCGACATTATGGATCGTCTGGTCGCCAACCGTCAGCGTGCCCGGGTTGGTGGTCTGTGGAGCCGCGTGCAGGATCGTGGTGAGCTGGCCCTGGATGTTGGTCAGGACCGCGGTGTCGGTTGCGTTCAGCTTGAATGCGTTTCCATTGATCGTGACGGTGCCCGGTGCGGCGAGCATCGCGGCGATATCGTTCTGCACGGCATGGATGTCGGTCGTGAACTCACCCAGGAAGGGAATCTGATTGCCGCTGTTCTGCGGGGTCGAGAACAGGCCCGTCGACAGACGCACGGCGTCGTTGAACACGACGCCGGCCTGCAACAGATCTGATGACTGATTGATTGCAGAGCCGCGGACAAGCAAATTCGACGTGCCGTTCGCCAGCGCGGTCGGGACGAAAGTGTTCGCCATTATCATCTCCCCAAAGATTTCCCCGTCTCTCCTGCTGGCGCTTTCCGCAGTAGGCGAGAGGAAGTGTAAAGTCTCATTAGGCTCCCGCTCTCTGCCAGCGCTGCGCGGACACGGGGATCATCATGTGCCACTCGAGCGGCCGCATTTTAGTCGCTCTAATTGGGCCAAAAAAAGTGCGCCAAAGTCCGCAAATATGTTGATGTTCGGGCGAATTGGGGCTGTTGCGTCTGGGTGACGCTTGCCTCCATCGAGGCGCCGCTCGGCGTCCAGCGGGTCGCAGATCTCGTTTCAGGAAGAAGCCCTTGAAAGCAGCCGGAATCGTGGATCGTGCGCAGTGTGTGCAAAAAATCGGCCGGGACCGGAGTCGTCTCGCGAAGCTTTGTTGTCGGAAGAAAGCCACGATCTCTCCACGATCGACCACGAATACGGATGTTGAATTGTGGCACGAGCTGTCGCGCGATGAATGCTAGCGTGTTCTCCATGTAGGGTCGCAAACCGAAGATAGCGCGCGGACGCTCAGGGCTCGCATCAGCTGTATCCGGCAGACAGAGGCCGATCCCCGAACGATCGTTCGTCGCGGAGATCCTCGAACCCGGCGCGATGGAGATGCTTCAGGACAGGGCGGTCGCACGATCTCGACCCGAGGCCCATGTCGCGGCGCATGTGCCGGTAAGAGCCTTCTCGCAGACGCAAATCCGTTCGAACGTGGCCGACCCGCTGCGAATAAGAGCGAGTGACGGTTCAGATATAATCCATCTGATTCATCGAAGTGATCCCCTGTTGGTAAATGCATCACAAGACGGCCATCGAGCCGAAGATGGGTGGTGTAGCTGCCGAGGTTTCAATCCGCGCCCCGAGGGGCGACAAAAGGTCATATGGTTCGCGCCGGTGTTAGCCATGTTTCAATCCGCGCCCCGCGAGGAGCGACTGGTCCTCCGATAACATCTAACCGAGTCAGGATAAAGGGCGAGCGGACCGCGAAATCCACGAGTTAAGTCGGCGACGACTCGCGGAAAAAGCCGCGGCCGCCCTTTGCTTCACGATTTCAAGCAGTGAGCCACGTCGCGAAAGACACGCCTCTTAGCGGTGTAAATGCTTTTCACCCAGGGCCACTCGATGTGGACCAGTGCGGCTTGGCGCAGGCAATGGACAGCGTGCTGAAGCGCGAAATCGGAAGCGGGGTGTCCAGTTCGGGCGCTCGCGCGATTGCCTAAAGTATGTTGACGATCTCTACCCCTTCCGGCAACTCGTCACGTTGAACCGAAATTTCGTAGTCCTCATACCGGCGCGGCGGAGGGGCATTTTCGAGTCTGTTGTCGTCAAGGGCATACAGCTCACCATGGGACTTCCGCCGGACGGTAACGCGGTCGAACAGCTGATGCGCCGGCGCGTTACCCAACGCCGACGAATGCTTGAAGGCGATCACCCGCCGCGACGCCATTTCACCGCGTGCCGCCGAGCGATCATGCTCGAACATCGCCTTCAAGGCATCGAAGACATGATCGAGATCTTCCCGTCCGAAGCCGGTGCGTTCGGCGAGCTTGGCATTGACAAATAGGTGCGCCCGATAAAGCCCGTAAGGCACCACATGTTTCCGCCCCATGGTGCGGTTCTCGATTCGCTCGTTGCCCTCCGCCCCATTCGCGCGGTCCACCTTTTCCTTCTCGCTTGTCGCTGCCATCCGGGTAATCGTGACCTCTAGCGGAAGAATTGGCTCGATCGATTTTGCGAAGGCGACCTGCACAGGACCACGCACTTGACCCGCGTTGATACCGGTGCTCATCACGGCACCGAACGCTCGAATGTCGAAAAAATTGTCGCACATGAACCTGATAAGCGCCCTCGCCTCTTCATCGGTTTGCGGATTAAGTGATTTCTCCTTGAGAACCTTGTCATTTCCCTTCCGTACGGCCTCATAGGCTTCGCGATGCTTCTCGTTAAGGATTGACCCCTCCTGCACATAGATGCGATAGCCAGGCTGCTCGCCGCGCGCCAGCTCGGTATAGTTGCGGATCTTGCGTTTGAGCGAGACATCACTGACAAGACCGATGTTGGTCTCGGGGTCCATGCGAGGCAAGTTGCCAGCGTCCGGATCGCCATTCGGATTCCCGTTAGTGACGTCAAACAGGAAAACGATGTCATAGCGGTTGACGAGCGGGGTCATGTAGCGGCGTCCCCAGGCGCTATCGTTTCGGCTTTGCGGGAAACCTCATTTCGCTGGTGATAGTAGCCGAGGCCGAACAACGCTTGGCTCTTGTCTGGCAGCCTTGCGGGAAACGGGTCCAGCGCAGGCTCCATCAGCTCCATGATCGCAGCAATCTGCTTCTCAATGGCAACTTTCAGACCCGGCTTCTGCTTGCCGATTTTCGATAGGTGATTGACCGCCCCCGATTCGAGCAGACGGAACACCTTGCGGGGCTGTGCCGATGCCGAGCCGTAATATTTGTCCTTTATGGTGGCGTAGACGTTACGCCCCATTGCCACTGTTTGCGCCCGCTCGTACATGGCGAATAACCGGCCGAGCAGATAGCCCTGCTCGGTGCAACTGGGATCGAGCGCCAAAGGCATCTCCATATCGAAATTTCTTACTAGAAGTGACTTGAGGATCGCGACGCGCAACGCAGTGACGTCGTGATCGGCACGCAGCCGCATGATGATCACAGACAAAAGAGTCCGCGGGTACGGCGCGCCGGAAAGAATCGCGCGCAGCCATGCGCCTGCGAGATTTGGCTGGATATTTTCAGACCTTCTCAATACCGCCGTCTCCAAGAGCATGCGCCACATTGGCGGCGCGGTCGTGCGGGGCCGCGATTCGATACGCAGGCGCTCGACGTGTTCCAGATAACGACGCGCAATAACGCCGAAATCATCCTCCAGGTAGAAGCGGATTGACAGTCGCGCTACGTTCGGCGCAAGCCCGAGAATGAAGAAACGCACGCCTGTCGGCAGATCAGCGACGACCTCGGCAATTGCGCGACCGCTTCGAATCTTCTGCAACGTATCTTCAGCCCTACCAGTTGCGATCTTCTCATCGTCCACGCCCAATAAGCCGGCGAATATGTACTCCGCTTTCTCCGCTGCATTCGGATCGCCCGCGTCCGCCCAGAATACCGTCGACATATCGCCAAGCTGGATGCAGTGGCCGCTGTCGCGCCCAAGGAAACGGTTCAACGCTGTCGTATAGCCAAAGGCAGCGATTTCGGAGGTCGGCGCATTGTCGCCTTGCTCATGGCCGTAAGAGTTGAACGCATCGAGATTGAAAGAGACAATCGAGCCCCCGGATGACTGCCCGCCCCATACGCCCTTGATCGCGGGGTGCAACCGCGCCACAGGAGCCCTTTGACCGCTCACAAGGCAAATGGCCTTTGCACTCTTGTCATGTTCAGCGCATAGCACCGACCACAGCTCTCGCGCCGCCGGCCTATCATGGATATAAACGTTATCGGGCCGATCGCTCTCCAGTCCGAATACGATATTCTGATCTTTCATGGCTTCCGGCCAGCGCCACTCGGCAAATCGTTCGGGCACCCAGGCTTCAAGAAAGTGGAGCAGGGCGACAAGACCCTCATCGCTGGTCCCCCGTAGCCAGTCCCGATGACGTTTGACAAAAGCCTTGTGCTCTACGGCCGTGCGTCTGCCCTCCCCGGCGGTTACGCCGAGTACGTAGGCGGACTTGTCCCACAGAAAGTTTGGCGCGATGCCAGACGTGCGCTTGGCCGGCTGCGGCACAACCATTGAAGGGGCAATTCGCCTGTTCCCCTCGCTGCTGCGCAGATCAGTAGGCATGCCAACCACCGACCCGTCTGCGTTCAGGTTGATGAGGCAGCCAATTTTTTGGAACGAGTAACCAAATACAGGCACTTCGTCCCGTGCAGCCATTCGCTCATAGGCGCGAGCTAGGGCAGCGAGCGCGCTCATCGCCGGATATCCGGTGAATCGGGCGACGGCACCTTCATCGTCCCGCGGTCGAGCGTGGCGCGGAAAAACAAGGGTGAGCGGTTGCCCGCGTGATCGATGTCGTACAGCATGAAGCCAAGGTCGCGCGTCCTGCCGAAACCAAGATCTGCTGTTTCTTCTTCCGGGACGGGCCACGGCGCGTTCGGCTCGATGAGCTCAAAGTGGGCGGGGAATTCGCGGTTTCCGAGGCAGGGCTGATGGAAGCACTGCCCTTTCCGGGCCCGCCGATTGAAAGTGTCGAGATGCTTACCGGGATTGTCACTCTGGTCCGCCTTGGACGTCAGTTCGAAGCGCGCGCAGATAACATAGGCGACGTCGGCAAGAAGCGTCGCTGCCCGCTGCTGCCGGTTCGCCTCGATGAGAAGGCGGAGGTCGCCGACCTGATCGGTCTTCATGGCCTTGCGAATTGCGGCGACAGGGGCCTTGGCGCCGACTTCATTGCGCCGAATCGATTTAAAGCGAATGGGCTTGAGGATCCGGATTTCCTGGACAATCCATTTAATCGATGGCTTCCAGTGAATGGCTTCGAGAATGCCGCGCGCGGCGGATGGTGTCATCACGTCATAGCTGACGCGCTCGACCTTCATCTCCGGGCGGGTGAAGCAGGCGTATTCGCCTGTTACGCAAAGTCTTACACCGAAGGCCACCACGCTGCTCCGACCATACGTAGCAAATTGTGTCAAGAAAAAGGTCGCCTCTGCTATTTGCTAGGCCGCAGCAGGCCACGGGCTGTTGTCTTGAGGTTCACCAAGCCGTCTCGATCCGCGCTGAGCTACCTTACGGCGAATGCCAGTCCGCCATTTCGGCCATGTACGCGGCCATCCTTTATCAACTTCGGTCCAGGTACATCCAATGGTCCACCTCCGGATGACGGGATTACGATTGCATTTTTAGCAGGGCGCCTTGGAAACACAACTTCGGTTTATGTGATCCTCAGGCAGCCAATCGGTCAACACGTCCGCCTCTTCTCAAATGAATCTGGACTCCGGCGTGTAGAGCCCAACATCTCGAGCTCCGCAAACTGGTCACCATAGCCCGAGATGCGCCTCTGCATGGCCGTTCCGATCAGCTCGACCAGCAGAAGCGCATTCGACGCTCGATCCGCAAAGAGCAGACGCTTGCGCGCCGTCGTCTCGACGGCCTCGAGGACAAAGTCACTGTGATAGCTGACGAGATCGTCGATGCGGTCGCCGATCGCCTCGTCACCGGCATCGCCGAGATCAAGCAACAGATTGCCGACCTCAAATCCCGCCGACCAAAAAAGCTAATGCGCGCCGCGCTCGCGGGATTGGACGAGCGCGTGGGCACCGCCTACGTTCGCTTTTCGCCTATCAGGCATGACTTTCCGCGGATGTTGATTTCAATGGATCGACCAGCGCCACCCTCGCACGGGGCGAAGCGCTCTTGCCAGAGCGAGGTCAGATGGCGACAGGACAGTGACTAACGTTGCGGCGGGCCACGAGCGGCAAAATGCGTTGCGCCGTTTGAGTCCGGCGATCTTTCCAGCAAAACGTCACCGATTGGAGCCGAGGCAACGGCCATCAATCAGGTCCAAAAATTTGACCTCATCTCATCCAGATATTGACGCGATCTCATCCAACTATTGGCGATTGCCGCTGTCGTTATCCTCCAAAGACGCGAACTGTGGGCTGTAACTTGCGTGTGCCTCTCCTAAAATCGATGGTGCGAGGGGGCGGGCTGGTAGTTCCCCTCATCTACGCATTGTCTCTTGCCGGTTCGAGCACAGCGCAAGCGGGACAGTCGAATGCGTCGGTCAATGGACTGCCGTGCAACGATCTCTGCAAGGCCTACATGGCCTGGTCCGATCGGGTGATGGCAAGGTCTCTGCCGTCGCAGCCCCAAATGCGGGTTGTCGTTGGGTCAAGGAGGCCAGACCGGACGGTACGTCGTGCGTCAGGAACACCCCGGTCCGGCTCGAGTTCATTTGCGCAATTGACTGAGCCGAGCGATGCAGCGCCACAATCCGCGGAAACGGTGCACGTGCAGGCTGCACAGCCGGAGCCGGTCCAACCGATCCCGGAGCGGTCTTTTCCCGCCGCTGAAATCGTGACCGCAAGACCCGTCGCGGCGGACGGCGCGACAAACGACTCTCCGGGAACCAGGCCTGTTTCGGCGACCGGCTTCGTCTCCGCCATGCAAGACACCGGCACGATCAGTCACGTGACGCGCGGCCTCGATGGGCGATTCGGGGTCGAACTGGGTCTCGCGCTCTGCGCAGTGCTCTCGCTGCTGTCTGGGTGGTGGCTCCAGGCGCAAGGCGGCAGACTGCGAACACGATCTGCCAAGCATTTTTTGACCCTCGTTTCGCGCGACTTTTCCAGCTCTTCGTTCGCTTGGTCAGTCACATCGAAGGCCTGCTGCAGTGGTCAAAGTGTGAGGGACGGTAACGACAGCTTCCCGGACGCGCGATTCGAGACCGGGCGCCTGGCCGGCGCAGATTTGTCCGCGATCGACGCCACGCACGCCGGCGCGGCGCATTTCGGCGATGACGGCCCTCGTTGGCGGCCAAGGCGAGGCCGGCGGCCTCTATCGCGCTCAGCTTGATGCCGATATGGGGCAGCGCGTCATCGGCAAACACCATCTGCACCAGCTCGATCACGGTGGTTCCGGCCCTTCCCGGATCGGCACCACGCATCTTTATAATCGCCCTATGCTGCCGCCTCGGCGGTCGTCACCTGTCGAAATCGTCGCCGCCCAGATAGCGGGCATGAAGCGGAGTGAACACACCGCCGCTCTTGAAGTAGAGCTTCACGGTCATCTCATATTTGCACCGTCCTTGCTCGATGCGAAACTTCCTCTCGAAAGGTCTGCTCTTGGCGGGGAACATCTTGTCCTTGAATCTCCCAGGCATGTCAGTACGGAGTGCGGAGTTTTCTGACATGAAGAAGCCGATACCTTGCGCACAGTCGTCCTCGTCAGCCGTATCGAAGAGAAAGGCCAGATTGCGTTCAGATGACACGTGGGTGGACACGTATTTACTCTCCCTCTGATCCAGGTCCTTGATGTTCTCAAAGCTCGATACCGCCGCCACCGTCCAGTCGGACGTCTTGTTTCTCACATATTTCTGTACCGCAATCTCAAACATGGATTGCTCTGCTTTGATAAGTCCGGTGACCCTTGATCCGTACTCGCTTTGAAGGGAGAAGAATTCCGCATTTCCGGAAGAGCCTGGGAAGAACCAGACGCCGTGCTTTGTAAAGCTGATATCCCCGGCAGCGATGCCGTGCTTTAGAAAGGAAATCTCAGCGGCTGTGAGTGGTTCCCCCTGGCTCTCCGTGCAGTTGGTGGTCGGCCTATCGAAGACGAAATAGAGCTCGTTTCTCTCGGCGAGGCCCCATCCAACGGTCCGGGAAATGTTGGCCTCCTCGGTCTCTGTGGCTCCCGACAGTTGCTGCTCCTTGGCCGAACCCAAGGTCCCCGGGACGAGGAAGGCGAGGATGCCGAGGCCGAGGCATACCGGCATGGCTCGTGAAGACCGTGACATACCAAATCTCCATCGCATCCAAGACTTTCCCATCGCTACGACGCGTTGAACCGGGAAGGAGCAGACCCGCAGGTGCAACGTCGCCGCGGCCCTTTCAGGCAATGAGGGAATGCATTGAGGACAGACAGGCGACAAATGCCGAAACCGAGATGCGCCGGCCCGGCGAAGCCGGCGACACATCTCTATTCCAGCCCTCGGGGCCCCGGTTCGGGAAGCACCAATTTTGCGTGGACAAAGTGGTCTTCAGACCAGCTTGTGATCAAGTGCGATTCGGGCAAGATCGGTCAAGTTTCGGGCGCCGAGCTTCTTTTTCAGGACCGTGCAACTGTTGGCGAGGGTCTTGTATGAGAGGTCGAAAATGCCGGCAAGTTCCGCCATGGTTCGGCCGGCACCGATCAGACGAAGAATCTCGAGCTCCCGCCTGCTCAGGTCGGTGAGTGGGCTCGATCCTCCCCCCGCCTTGAAGAAGGCAAGCGCGCGAGCAACGTTTGCCTGGAGGAAGACAGCCCCTCGCGCGACCTGCTGCACGGCCTCGATGAACACCGAAGGGTCGTCGTTCTTGGAGACGTACCCCTTTGCACCGGCGTCGATCGCACGCGCAGCGAAGATCGGATCGTCATGCATGCTGAAGATGATGATCCGAGCATCCGGATCGCGCACCACGATGCGGCGGCACAGCTCGAGCCCGGAAATGGTGGGAAGATTGATATCGACGACCGCAACGTCCGGTTGCAGCGAGAAATAGGCATGATAGCCGGCCTTGCCGTCTGCCGCATCAATCACGTCGATGTCGACAAGATGACTAAGCAAGGCCCGGCAGCCGGAAACGATCATGGGGTGATCGTCGATAATGAGAACGCGCATGAATCAGTCCGGCTACCAGTCGCAAAAATCGTGTAGCCAATCCGATCAACAGCCGCAAGCGATCGACGTCGCTCGCTTGCGGAAAACACAGCATGTTCCTACGCGGATGGAGTATTCGGCACCGGAGCCGAGCAGCGGACCTTGGTAGAGCTCAACCGCAACTAGTTCTTTCCCGACTCGGTAGGGAATTTTTCTCGACACATGCGGGAGCTTTCTCCGAATTATCCGTTGCAGCTTGCAGATTTCCGCCGACGAAAGTCATCGCGGGCCATCGATTCACCTCACTCATCTTTCTTCGTACGCTCGCTCCGACCTGGAGTGACGATCTCGGAGTGACGACAAGGTGGAGCGAAGACACCGGGGTTGTTGACCGAACCAGAAGCCCGCGCAGGGTCTCGCGCCTGCGAAGTCAGACGTCGTGGCGTGTTGCCTGAGGCCGCGCTGGGGCGGTTTCGCCTCAAACGTAAGCTTTAAGGAAAATCAAGAATGAGAATCAGCGCGTTGAGATCCTTTTGGACCCTTCGGCCACGCCAGCCACGAAACGGCTCTGCTACATTCCGAGCCCGCATGACCGCACTCGCTATTGTTCTTTCCGGCCTATTGCTGTCACCGGATATGTCTGCGCTGGCGCAGAGCCCTGCCGCGACGGCCGAGACAGCGCCGGTCGAGGCTGGCGGTCCGGCTTCAAGTGCCGCGAAGCCGTCGGACGCGGGAGCCTTGCCACCTTCGATTGTGCCGCCCGCCTCGGACGGAGTGCCGAACGGTCAGACTTCGGGTGGAACTGTCACAGCCACCACGCCGCCGCAAGCTCCGGCCCCGGGTGCGCTTGCGCAGGACGCGATAGCGCCGGCGCCGACCGGCATCGGTGCGCTGACTGACGAGTTGTCACCGGTCCGCATGTTTCTCAACGCCGACTTTGTTGTGAAGGGAGTGATGATCGGACTGGCTCTGGCGTCGGTACTGACCTGGACGGTATGGCTGTTCAAAACCATTGAACTCAGCGTTGCCAAGCGGCGTGCGCGCGACGGACTGCGCGCACTGCGGGCGGCGCGGACGCTCTCGGAAGTTGCATCGACGTTGCGTGGCCGCGGCGACGCGGCGGCTCGGCTCTTGGCCGCGGCGGAGAGCGAGGTCGAGTTGTCCGCCGATGGTTCCGGGAACGGTTTCAAGGAGCGGCTCAACTGGGAACTCGAGCGCACCGAGGCCGCGGCCAGCCGGCGCATCGCGTTGGGCATGGGCCTGCTGGCCACGGTCGGCGCGGTCGCACCTTTCGTCGGGCTGTTTGGTACCGTTTGGGGCATCATGAACAGCTTCATCGGCATTTCGCGCGTCCATACCACCAGCCTCGCGGTGGTGGCCCCGGGCATTGCCGAGGCGCTGTTGGCAACCGCGACCGGTCTCGTTGCCGCAATCCCGGCGGTGGTGATCTACAACGGCTTGGCGCGCGCGATAGGTACCTATCGCGCGATACTGCGGGATGTATCCGTCGCTGTACTGCGTCTCGTCAGCCGTGACCTCGACCGGCCGGCGACGCCGATATCGTCGCAGCTGGCGATCGCAGACGCGCCGGATCTGTCGATCTCGGAAGCCGCGGAGTAGCCCGGCATGGCATTCCCTTCCGAAAGCGGCGACGATCTCCCGGTCAATCACGAGATCAATGTGACGCCGTTCATCGACGTGATCCTGGTGCTGCTGATCGTCTTCATGATCGCGGCACCGCTCGCGACCGTCGATGTGCCGGTTGATCTCCCGAAATCGACCGCCGTGCCGCAACCGCGACCGGACAAGCCGATCTTCGTCACGCTGAAGGCGGACCGCTCGCTCGCCGTCAGCGACCTGCCGGTGGCGCGCGAGGCGGTTGGAGGCGCCCTTGATGCCGCCAGCGGCCACGATCGCGAGCAGCGTCTGTTCCTCCGCGCCGACAGCAATGTCAGCTACGGCGAGGTGATGGAGGTCATGAATCTGCTGAGGGCGACCGGCTACGTCAAAGTCGCCCTGGTCGCGCTGGAATCCAGGCAAGGGACATGAGCGGCGCACGAACCGGCTTGAATGACGAGGAAGACCGGGTCGCGTGGGCGCGATGGGGCTTGGCAGCGGCGGTGACACTGGCCGCCCACGTCGCGGCGGTGACGGGCTATCTCGCGCTTCATCATCCCGTAACCGATCTGGCCGCGGGGCCCATCGTCACGGTCGAGTTCGCGCCGCCTCAGACCGAGCCTTCGTCTCAGCCGGCCGACGTTACGCAGCCCGCCGAGATTGCGCCGGCACCGGACGCCGTGCCCCCGGATCCGGTCGAGGAGCCGAAGCCGCAGCCCGCGCCCCCTGTGGAGACAGCGGCGGCCCCGCCTCCTGCGGAGATCCCGCCGCAGCCAGAGCCGCAATCACAGGCCGCCGTAGCGCCGGAGCTTTCGGCGCCGGAGGAACCGATGCCGCAGCCTGAGCCGCCAGCGCCTACAGCAGCGCCATCCGCGCCCGCCGCGCCAGTGGTCGAGGTGCCGCCGCCTGCGCAGCCCGCAACCGAGCGGCCGAAAGTCGAAACGAAGATCACTCCCCCCACACGTCCGCATCCCATGGTCGAGCGTGTGGACCCAAAAAAGCCTGCGGCAAAACGTGGCGAAACTGCCCCGGCACAGGCCAGCAAGCTCGCATCGCTACCAAGAGATCAGGACGTGGCGAGTGTTGGCGCCGATGATGGACAGGCGGCGTGGCGCGGTCAGCTGATCGCACAACTCCAGCGCGCGAAACGATATCCGGCGGCAGTCGCCGCCGAGCATCCGACTGGCACGGTCCTGCTCAGTTTCACCATGAGCCGCAACGGGCACGTCCTGGCGCGGCACATCGTGCACAGCTCCGGATCGTCTGCGCTCGACCAGGAGGCTCTGGCCACGGTCGAACGCGCCCAGCCGCTGCCGCCCTTTCCTCCCAGCATGCCGCAAGCGCAGACCGGCCTGACCGTCCCGATCACCTTCGGGCATTGAGAACAGCCATCTGCTCGGCGGGACCATGTTTCATTGGCCCGCCGTGCAGAAAATCGATAAAGAGATGCCGGCGGCAGCTTGTCAACCCAAGCGAGGACTTCTAGAAGGTCGCGCCCAAGCTGACGAGGAACGTCCGCGGGTCTCCGACCGCGATCCAGTTCGTCTTGCTTCCGGTCGATGGATAATAGGTCGTATCGAAAAGATTGTTGACCTTGAAGGACAAGGTTGTCACCGGCCCTCCCGGTTGTGGCTTGAAGGTGTAGGAGAGACCGGCGTTGGCGACCGCGTATCCAGGAAGGAAGAACGTATTTTTCGGATCGACGGCGTTTTTGGTGGCGCCCGTCACCCCGGCTGTGAGGGTCAGGCCATCGGCCCAGCCGCCCATGAAATGGTACGCGCCGAACAGGGTGAGGATATCGTCGGGGGCGTTGATCACCTGCCTGCCGACATCCTTGTTGTTCGGAAGATCGTACGTAACGACGACGTGCTGATGGCTATAGGCAACATTGAGGTCGAGATTCGGCGTGACGCGGCCTTGTAGCGCAAGTTGAAAACCCTCGGAGCGCTGGGCCTGCTGAAAGGTCAGACTTCCGTCAGCAGTCGCGGTCTGTACATTGGTCTTGTCGATCAAAAACACCGATGCCTGCGCCAACACTTTTCCGTCCAGGAACTTGGCCTTGATGCCGGCCTCGTAACCGGTGCCCAGCTGGGGCAGGATCGGTCCGACGAACTTGATGTTTACTCCTAGCCCCCCCGCATACATGTTCGGATGGAATGACTGCGCGTAATCGGCGAACAGCGAGGTGCGGTCGTTGATCTTGAAGAGGGCCGAAGCTGACGGCAGCAGAACGTATGACGTATTGTCGGCCTGCGTCGAGCCACCAAAGTGCTGAAACTGGTAGATTTCGGAATAGCGGCCGCCACCGGTGAGGGTCATCCTGCCGAGGGTCACCGCGTCCTGGGCAAACAGACCGAACTCGCGAATGTTCTGTGAGGCGTAGGGCTTACCGGCCGCCTTCCCCAAGTCCTGGAGACTCGCAATATCGGGTTGGCCGAATTGACCGTAGACAGGATTATAGAGGTTGAACGCTCCGAAGGCTCCGGTCTTGGTGGAGAAAACGTCGCTTTCGATCAGCTGCGCATTGTAGTAGTCGACGCCGGCCTGGAACTCGTGGTGCAGAATTCCCGTGTCGAAACGATGGACACCGCTGAAGCCGGTGAAATATTGGTCGGTCCGAGATCCGTCGGGACCATTGGTCGTGTAAGTGCGCTTTATGAGGCCTGTGACAGGATCGAAGTCAGTCTGATTGTCCGACCTGACTTCGGCGTCGTGCATGAGCGTGGATGACAACGAATATTTGAGGTGAAAATCGGTATCCTCGTTAAAGTTGTAGTCCGTGTGACCATGCACCCAGTCGTATTGCTCGCTGTAGTTGGAGAACGCCTCCGAATACGACACCGTCCGCGGGATGTTCAGCGGTGCGTTGTTGAAGCTGGTGACGCCGCGATCGTAGGGCTGCCTGCTCTGTCCGTGCTCGTAAGCGATGACCGAATTGACGATGTCGCTGTAGTACGCCAGCGTCGGCGCGATGAGCAGGTCGCGGTTGACGGGGGTGCCGTCGCGCCAGGGATCGGCCTTTGAGGCACTGCCTACGAGTCGGTAAGCGAACACGCCGTCGGCCGTTTTGTAGACCGGCCCGGTGAGATCGAAAGAGCCGGCCACGTCCTTGAAGTCGCCGCTCGGCGCGCCGCCGAGCATATTCACCGAGTAATGGGCTTCCGGCAGGGGCAATTTTCGGCTGACGTTCAGCACCCCTCCTTCGGCCGAGTACCCATAAAGGTAGGAAGCCGGACCGCTGAGAACTTCGACGCTGTTCGAGTTCGCATTGAAGGCGCGATTGGTCGGCGCACGGATGCCGTCGATCAGCAGCCCGTTGCCATTACCGATCAGGAAGGCATCGGTGGTATTGACCTCGAAGCCTTTGAGGGTGACGAAGTCGGAGTTGCCGCCGTTGGTGTTGCCGATAAACGTTCCTGGGATCGTCTGGACCGCTTCCGCGAGGCTCTGCGGCATCTGCTGCGAGAGCGTCTGAGGCGTGACGACATAGACCGACCGGGGCGTGTCGAGGATCGGCTTGTTGATGCCGGTCACGTCGGACGTTTCGCCGACCGCGCCGTTGAACTTGCCGTTGTAGGGATCGTATTGGGTCGGGGCGGTGACCACGATTTCCGGCAACGCGATCGATGCTGCTCCGCCGACGGTCTGGGCCAAAGCACTCTGTGCAACCGTCGTGAGGAGAAAAGTAAGTAGACCGCGTTTGACCATGTCGCCCCCAGATTCCGACCGCTTTCTGCCGATCGGTCCGGGCGGTAACGTGAAACCTGTGGAGGCCGCAACGCTGTGCAAGTTGCGCAAGATGTTGCGTAAGATGATGACTGGAAAAGCCGAGTGACCGACTTCCACAATTTCCCAGAAACTTCGAGATACAGCTCCCTTTTCAAGATTCAAATTTTCCTGGAAGGCCGTCATCCTGACCATCGAGTCGCAAGAAGATGTATTCCTGCCACAAGCGAAATAATTGTCGGGCAAAACGCTGGTTTGACAACGCCACGCTGCGGGACTGTTGCGCAGCTATTTTCAGTAGGCATTCGGCAGCTTGGATGGGCGACCTACAGAACTGATTGCCCCAGTGATTCGGGGCTTGGTCGCAGGTGACATGGTGGCTGGTCGTAGGAATGTCTGGTTTCGCCGACGAGAACGACGCGGTGGTCGCCTGCGGCAAACGACGGGCCTGTCTTCACCGATCCAACTGGCTTCTCGTGGCTGTCGGGCTTCTTCCGCGACTCTTGGGCGCGTTCCTCACTGGACGCGCTGAGCCCTGCTGAGACATCCTGCGGATCGCCGGCACGGCTCTGCTGGGGAATGCCTGCTCATCACCACTTCTTCGAGTGGCGCCGATCCGTGGCGGCGAATTCCAATCGAGGTTAAAGGACCTAGAGTCGAGACACTCGCTCCACCTTAGCGTGTCCCTCTTCGGTCCGTGGCCGTAGCCGCGGAGAACGACGGCCGCGAAACCGAGCCGTGCGGCTGTCATGGCTGGAACTTGAAGACCGTGCCTCCGTCGCTGCTCGAGCCGCCGCGCGTTGTGGATCCGAATAGAATGCCGCCCGCATTGATCAAAGGGGCGGCGGGATTCGCGCCATCCGAGCCGCCGCTGAAGTCATGGACCGTCTTGAGATTGCCGGTCTCGGAGTCGATGCGGAACAGGGTGCCGAAACCGCCGGCACCTCCCCCTTTGGTACTTCCATAAAGTTGGCCTTGCAGCTCCACCAGGGCAGCCAATGGGTTTGCGCCGTCCTTGCCGCTGAAGGAGTGGAGGACGGTTTCGGTTCCCGAAGCGGGATCGATCGAGAAAACCGTGCCACTGCCCGCCGCCCCTCCTCCGAAGGTCGTTCCGTAAAGCCTGCCGCCTACATATGTCAGGGCGCTCAGAGGTTGCGCCCCATCGCTCCCCGCGAATGCGTGCACGACCCTTTCCACTCCCGTCGCCAGATTGATCGCGAACACCGTGCCCCGACCGGAGGCCCCACCGCCGGCCGTCGTTCCATAGAGACTGTCTCCGACTCGGATCAGCCCGGCCGCGGGAGTTTGTCCGTCCTTGTTCCCTGCAAACGAGTACGTGACGGTCGCGAGGCCCGTGCCGGGCACGAATTTGAAAACTGTCCCGCAGCCACCGCCGCCTCATCCATTGCCCCCGCCGAGGGAGGTCGTCCCATAAAGGACATCGCCGACCTCGATCAACTCCGACTCCGGCAGCTTGCCGTCGCCATTGCCCTGAAATGAGTAGCTGACTGTTTCGCCAGCCTGCGGCGAGATCGTGAAAATGCTCCCGCAACCGGGGCCTGCGGAGGGATTGGCACCGCCCAAGACCGTTGTACCAATCAGATTGGGTCCATGCTTCATCACTCCCGCATAGGGAACGGCACCGTCGGCCCGCCGAAAGGAATGAATGACTTTCTCCGTACCCGCGGCCGTGATTTCAAACACCGTCCCCCGACCCGCCGTGCCGCCAGCCGACGTCGTTCCGAACAGCTTTCCCTCCGCGCTCAACAACGCGCCTGGTTTTGAGCCGTCGCCCGATTCTGTGAATGCGTGCAGCGTGGTCAGCGTCTGGGAGTTGGCAGCAAGCGGCACGACGAGCGCGGTGGCGGCCATAAGGGCTTGCCAAAGCGAGTCTCGATCCGATCACGCGTAGTTTCTCCAGTTCTCGTCAGCTCGACCTTGGCGTGTGTCTCGCCGGTCCGTGGCCGCAGCCTCGAAGGGCCGCGGCCGCGGAACCGAGCCGCACGGCTGTCATGGCTGGAACTGGAAGACTGTGCCTCCATCGCTGCTCGAGCCGCCGTGCGTGGTGGACCCGTATAGAATGCCGCCAATATTGATCATGGGGGTTGCGGGATTCGCGCCATCCGCGCCGCCGCTGAAGTTGTACACCGTCTGGAAATTGCCGGTCCCGGCATCGATGCGGAACAGGGTGCCGAAACCTTTGGTACCTCCGCCCTCGGTGCTTCCATAAAGTTGGCCTTGCACCTGCACCAAGGAAGACAGTGGGCTTTCGCCATCATTGCCGCCAAAGGAATGGAGGACGGTTTCGGCTCCCGAAACGGGATCGATCGAGAAGACCGTGCCATCGCCCGACGCCCCCCCTGCGGAGGTCGTTCCGAACAGTTTGCCGCCGACGTACGTCAGAGCGCTCACGGGTCGCGCCCCGTCGCTCCCCGCGAATGCGTGCACGACCGTTTCCGTGATCGTCGCCAGATTGAGTGAGAACACTGTGCCCAGACCTGAGGGCCCGCCGCCAACCGTCGTTCCATAGAGGTTGTTTCCGACCAGGATCAGTCCGGCGGCAGGAGTTTGACCGTCGTTTTGGCCTGCAAAGCGATACATGACGACGCTGGAGCCGGGGGTGAACTTGAAAACTGTCCCGCAGCCGCCGCCACCGCATCCATTGCCGCCGCCAAGGGCGGTCGTCCCATAAAGTACACTGCTGCCATTGGCGAGCAGTGTCGACTCAGGCAGCTTGCCGTCGCTATTGCCCTGAAAGGCGTAGCTGACTGTTTCGCCAGCCTGCTGTGAGAACGTGAAAATGGTCCCGCAACCACTGCCTGCGCAGGGATTCGGGCCGCCCAAGACCGTTGTCCCAATCAGAAAGGAACCGAACTTCACCACTCCCGCTAAGGGATTGGCGCCGTCTGCCCCCGCAAAGGAATGAAGGACGTTCTCCGTACCTCCGGCCGTGATTTCAAATAACGTCCCGAGGCCGAACGCGCCGCCAGCCGACGTCGTTCCGTACAGTTTTCCGTCCGCGCTCAACAGCACGCCCGGCTTTGAGCCGTCGCCCGATCCCCCGAATGCGTGGAGCGTGGTCAGCGTTTGGCAGTTGGCAGCGAGCGGCACGAAGAGCGCCGAGGCGGTGATAAGGCTTACCAAGGCGAGTCTCGATCCGATCATTTATAGTTTCTCCAAATTTCTTGTTACATGGAACGTTCACATCTAACTCAACCTTGGCGTGTCCAACGCCGGTCCGTAGCCGCAGCCTCGAAGGGCTGCGGCCGCGAAACCGAGCGGTGCGGCTGTCATGGCTGGAACTTGAAGACCGTGCCTCCGTCGCTGCTCGAGCCGCCGTGCGATGTGGATCCGAACAGAATGCCGTCACAATTGATCAGAGCGGCGGCGGGATTTGCGCCATCCAGGCCGCCGCTGAAGTTGTAGAGCGTCTTGAGATTGCCGGTCCCGGCATCGATGCGGAACAGGGTGCCGAAGCCGCCGGCACCTCCCCCGTTGGTGCTTCCATAAAGTTGGCCTTTCACCTCGACCAAGGCAGCCAATGGGTTTGCGCCGTCGCTGCCGCCAAAGGAGTGGAGGACAGTTTCGGCTCCCGAAACAGGATCGATCGAGAAGACCGTGCCGTTGCCCGACGCCCCTCCTCCGAAGGTCGTTCCGTAAAGCCTTCCGCGGACATATGTCAGAGCTTTCAAAGGTTGCGCCCCATCGCTCCCCGCGAATGCGTGCACGACCCTTTCCGCTCCCGTGGCCAGATTGATTGCGAAGATCGTGCCCTGACCCGAGGCCCCGCCACCTGCCGTCGTTCCATAGAGGCTGTCTCCGACTCGGATCAGCCCGGCCGCGGGAGTTTGTCCGTCGTTTTTTCCTGCGAAGGAGTATATGACGGTCGCGAGGTTGGTGCCGGGCGCGAACTTGAAAACGGTTCCGCAGCCGCCGCCGCCACATCCATTGCCGCCGCCAAGCGCGGTCGTCCCATACAGTACACCGCCGACCTCGATCAGGCCGGACTCCGGCAGCTTGCCGTCGCCATTGCCCTGAAAGGAATAGCTGACTGTTTCGCCAGCCTGCGGCGAGATCGTGAAAATGGTCCCACAACCGTTGCCTGAGCAGGGATTGGCGCCTCCCAGGACCGTCGTACCAATCAGATAGGGGCCATATGTCATCACGCCCGCATAGGGAACGGCACCGTCGGGGCCCCCAAAGGAATGAATGATCTTCTCCGCACCCGCGGCGGTGATTTCAAATACCGTCCCTCTACCGGCGGTGCCGCCAGCCGACGTCGTTCCGAACAGTTTTCCGTCTGCGCTCAACAGCGGGCCTGGCTTTGAGCCGTCGCCCGATCCCCCGAACGCGTGGAGCGTGGTCAGCGTTTGGGAGTTGGCAGCAAGCGGCGCGAAGAGCACGGAAGCGGTGATAAGGGCTGCTAAAGCGAGTCTCGATCCAATCATGTATGGTTTCTCCAGGTTCTTGTTACAGAGGGCGTTTCTTGTGACGGCGACGAAATGAGATGCTGATCCGCCCTGTCACCGTCGAACGGCTCAGTTGACTGCCGCGGGTGGTCAGCCGAGGCTTCTTGGGTCGACATCGCGAAGTCTCGCGCCGTCCGTTTCAATTTCATTCTGGTGGAGTTCGCGAGCCTCACCGGGCTAGTCAGCCGAAGAAGCCCTTCATGGAGGCGTAGAAGCGGCGCAAGCCGTCCGGATCCGTCAGGCCGCGCTCACGGCGTACCCAGTCCCTTTTCTCGAAGAACCGCGGCCCCAGCGGATTCACATCCGAGCCCACGGCGTCGCCGAGCTCCCAGAGCTGCCGTCCGTCGGCATGATAGTGCGTGAACATGATCCGACGCGGGATGGCGGGGTTGTTGGCGCGAAGCGAGCCGTGCAACAGGTCGTTCGAGAAGATCAGGGCGTCGCCCCGGCGCAGCATCACCGGAACGGGCTGTGCGCCGGTTTCGTCCATCCAATCGGCGAGAATCGCCATGGAGTGGTCGCCGACCTCGCCGTGCCAGCCCAACCAGGCTTCCGCGGTCGCGCCTTGCTCCCACAACTGATGCAGACGGTTACGGCCGTTCGGGATCGCATCGAGCAGACGATCCGGAAACGATGCGAACTCGATATGGGACCGCGGCAGAAACCACATCGGACCCGCGTCGGGATGAACATCGTCGACGGGGGTCCACACGATCGCACGGCCGCCAGGCGGGCGGGTGGCCATGCCGAAATTGTGGAGATGCGGCGTCCCCCTTCGCTCCGCGTTGATCGACAAGGCCCCCGGCGACTGTGCGAGAAGCCGGGTGTATCGCGCCACCGGCTCCTGGCCGAACACCTGACGAAGCGCGTCCAGAATCGTTGCATGGAGGGCGACTTGCTGGACCGCATCGATCTCGTTTCCGGCTTGCGCCAGCCTCACCATCGAGTCGATCCGGTCACGGGCAGGTGCCGTCGAAGGGACCGTCAAGTCTGGACGCAGCTCGCGGAGAGACGCAAGCGATGCCGCGCAAGCGTCGATGACATCGACGGAAAGGACACCATGAAGCACGATATATCCGTCGCTGGCGAACGCCTCGCGCCAATTCGCCCGAGGCGTCTCCGCCGTCCTTTCGAGCATCATCGTCATTGCGCGCTGTCCTCCATGGCCTTGATCAGGCTGCGAGGACGCATGTCCGTCCAGTTCGCGTTCACGAAAGCGAGGGCGTCCGCTCGCGTGGCGTCACGCAGTCGAACCTCCCAGCCGGAAGGCACGTCCGCGAAGGCAGGCCAGAGCGAATATTGCCCTTCGTCGTTGACGAGAACGAGGTAGTGCGCATCCGGATCTTCGAAGGGGTTGGTCAAGAGAGGGTCTCCTGTTGACTGGCTTGAGTGAGCGCGTTGCTTAGGACGTCGCAGATCCTGGCGAGCGGCCCGGGTTGCAGCATGTCCCCGTGACGACCGGGAACGAGGTGGCGATGGAGCGTGCCTTGAACCCGATCCGTCCAATCGAACGGCGGCAGCGAGCCGCCGTCCGCAACGAACAGATGAGCGTCGCTCTTCAGACGCGGCGGCTGCCATCCTGTCGCCATGCGAACGTTGTTTCGCGTGATCTCGACGAGGGTGTCGATGTCGCGCGCGCTGAGCGTGGAGAGAACACCGCGATCAGTGAGAAGCGCTTCGCGAAGCGACCCGCCGCTTTTCCGCCGGGTGACGGCCGCGCCCATCATGGCGATCTGGTCGGCGAGTAATTCGTCGTCGCGGAGCGGCATGGCTTGATCCGAAGCGCGGACCGGATAGGCATCGAGCAGCGCGACGACACCCGGTCTCGCCCCCTCGCCTTCCAGTCGGGACGCGATGGCATAGGCCGTCAAGCCGCCGAACGACCAACCAAGAAGATGGTACGGGCCTTCCGGCCGGACCCGGCGCATGGTGGCGAGATAATCGTCAGCCATGGCCTCTATGCTCGAGGGAAGCGTGTCGCCGTCCTTGAAGCCACGGGCCTGCAGGGCATAGATCGGCTGGTCAGCCGGGAGATACCGCATCATGCGAGCGTAGACCCAGCTCAGCCCGCCGCCCGGATGGACACAGAACAGAGGCGGTCTCGTTCCCCCCGCCCGAAGCGCAATGAGGCCTTCCAACGGATCGCGTTCGGCCGTGACGTGGTCGAGGCTGTTGGCCAGAGCTTCGACGGTCGGATTGTCGAACAGCCTGCGAATCGAGCAATTGACCAGAAAGCGAGCCTTGACGAGCCCGATCAGCCGCATCGCGAGCAGCGAGTCGCCGCCCAGGGCAAAGAATTCGTCGTCGACACCGACCTCCGGCAACCCCAGAACTTCGGCAAAGAGCTTGCAGATTTCGGCTTCGCGCTGGTCGCGCGGAGCCCGCTTGCTCACAGACTCTGCACGTTCCGGCGCGGGCAGCGAGTCGCGGTCGAGCTTGCCGTTCCGGGTCAACGGCATGCGATCGAGGATCACGATGCTCGATGGCACCATGTAATGGGGAAGGTAGCCAGACAGCGCCGTCCGCAGGCTCGCCTCGTCATGAGCAGCATGCTCGCCCAACACGGCGTACGCCACGAGCCGCCGGCCGCCCCCGTCCTCGTGCAGGACAACGGCGGCCTGCCGCACGCCGTCGACTTGCGATAGCCGGCTTTCGATTTCGCCGAGCTCGATGCGGTAGCCGCGCATTTTCACCTGGTGATCGGAGCGGCCGAAATACGCCAACCCTCCATCCTCGCGGCGCAATGCGAGGTCGCCCGTCCTGTAGAGCCGTCCGCCGTTACCAGTCGGATCGGCGACGAAGCGCTCGGCCGTCAGGTCAGGGCGCTCAAGGTAGCCCTGGGAGACACCGCCGCCGCCCACGTAGACGTCACCGATGATTCCGCTTGGCACTTCACGCAAAGCAGTATCGAGGACATGAACCCTGAGATCGTCGATCGGCTTGCCGATCGGGCTGCCGCCCCCTTCCGGTTGGACAGGCAGGGAGAGGTGACTGACATGGACCGTCGTTTCAGTAATTCCATACATGTTGACGAGTCGCGGCCGTTCGGTTCCAAACCGGTCGAACCAGGGTTGCAGCCGTTGTATGTCGAGGGCCTCGCCGCCAAAGATGACCAATCGGAGCGCGAGCTTTGTGGCGAGGTGCGGCTGCAATGCGACAGCGTTCTCGAGCTGATAAAACGCCGAGGGTGTCTGATTGAGGATCGTCACGCCTTGTGCCGCAAGCAAGGTCAGGAAGGCACCCGGATCGCGTGACGTCTCCCAGGGAACGATGACGAGGCGACCGCCATGCAGGAGCGCCCCCCAGATCTCCCAGACTGAGAAGTCGAATGCCGCCGAGTGGAACAGCGTCCAGCAATCCTGTGCGTCGAAGGCGAATTGTCTTGTGGCCGTGAAGAGCCGTAGGACATTCGCGTGATTCACTACGACACCCTTGGGACGGCCCGTGGACCCGGACGTGTAGATCACATAGGCGGCCGCGAGCGGGTGCGATCTGATGCCGGGCGAAGATGACGGCAACGACGCGATGGAGGATGCGGTCGCCGGATCGTCGAGCACGATGGTCGCGGCGCCTGGACTCAGGGACGCAGCGGTCGCTTTCGCGGCGATGACGAGGGGAGCGTCGGCTTCGGTCATGATGTCGGCGACACGGGCGGCCGGAACAGCCTCGTCGAGGGGGATGTAGCAGCCGCCGGCCTTCAGGATCGCCAGCATCGCGATCACCTGATTTGCGCCTCTCGGCAGCAGGATGGCGACGGATTGGCCGATACGCAGGCCCAACGCAGCAAGATGGTGGGCAAGCCGGTTGGATGATGTGTCCAACTCTGCGTAGGTGAGGCTCTTCTCCCCATCGACGATGGCCGTCGCCATGGGCCGCTGAGCAGCCTGGCGCGCGAGGGCTTCGCAGATCGAGGTGTTGGGCATCTCGATTTGCGGACCGCGCACCGATGCAGAAGACCTTGCGGTTCCAAGAGCTCCGACGGGTCGATCCACCTGCCCTGAGAGGTCGTCGAGCAGAGCGATGAACTGTTCGGCAATTCCCGACAGAGTCCGTTCTGGAATGATGTCCGCCCGGGCGTTGAACCTCAGCTCAAGCTGATCGCCCGGGACGATTACGATCGAAAGCGGATAGTGCGCGACATCCGAGCCCCAGACGCTGACGACTGCGAGTCCCCTCGCCGGCCGTTGCAGCGCAGCTCGGTCCAGCGGATAGTTCTCATAGGCCAGCAACGTGTCGAAC